>ERZ1645192.4422-NODE-4422-length-11126-cov-5.874627_pt1 | contig 11126 bp, 11 predicted proteins | sample MGYA00575354_ERZ1645192 | MGnify/ENA primary metagenome ERZ1645192 (study PRJEB40844, sample SAMN11349763) | freshwater sediment metagenome | isolation source: river sediment | host: Sediment | place: India: Faizupur Khadar , New Delhi | collected 2017-02-21 ...
CAGACGCCTCCAGTCTCATATTGATTTGAGATCTGTCACTCATGAAAATGGGCTCTATATGGTTTTGAATTTTGCAAAATAAATAATAAATTTCGCTTCTGCCCCTTCATTAGAATAAAATACTCCCTGAACGGATGTATCATATGCATCCTAAAACACTTGCGTTGCTCTGCGTATCATTAGTTATTCTGATGATAAGTAGCCTTTCCTTGGCAGAGCAACCTATCCTTTCACCAGCCATATCAGAATCAGACTCTCATCTTGAGTTGAACACCGCTCCTGATGTTCATGACCTGATCAGATTTGTAGAAGAAGCCGTGGTATTTGCCCAGCGGGAAGGAAAAGAATCCGCTTTATCAGAATTCTCGCGGCAGAATGGCTCATTTACCAGGGGAGATCTGTATGTCTGGGCATATGACTTTGAAGGCATGAATCTCGCTCATCCATGGCATCCGGAGTATCAGGGAAATAATAAGTTAGATCTGGCTGATCCGGACGGTTTTCGCATGATAGAGGCGATGAGAAATACTGCTCTGAATGGGAGCGGGTATGTCTGGTACCAGTATGAGAATCCGGTTACCGGAAAGACAGAGCCGAAAATCGCCTATGTGAAACGGGTAGATGATACCTGGTGGCTTGCTTCCGGGATCTATGGGAATGATCTCACGGTCCCGGATGATTCGCCGGAAGCTGTCCAGAGCAGACTTATGGGCCGGGTGGATGAGGCTATTCAGAATGTGAAGGAGTATGGGGAAGAAAAGGCGCTCGCTGATTTTAATGATCCTTCAGGTCCGTTTGCGACGAATGAAAGTTACATATTTGCCTTTGACATCAACGGAACAACTCTTGCCATGCCATTTCATCAGGATCGAATCGGAAGAAATGAAAAAGAGCTGACTGATGCAAATGGTGTAGCCATCGGTGCTGAAAAAATAATGGTGGCGGAGAATGGTGGGGGTTTCTTTTACTATGTCTTTGATAACCCCGCTGCAGACAATATGCCTGAGTTCAAGATCTCACATGTGAAACCTGCATCTTCCACGCTCATTATCGGGACCGGGTTATATCTCCCCTCTGTTCCGGTTACGTTCTCACAGGAGAAGCGTGAAAAAGTCAGAATTAAGGTCAATGAGGCTGCTCAATATGTTCAGGAACAGGGAAAAGATGCAGCCATTCGTGAATTCAATGATCCGAACGGGACCTTTTCAGATCCGGAGATGTTCATCTTTGCATTTGATGAGGATGGAACTCTCCTGGCAAATCCGTACCTTCCTGGTCTGGTCGGCCAAAACCGCCTGAATGATCGGGATCCCTATGGGAAATACCCTGTCCGGCACCTTATCGCCAATGCAGAGAATGGAGGGTATACGTATTATTTCTTTGCCGATCCACATTCTGACTATAAAATCCGATTAAAACTGGGGTATACCGAGAAAACAGATGATGGATTGATCGTCGGTGCAGGCATATTTCCACAGGCCTGAATAACATCGGTCATCTCTTTTTTCCTTCTGTCAGGATGAATGGTTTTTTACATCATTATCTTCTGATAACTGCAGAGGCTACCATTTCAGAACCGTAATCAGGAAAAAAATCATCGCTCACTTTCTTTTATGACGCGAGTAAAAAGGGAGGATGAATTCTCAATACCCGAGTTGTGCGGGAATTCCCCTTGCCTTTTCCTCTTCACCTTTTGGAACCGGGACGGCTATGTCAAAGGGATCATAAATCCGTGCTCCGGTAATCTGGTAAAAACTGAAAACAAGGGCCGGTTCGGTTCCTTCATGGTATGATACTCCGGTAAAACCATACAAAAATCCGGAATATGGATAAACCGCCCCTTCATAGACAAGTCCATTCGTGCTAATCCACGCCTCAGCCGGCATTTTTGCCTTTCGATCCCTGAAAAACCCTGGTGCGAGTTTTGAAACGAAGAACAACAGAGCTGCTATCCCCAGAAGAACAAGTCCTGTTTCAACCCCTCCTTCCGGTACAAATATGATGAAAAACAGGGCAAACAGAAGCATCATCCCATCAATGACGATAAGAAGGGCTGCATTCCTCTCTTTATGCTCTTCATATTCCCGATTAAGAATCCGGTCATACCAGGCGGGATCATAGGTCCAGTGTGCCAGAAGACTTGTATCTGTCACAACTGCATCAAACGCCCGTGCCATCGGGTAAAAAATGAGGCCTGCGACGGCAAGAGACGTGAGAAACAGGAAGACACTGAGAAACATCAGAGCACACCCGCCATCAAAGCAGGGAATAACCATGAGTCCGATGAGAAACAGGATGATAGAAAACCCGGCGAATGCAAGGCACTGTATGACTCTGTTTTTACTGATGTTTTCCATGGTCTGGTGATGAAAAATGGGAGAAGCGAGTATTTATGTATTTACCCGGACTCTGTCTTTTGTATAGATATTTCATTCTCCTTAAAGAGATCGAAGAATCAGATGGGGAATCACCTTATTTCTGTCAGTAATTTACGAATTTTCCTCCCTATCATACATATATATATTTATACTCATACTGCCCCTAATCACATAGTATGGGAGATTATGTGAGGTATATTTCGGGTCTGATGGCTGTTCTGGCATTGATGCTGGTAATAAGTACAGCATCCGGAGCTGATGCGAATTATGATCCGGTCACCAAACGGACATATGATCCTTTTGGGAGCTTTTTCGACGAATATGGTCAGTATATTGATATCGTGAATAATGTTGTTGTGGACCGGCATGGTGAGTTTGTGAAGCATGGATACAATTTCAATTCAGATTCTTACATAGACTCAAAAGGTGAACTCTACGGGTCACGGCCACTTGCCGGAACATTAAAAGATGGGCAGTGGCTCTTTCCGGGAAATTATGCCGGCTCAACTCCGATAGAGTTTACAAAAAGAAGTGACGGGGGACTTGTGGGACAGTACTGGAGTAAAACGACCTATGATCCCATCAACCAGCGGGAGAATAACCCGGTTCAGTTTACTATGCTTATCAATGTGGAGAAGCGGTACTATGTGGGAAAAACTGACGATCAGATCTCCTGGAACCTGAAAAACAACCTGAAATCACCTGCTACCAAGGAGGATCTCTTCACCTTTGACTATGCAGGGCAGGAAAAAGAAGTAGCCCAATGGGTGATCCGGGAAGGGATTGTTGATGATGACGGGTTTATTACTCTTATCAGAGGCACCATATCGAATCCTGATCCTGCTTCCTGTTTAGCATGGGACTCTGGTTTCATGGGAGTTGCATATAAGAACGGCGCCCGGTTAAAATACTCAGACTGGGCATGTTACTCCTGCATAACTCCTGACGGAGTAAAAGACGTCGGAAACCATGGGTGCCTTGTGGCTGAATCGGATGACCCGGTCCCCAGAATAATTGATAGTAGAGCCCTCATTCGGGGAGAATTGGAATATGAGGCAGACTGGCTCGGTGACGGACAGGATATTTCAGATCCGACACCTCAGTCAACTTCTTCAGCTCAGCCAATCGGGCCAACACCATATGATTATGGATGGGACTATGAGTATGGGAAGACATAATCTCCCATGATACCGGAGAGCATGTGTCATGAAAAAGCAGCAGAAAACCCTGCTGGATCTTAATACCCCTTTCTACTACTTCTTTTCAGATGAATTCTACTCTCAATGAGTTACAAAAAAGGGATTTAATTAAGAATACGATTGGATGCTTCAAAGAATTTATAGGTTCAGGCCATCTTTTCTGCAGCCATCTCAATATCTTCTTCTTTGAGAGTTTTCCTTCCCGCATGAGCGGCAAGTTTGACTGCCTCTTTTACCAGCTTTCCAAGGTATTCTTCAGTCTTTGCAACAAGGATCTCTGAAGCGTCGCTTCCAACACGCTCAGCACCACTGTTCTTTGCAACCCGCACAACTGCTGCAATCGGTAAGTCTGCCATAGTTTTTACCTGGATATAAATATTGTAGCACTCATATAAAAAAAATTGCATCGAAAAGGCATTTTCAGCCCAGGAACCGGGATGAAACCGGGGCCCCCGGCCTGTGGCCATTCATGTCAGATCACTTTCACCCTGTTTACCTGAACTTCTTATACCTGTGAAAATAAGGGCATAAGGATAAGATATGACCGGGAAGTTTATCAGTATTCCAAAAGATTCTTTCACCATTCTGATTGGATCCAGTGATTTTCTGAGCAGAACGCTCGCCGATGTTCCTGCGAAATTCCGGCATGGCAACATTGTGTATATTCACTCCGGCGGTGGGCACCTGTACCTGCATCCGTCAACCGGGGAGAAGGACCGGATTGAATTCAGACAGGAGCGCAATATCATCGATATAATCGCGATGCTCGAGAGTGACCCCGCCAGATGTATCATCATGGCATATGATCCTGCATGGTTTTCTCAAAATGAGGAGTATATCGGACCCTGTGGCTATGTGTGCCGGAAGCGTTCCGGGAACCGGCAGGAGGTTCTTCTGATTTCAGAAACGTTTGATTCAACAATATCAGAACTAGAATCCATGGCTGACAAGGTGGTCTGCGTCCAGGACCGTCTCACCGGGTCATCCAGTGGTTTAGGCGATCCATTCCGGGGTGTACCTGGCAGTCCTCCTTCGGGAGGCGTTCCGACCTCGATGGCGAAAAAGAGCGGGCAACAATGCCTGATGTGCTAAGTCAGATATAAGTTTCAGGTAATTTTTCTTGCATAGTAGGAAATGAAATACAAACTTTTTTCTATTTTTTTGTATTACATTACATAAGGTGGGGCGTGAAGGTAAAGGATGTACTTCTTGAACAAAAAAAAGAACTGAGTCTTCGGCTTCAAAGTCAATACATACCCCGTTCTGTAGAAATTAAAAATCCAGATAGCAATTTGATTAAAATTATCATTGGTCCCCGAAGAGCGGGAAAGTCATTTTTTGTAATGAGATACCTGCTTGATACCGTTCCTTTTGGGTATGTGAATTTTGACGATGAACAACTTACTGATCCGGAAAAAATTCCTGATATTCTGACGGCTATCAATGATATTTATGCAGGCTCGAGAACAATCCTGATGGATGAGATACAAAATATCCCCGGTTGGGAACTTCTTGTGAACCGTCTGGCCCGTCAGGGGTATAATCTATTTATTACCGGAAGTAATGCTCATCTCCTCAGTAAAGAGCTTGCAACGCACCTGACCGGAAGACATTCGGTCACAACAATATTTCCGTTCTCATTTCAGGAATTTCTGCAAATGAAAAATAAAGACCTGACAGAGGCAGAATATCGTGAATCCCTGGAGGAGTATTCCCTGACAGGGGGTTTTCCAGAACCTCTTTTAGCCTTTATTGACAAAAAAGATTATCTCATCCGCCTTTTTGATGCGATAATCTACAAAGATATTATCAGAAGATACAATATCGGCTATCCCCAGGGTTTGGGTGACCTCGCCCATTATCTGTGTAGTACAATATCAAATGAATACTCTGTTCACAGCCTTACAAAAATTTCCGGGTGTAAAAGTGATAAGACCGTAAAAAAATATCTGGATTATCTGGAACAGACGTTCTTATTTTTCTCTGTACCTCGGTTTTCTTTTAAATTTAAAGAACAGGTTTCTTCTCATAAGAAAATTTACTGCATTGATAATGGTTTTATTACAGCGAAAGGGTTTTCCTCATCGAGAAATAGTGGACGACTTCTGGAGAATATTGTTGCAGTTTCACTCAAGAAAGATGAGTTATCCGGTCTGATTAATTTTTACTATTGGAAAAATGCTCAACAGGAAGAGATAGATTTTGTCGTCCGTGTATATCACAAAATCATCGCTCTTGTTCAGGTATGTACAAAAATGGATGATACAAACACGAGAGAAAGAGAGGTACGTGCCCTTCTGAAGGGAGCACATGATCTTCAATGCTCCAATCTCATCATGTTGACCATGTATGAAGAGGGTGAACAACAGGAGGAGTGGTTTGGCTATTCTGGAGTTATCAGATATATTCCTCTATGGAAATGGCTATTGTTACCGGATCAGGAGAAACTCGGATACCCTCTTTCCTGATAACTAACAATAGTAAGAGGCATCATGGATCTCATTATTACCTCAGTTCTCATCGGTATCGGCCTTGCAATGGACTGTCTTGCCGTTTCCTTTGCAGTCGGCGCTCATCAGAAGACATCCCGGATACGGGCTGCCCTCATCCTGGCACTATTCTTTGGGGGATTTCAGGGTGGTATGACACTTCTTGGGTGGCTCCTTGGCTCTGGATTTGCTGATGCCATCGCTGCGTATGATCACTGGATTGCAGCAGGGCTTCTTTTCATCATCGGCGGTAAAATGGCCCTTGAAGGGATTAAAGACGGGCATGAAGAAGAAGCGCCGGATGTGTTCAATCTTGTTGCGGTTCTCATCCTTGCTGTAGCGACCAGTATTGATGCTCTTGCGGTAGGCCTGAGTTTCTCATTCCTGCACATCGTACCGTTCATTCCTGCTCTCATCATCGGCCTGATATCTGCAATATTTTCTGTTGGTGGTGTATACTCCGGGGGAAAAGTAGGACATATTCTTGGAAAGCGGGTTGATATCCTGGGTGGTGTTATTCTGATTCTTATCGGTGTCAGGATACTCCTTGAGCACCTGGTCTGGAACGGGACCGGTGCATAAACCTACCTATTCATGTCACAGATACCCTGATATGACCTGAACCAGGACGCCGGCAAATCCTATTATGAGGCCGATTCCTGCCAGAGGGAGGGTGTAATTATGGATTACTCCGGTTGTTTCATCTCCGGTGAATCTCTTTACCAGCCAGAAGTACGGATCACTCACGAATGAAACCATGCATGAACCTCCGGCGATCATCAGGATCAGGGCAGTCGGCTGCAGGTCAGGGAAATCCGTTGCCTTTGCCAGGATCTGCGCTGTTGTTGCAGCCGATACGACCCGGGAGCCGGACGCTGCCTGGAGTGCTGCAGCAAGAATAAACGGCAGAAAGAGAGCCGGGATGGCACCAGATACAAGACTGAAGACTTCAGATGGGAATGATCCTGCAGCAATGACTGCTCCGAATGCTCCGGCACCACAGAGATCAAACATGATAAGCCCGGCATATTTTGTCCCATCATGAATACCGATATCCCGTGCGTCTTTTCCGACGGTTACCATGGCAACGAGCAGACCGCAAAAGAGGGCGACGGATATGATTGAAAAAAAGGAGAGGGCCGGAATCAGGAGTCCGAGTCCTGCCAGCAGAAAGGGAGTAATCACCGGAGCCCATGCTTTTATCCGTGGCTGGGTTGGTTTGCGGACTCTTTCTGCAATTTCCAGATCCCTGGTCTTTCTTCGTGCACAAAACAGCAGCAGAATGAGCATTATTCCGGCAACAGGAACAAGGACCAGATCAAGGGCCCAGGGATCTGTAAGAGTAGGCAGAAGGGTGACTGTGACCGGAACAACCGCAGGCGATGGATATATCAGAACAAAGGATATTATCGAAGCAATTGCTGCAATATACAAGTAAGGGGCTGCCGACTTTTTTCCGACTGTCTGCTCTATGACCGGTGCAATAAGAACGAAGGCAGTATTGCAGCACATGAGCGGGAGAGACAGGATAAATCCTCCTATGCCAGCAGTGTCTGCCGGATTTTTCATTATCCGGGAGATATCATCTACGATGGTGTCAATATATCCGGACCGCCGGAGCATATGGGCGATACAGACACCACAAAAGACCATGATCGCAAGAATCTGAAATATTTTTGCAGCTCCTGATATAATTATCTGATAAAGAACAGCTGGATTGTTACCATCAAGTATTCCATAGATAAATGCTGCAGAAATGAGCGTTATAAATGGAGAAATCCGGTATCTGACGGTAAAAATGAGAATATATACCAGGATGCCAATAAAGATGAGTAGTGAATTCATAGTAACTGGTTGAGATGGTAGTTGATCCCAGACATGGATGAATGATTATAAGATTTTATGATATCTCTTTCATCCGACAGACTCCCCGGGGAATTGTTATTTTAAATCGGGCTCCCTTCCCTGGCTCGCCATTTTCACAGATAGTCATGTCGGTAATTGACAGAATTTCCCGTACCAAAAACAGACCGATTCCCCCAATAAGGCCGGTCCTGCGTTCAAATATTTTTTCTTTCCGGTCTGATTCGATCCCAACCCCATTGTCCTCAAGGATGAGTGATACGTCGGTTTCAGAGGATTCATAATAAAACCGGTACCCGGTGGCATGTTCGCTGTGGTATTTTATGTTTTCGATAAGGTAGAAAAAAGCGTCTTCAAGCAATGGATCTGCGAAGATCTCAAGACCTTCAAGAGATATGTCACGTTCATATTCGGACATATCAAGATGGGATACGGCAAAAACATAGACCTCCATGACATTCTGCCATTTTGGCGGATGAATGCCCATGTTCTGGTACTGCTTTGCGATATGTAAAACCCGCTCAATCTTCTGCATCTGGGAGAGGGATTTTTCAAGATACATCTGCACGGGCTCTCCGGATACCGCTTCTTTTGTCAGGGTCAGATACCCGCTTAATGAAAAGAGAGCATTTTGGATGTCCTGAAAGGTGAGGGAGTTTAAGAGATTTAATTTTTTTCTGGCAAGATCCAGGGCAGACTGGATATTTCTCAGTTCATCATAATTCTGTCTGAGTTCTTCTTCCTTCTGCTGAATCTCTTCTATTGCATCAAGAAGGTCTGTATTGCTCTGCTCTAACTCATGGAGGCGCTGCTGAAGTTCAGGGTAATAACTTTTCCGTATCGACGACTCGCCAAGGCCAATGATCTTCATCCGCTGGTCATCCCAGTCGGGTGATTCTTCAGAGTGCTCCTTCATAAATATGTTCCAGATCGCTCACACTCGGTCTTCTCGGATTTGTCGCAAGACAGGGATCTCTCATGGCAGAATTTGCAAGGTCTGCAATATCATCTCTGGAGACTCCGAGATCTCCGAGCCGTTCGGTTATACCAAGCTCAGTTCTCAGTGCCTGAAGAGTTGATAATAACTTCTGTTTTATCACCTGTGGATCGTGGGAGGAACAGTCCACATTCATTGTCTGCGCAATCGTTTCATACCGTTCCGGACACACCTCAAAGTTATAATCGATGACCGATTCAAGGAGCAGGGCATTGCATTCTCCATGGGGAAGATCCGAGAGCCCGCCCAGGCTGTGTGCCATGGCATGAACCGCTCCAAGACTTGCATTGGAGAACGCGAGTCCGGCGAGCAGGCTGCCAAGCATTGTTTTATACCGGTATCCGATATGGTCAGGGTTATGATATGCAAGGGGCAGGTACGCACTGATCAGCCGGATTGATTCAAGTGCCTGTATGTCCGTCACCGGTGAGGATGCATTCGATACATATGCTTCGATACTGTGAACCAGGGCATCCATGCCGGTATGTGCCGTCAGATCAGATGTCAGAGACGTGAGGGGGACCGGATCACAGAGTGAGATATCCGGCACGATTTTTTTGCTGATGATTGCAATCTTTACTTTTCTCTCGGTATCATTGATAATTGCAAACTGAGAGACATCCGCTGCAGAGCCAGATGTTGTCGGGATACAGATGAGGGGAGGAGCAGGCACTCTGACATTGTCCACTCCCTCGAATTCAAGGATATGCTGCTCATTTGAAACCACAATCCCGATACCCTTGGCACAGTCCATCGGGCTTCCCCCGCCCACTGCAATGACAGCATCACAGGCGGCCTTCGTATAGAGTTCTGCCCCTTTCATGACTTCATAATCACGAGGGTTCGGGGAGACATCAGGAAAGATGGTATATTGTATTCCCTCATTCTCCAGGCTTTCCGTCACATCACTGACCCAGCCGGCCTTGATGAGTTCTGGTCCGGTAACGAGAAACACATGACTTGCACCGAAATTTTTCGCATATCTTCCTGCCAGTCTGCGGGCATCCACACCAATGATGAATTCAGGAGCAACGAATTTTCTCAGTTCAAATAATGTCTCTGTCACGGTCCTTCCTCCTGATACCTCTTCCTAGTAGCAGTAATGATCATGTATCTATTTAAAGAGTATGGCAATGAATTTTCTACATTCAATGGTATCTTAACCTTGCCTATCAAACTTACTTTCATCATTTTATCGTCATAACCTAAAAACTCTCAATTATATACCAAGGAAGGATAAATCCCAGGGTAAGGGGAACATCTGGATGTCAGGGAAAATGAACGTTGGGATACAGGAATGATAGAGATCGGTTTTCCGAAACGAAAGATGGTATATCCACTGCAAAAGTTTTTCCCATATGGAAAGTTCGAAGACCTCCGAGAACTAGTACTGATTACGAGGCTGATACCATGGAACAAGAAAGATTGGTAAAACCTGGCGATCCTGCCAAAAACTTTTCACTCAAAGATCAGAATGACAAGACATTCGGCCTCTATGAAGAGAATGCAGGATTTATTCTTCTGTCTTTCCATCCACTCGCCTGGACTGAGTTCTGTGCTGCACAGATGAGATCCCTTGAAGAACACTGGGACGCACTGGCCTCCCTTGGTTGCATTCCGGTGGGAATAAGTGTTGATTCAAGACCCTGTAAAAAAGCATGGGCAGACAGCATTTCCATCACCCGTACCCGTCTCCTCTGTGATTTCTGGCCTCACGGCACCATTGCACAAAAATTTGGTATCTTTCGTGAAGAGAACGGTTTTTCTGAACGGGCAAATATTATTGTTGATGCAAGCAAGACGGTGGTTTTTGTTAAGATATATCCAATACACTCGGTCCCGGATATTCAGGAGATCCTCGGTTTTTTGGAAGAGAAGAATGCCTCAATCCATAAAATATAAACTTTATTTTTGAGACTGATATGGGTTAGTCTTCATAAAAAATAAGTAATCTTTTCTGTACTGCTCTGGATTTATAGTATAAGGCGTATGACTAAAAAATAGTTATTCATGCAGAATTCGGTGTTCATAATCTCATGATCAAACGTCCTCAAATTGCTTATCGGGAAAAAACCAGGACAGCAAAGTGACGTGTTGACCTATCCTAAACCACTTGTATGTTTTTCTGCTCGTTTTATACAAGGGACTTTCATCGCTCTTAAAACCCGATTATTTCAATCATTTGCCCATCGTTTCCCTA
>ERZ1645192.4423-NODE-4423-length-11124-cov-6.961243_pt1 | contig 11124 bp, 10 predicted proteins | sample MGYA00575354_ERZ1645192 | MGnify/ENA primary metagenome ERZ1645192 (study PRJEB40844, sample SAMN11349763) | freshwater sediment metagenome | isolation source: river sediment | host: Sediment | place: India: Faizupur Khadar , New Delhi | collected 2017-02-21 ...
GGCGTACCCCTCCGATCCGAACGGATGGGCAAGGTCACGGTCGAGGCGCGAAGGGTGGCCAGTCCAATGTCCCAGCTCGTGCAAGGCCGTCGCGTAGTAGCGGTCGGCGCTCTCGAACTGGCTTTTTTCCGGCAGGGTGATGCTGTCGGTCGAAGGCCGATAGAAAGCCCGATCCCCGGCCGCGTGGGTGATCTTCGCCCCGGACGCTTGCAGGATGTGTTCGGCCCGCTCCACGGCATCCCACTGCTGTTCTGCCTTGGGCTTGATCTGCTGCGGCGGCAGGCCGTCGATCTGCTCGCCGTTGAAAACGGTAGCGAAGAACACGCGGGGCCGTTCGAGCTGGACGGTTTCCTTGATCTTCTCGCCGTTCGCATCGCGCACCGGCCGGCCCTGGTCATCCAGCTTGTCTTGCTCTTCGCTGAATTTCCAGTATTGAACGGGCGTGCCTTTCTCGCCCTTTGGTATGGGCCAATCGGTATTGCTTGAGCACCCTGGCGACTCTCTGCTTGATGATGGAGTATTCTTCCATACTAAAACCGTCGTCAACCACGATATGGGCTGTCAGAACATGATGCTCACCATCAAGGGACCAGAGATGCTGGTGATGCACCTCATCGACACCATCAACCCCAAGCAGCGTACGTCGAATCTCTTCATGGAGGGTCTTGTCCGGGACCGCCTGGAAAAACAGCTTCCCTGTCACCCAGAGATTACGCACAATGTTGAACAGAATGAACAGAGTGAACCCCACCGACAACAACGGGTCGAGAATCGGCCAGTCGGCGAACTGCAAAACAATTGAGACAATGAGCACTGCAATCCAACCAAGAACGTCCTCAAGCAGGTGCCAATTCAGTACCTTCTCATTCAGGGTGTTTCCCTTGCTTAGACGGTAGGCCGCGACACCATTGACAGAAACGCCCAAAAGGGCCAATGCGAACATGCCTTCGGTGACCGGCATGACCGGGTTGGTCAATCGCGGGATGGCTTCGCTCAGCACCCACAGCGACCCGGCAATTAACACCAAACCGTTTATCAGGGCACCGAAAAGGGATAACCGCCTGTATCCGTAAGTGAATTCGCCGTCGGCGGATTTTCGTCCCTGCCGGTTCAACAACCAGGCACTACCGATAGAGAGACTGTCGCCTAGGTCGTGCACCGCATCCGCCATGATGGCCGTGCTGTTGGTCAGCCAGCCACCGATAAATTCGATGAAGGTAAAGCCAACATTGAGGATGAACGCCATACCGATGCGACTGGCGCTTTCGTCATGACTGTGATGGTGATGGTGATGATTCTTTTCCATAAGCAAACCTGCATTGTAAGTCCGTGTCCCATCTCGCTCATCAAGGGCAAAAAGGGGTAGTTGGACAAGTTAGGCGTCATTCTTATGCTCTACTACCAAACCCTCTGTTAGAAGGGCCTGGCAGTAGAGCTAACGTCACACCCAAGCGGAATATATCGCTCAAACCGCTCGTTCTCCTCGTTCGCCAGTGCTGATCCTCACCGCCTGCTCAATGGAAGCAACATAGATTTTCCCATCACTTTTCAGACCGGTATGAGCAGCCTTTTCGATGGCGTTGACAACGACGTCGACCAAATCATCCCGGCAGATCACCTCCAATTTGACCCCGGGATGAAAACCTAGCTCTGGCTCGGCCGTGGTGACCAGGCCGCGTCCGTAACCACCACACTGGATGACACTGACTCCGGTCAGCCCTTCCACTTTGTGCAGCGCCCTCGTGACCGGTCCCAGTTTATGTTTGGCGATATATGCCTTGACTTCTTTCATCTTAACTCTCCCTTTTCACTTGGATTGAGAACCATTTGTACAGGGCCGGGATGACCAGCAGGGTCAAGACGGTTGATGTAAAAAGTCCACCGGTAACAACGGTAGCCAGGGGCCGTTGCACCTCGCTGCCGGTGCCGGAACTCACCAACAGCGGAATAAGCCCCAACGCCGTGGTAATGGCAGTCATGAGAACCGGACGTAGCCGCAGGGATGCTCCTTGAATGGAAGCTTCATCAACCGGCACCCCATCACGAACCAGTTGATTAAGATAGGTGACCAGCACCATCCCATTCTCCAATGCGATGCCGAACAGCGCGATAAAACCCACTGATGACGGCACTGACAGGTTCTGACCGGTCAGCCATAGCGCGACCACACCGCCAACCAGTGCCAGCGGAATATTGAAGAGAATCAGGAAGGTATTCTTCAACGACCCAAAATTCATAAAAAGCAGCAAAAGGATGATCAGCAGCGTAACTGGAACAACGAGAGCCAGTCGCTTGTTGGCTTCCTGCTGGAGTTCGAATTGCCCACCCCAACTGACCAGATACCCAGGCGGCATCTGGACTTTTTCGGCGATGGCACCCTGCCCCTCGGCGACGAAACTGCCGATATCGCGACCGCGCACATTGCATTGCACGGTAATGAACCGTTGATTGTTCTCCCTGGTGATTTGACGCGGCCCGATAATCTCATCGATTGTGGCGAGTTGATCAAGAGGCACCTTCGCCCCTCCCGGCGCGGAGATCAGAATGTGCCGGATCGACTCCGCGTTGTTACGGGCTTCTTCCGTAAACCGCACGGTGATATCAAAACGTCGGATACCCTCGAAAATCTGTCCGGCAGACTCTCCGCCGACAGCGGTCCGGATGACACCCTGAACATCTTCCACATTGATGCCATAGCGGGCAATGGCCTGTCGATCAATTCGGATTAGAAGTTGCGGGGTTCCGGTCACTTGGTCTTTCTGGACATCCGCCGCGCCCGGAACCTCCCGGATCACGGACTCGATTTCGGCCGCCTTCTCCTTGAGAATGTCCATGTCAGAACCGAAGATCTTGATGGCCAGTTCCGCTTTCGTTCCGGTCAGAAGTTCATCCACCGCCGCGGCGATGGGTTGCGTGACGTTGAATTGGGCCCCTGGAAAAGATTCGAAAGTTTCACTGATTTTCGCGTAAAGCTCATCCGAGGTCCTGGCGCTGGTCCATTGATCCTGTGATTTGAGGGCAACGAAAGCTTCCGCACTGTTGATCGGATCGGCATGCGCTCCGACTTCGCCGCGACCGACGCGGCTGACGACCCGAGTCACTTCGGGGAAGTTTTCCATCAAGCGCTTTTCAAAGCGCAACATGGTGTTTCGTGACTCCTCAAGCGAAATCGACGGGGCCATGGTGGCGCGGATCAGCAGGTCACCTTCATCCATACGCGGCACAAATTCGGAACCCAGGCGGGGTAAAACAAGAGCACCGACAAGCAGCATCAGTCCGGCCAAGCCCACCGCCAGCCAGCGATGCCGTACGAACAGGCCCACTGCCGGGCGGTAGGGACGCAGGAGCCACTGAACAATCCAAGCTTCTTTAGGCCCCTCCCCGGAAGCAACCGAGCGGGGACGCCGCATCAGAAGGTCGGACATCACTGGCGCGAGCAGCAGTGCATAAAGCAACGAGCCGAACATTCCCAAGGCCACCGTCTGTGCCAGCGGCTTGAAGGTTTTTCCCTCGACCCCCTGCAGGGTGAACAGCGGCAGGAAAACAATGACTATGATGGCGATGGCAAAGATGATCGGTCTGCCGACTTCGCTGCAGGCCCTGGCGACGATGGCAAGGCGGGATTCGTCGGGCTCGGCTTCTCGCAGCATGCGATCGACATTTTCCACCATGACGATGGTCGCATCCACCATCATGCCGATGGCAATGGCCAATCCACCCAATGACATCAGATTGGCGCTGATGCCAAAAATCTTCATCAGGATAAAGGCGAAGAAAATAGAGAACGGAATGGAAAGAGCCACTACCAGACTGGCGCGTAATCCTCCCATGAAGACCAGGAGCACTCCGGCCACCAGGAGCACGCCAAAGATCAAGGCGTCGGTGACGGTATTGACACATTTGGCAACCAACGTGGCCTGGTCGTAATAGGGCACGACCTGCACCCCTTCAGGAAGAACTCGGTTGATCTCCTCGAGTTTGGCTTTAACCTCGGCAATAACCGTCGAAGTGTTGGTGCCGATCAGTTTGAGGACCATGCCGACCACCACTTCGCCCTTGCCGTTCATGGTCGCCAGCCCCCGGCGAATCTCGCCGCCGATAACAACCTCGGCAACCTGATTCAGATAGACAGGAGTCCCATCCTGGACCTTGAGGACTACCCGCTCCAGATCGCTGATTTTCTCGGCAAGGCCGACCGAACGAACAATGTACTCCTCAGCGTTTTTAACCAAGAATTGTGCGCCCGCATTACCGTTGTTGGCTTCAACCTTTTCCTTGATCTCATTGATGGTCAAATCGTAGCGTAGCAGATCGGCGGGACGTACCTGCACCTGGAACTGCTTCACCTCTCCTCCAAGGGAAAGAACCTCGGTCACGCCGGGCACGGTCTGCAGGTTGAACTTGATAAGCCAATCCTGGATTTCCCTCATTTCTTCGGGCGTACGGCTTTGCTTTTCGTCCTCCACCACGAAAAACAGGATCTGCCCGAGACCGGTGGCTATCGGCCCCATTTCCGGGTCACCAAATCCTTCCGGGATTTCTTCCCGGGCCATTTGCAACCGTTCGCCAACCAACTGCCGGGCGAAGTAGATATCCGTGCCGTCCTCAAAATAAATATTGATCACCGAGAGCCCGAAATTGGAAATGGAGCGGATCTCCTTGAGATTCGGCAGGCCATTCATCGCCGTTTCAACGGGATAGGTGACGAACTTTTCCACCTCCTCGGGGGCAAGACCTTCGGTTTCTGTAAACACCTGCACCAGCGCCGGGGTGACATCCGGAAAAGCGTCCACAGGCAGTTGTTGGTAACCGAACCATCCGCCAGCCAGCACAAAAATTCCGAGCACTCCCATCAAGAGACGACTGCGCAGAACAAAACGGATTAAATTTTCCATGTCGCGCTCTCTGTTAATGGTTATGTCCGTCGCCGAAGGCGCCTTTGGACAATTGGGCCTTCAGGGTAAAAGAGCCCTCCGCCGCATAGGTCTGTCCAGCCACAAGCCCCGAAAGAATCTCCACCTTGATTCCATCCTGTCGACCGAGTTCAACCGGCTTGGGTTCGAAGCCATCGGCGGTTCGCACAAAAACCACGGTCTTGCCTTCAAACGTCTGTAACGCGCTCTTGGGCACCACGATCCCAGCCGAGGAACCGCCGACCGCGACCTTGGCGGTCACAAAAAGTCCCGGCCGCAGGCTGCCATCCGGATTGGGCAACTCGATCCTGGCCTTTGCCGTGCGGGTTCGCTCGTCCACCTGCGGTCCGACCCAGGCAATCTTCCCCTCCGTCGATGGTATGTCGTGACCAATTTCGATTCCCACGGTTTGCCCCTTGCGGACTTTGATCAGATCTTTTTGGTAAATATTCAGATTCACCCAGACAGTGGACAGGTCGGCGATTGTGAAAACATCGGCTTCCGCGGTAACATTCTCACCGAAAGTAATGTGCTTCTCTATGACGGTTCCGGAGAAAGGGGCTGGAATGGTGTAGTGCGTAAAGGATGCGTGTTCGCTGGACGCCAGGGCTCGCAAGTCTTTTTTGCTGCTTCCCAGCGCGTGCAACTGCTGTTCCGTCGAGTTTTTGGCGATTCGAGCTTCAGCCAGGGCTTGGCGGGCATCCAGGTACTCCTGTTCACTGGTCACCTTTTTTTTCCAGAGCCGTTCTTCCCGTTTGAAATTCGCCTGGGCCAGGGTTTCCTTTTCTACGGCCGCGAGGTACGAAGCCTTGGCATCGGCCAATTCCCGACTCTCCAGAACAGCCAGAAGCTGCCCTTTCTTCACCTGATCGCCCACGGTCGCCTGCACTTCCCTAACGATGCCTGCAACCCGTGGCACCACATGGGCGATCCTATCGGCATTGAGAACAATCTCCCCGGGAAGTTCTATATATGTGTCGAGAGTCCCTCCTTGAGCGGTTTCCAATCTGATGCCGAACTCTCGCAACTCGGCATCGGAAAGCCTCACCACATCCAGATGGGCCTCTTCGCCATTTCCATCGGCATGTTTATCCTGTTCGACATGCTCGTCCGGGCTAGTCGACTTGGTTGTGCCCTGTTCATCGTGGTCGTTGATTTCGTGCTCCTTTCCTTCCCTATCCGTATGGGGCATCAGGTTCACTTGATCGTGATTTTCCTCGCTGTTAACGTCCTGCCAAGAAAACGCTCCCAGACTGAAAGCAGTGATAACGACAATGGCTATCGTGAAATATTTCGTTTTCATGGTTCTGCACTCCTTCACTTGGCGTTCTCTTTGTTGGTTTTGTCAATGTCGAGCAGAGGAACGCCGATCAGGCGTTCCAAGTCGGTACTTGCCAAGTGGTACGCTCCAAGGGATTCCAGATACTGCCGCTTGACGGTGAACAACGTTCGCTGCGCATCGAGCATCTGCAAAAGATCAAATTTTCCCTCGCGATAACCGAGTTCCGTAGATGCATACGTTGCTTGCGCACCAGGAAGGATTGCATCACGAAGGCCAACTGCTTCCATATAGGCGGCGGCCAAGTTCTGCCACGAATCGGAAAGACTGGTCGCTAACCCGACTTTTGCCGCCCGCTGCTCCGATTGCGCCTTGTCGACACGTGCCCGGGCCTCGGAGACACCTCCCTGGTTACGGTTAAAGAGAGGAAGCGGGAGAGAAACACCGGCCACGAAAGCGTTGTCGTCGGTCTCTTGGAAATTTCTGATACCGGCCCTCAAGGTCAGATCGGGAACGGCCTGGGAGCGGGCCAAGCGAAGAGCCGCCTCGCTTCGCTCAATTTCAACTGCCCCACGGGTCAAATCCGGATTGTTGTCCAGAAACGCCTTGAGCGATTCCTCGTCTGGCAAGGCCGAAATATCGCTCAATTGTCCAGTTGCCCGGCCGAAGTTGGCGCGTTCGCTCCCCCAGAATCCTGCCAGACGCTGTCTGGCTGCCGCCAACTCACGAACCGCTTTGTTGGCCTCCGTCCTTGCTGCGGCCAGTTCTATTTGGGCTCGCGACTTTTCGACTGGTGAGACTTTGCCGGCATCGACTTTTTCACTGACCGCCGTAGTAGTCTGTTCTGCGATCTTGAGCAGCTCAGCGTTCAACGAGACCTGCTCCTGCGCAATTAGAACTTCCACAAAAGCCTTGGCGGTTTTGGCGAGTACGTCGAGCTTTTTACTTCGGTAATCCCATTCAGCCAGGGTCGTATCAAGGGTTGCAACCATCCTCCGATTTCCCCGTTTGCCGCCAAGTTCAACCAATTGGGAAAAAACAATGGTGGTCTCAGCTCCGTCAAAGCCGTCGAGGGGTTCTTTGCCTGCAAAATTCTCAACATCGACTCCGAGTTCAGGGTTCTGCAGCAGTCCGGCCTGCAACGCGGCAGCATCCCTGGCACGGATTTCAGCGGAAAACCCCGAGAGTGTGGGGTTCTTTTTCAGCGCCAACTCCATAGCTGAGACCATGGTAAGGAGATCGGGAACGGTCTCCACGGGTTCGTCGGTGGCGGGTAAGGCAAGCGCGCTGATTCTGCTACCTGCGTTGAGTTCAAGAACATGCTGCGGTGGCACATTTTCGGCAATGCTAGGTGTCGTTGTGGCCTGCTGGGTCGCGCACCCCGCCGTGAGCAAGGTCATAGTGACTGGAACCCAGAATACGTTCAATTTCATGAAGTTCTCCGGTACAAGTTGGATGGCTCGCACCTTTTGGGTGCGACATGGATTTTGGGCACAAATGATCGACGTCAGCCTCGGAATTACCTAAAAGGCATCAGAGTCCAAAGCTAACACCTGTTTTACTGCCGGAGGGGTATCAAATCAGGAGGACAACAGTGCGGAGAGAAACGAGGTGGGGAGGAGGAAAATCCTCATTGGAGATGGAATAAAGTTTGGAATCGAAATGGCCGCCTGCGGAATCGGCACGCGGTTTTACGAAGAGAAGAGGCGTTTTGGGTGGGTCTTTCTTTAGCCTGAACTTATCGGAATTCGTCTTGCCTTCGGTGCAGATGAGTTCCTGCGTCGTACAGGCCACGGCGACATCGAAACACTCGCCATGGTGAGCCGTATCGTATACCGAGGGCCGTTCTCCAGCAGAAACCTTCGGCGAAACACTATCCTGACAGCTGGATAGCGAAAAATCGACATGACCGTCCCTGCCAAAACAAAGCTCAAGGTCCATCCCTGGCGGGAGAACGAGCATCGTACTCATCAAGAGCACAAGCAGCAGAGTGACTGCCTGAGTTGTTTTTCGCAAAAAGATCATTGTTCCACCGAAAAGGCACAATCCTCATGTTGTAAATGGGATGCGCCCGCCTCCAGCAGGTTCCACACGCAGTCATCCTGAAGAGAATAAAAGACATTTCTTCCCTTTTTACGGCTTCTGACCAACTGATAGGGGCGAAGCAGCCGGAGATGGTGGGAAACGGCAGAGTGGGTCATTTCGAGTTCATCTGCCAACGACTGAACCGTGCGTTCCGTATTCCGGAGAAGAAACAAGATGCGCATGCGAGTTCCATCCCCAAGGATGGAAAACAACTGCGCCAAGTTATCTGCGATTATTGCCGAGTACGAGGTCGTCATCACGCTTCCTGCAATGATTAAAATAACTAAAAATATATGAACACTCGTTTCAATAGCAAGGGCTTTTTCGAACCTTTGCCGATGAACAGAGGTGGTTTCACATGTTCGTAATTTTTTGTTGAACTCTACCTCCAGAACAGGACGTTCAAATATCTGGCTCGATAGACTAACCTGCCAATATCAATGAATTAAGTCCATCTGAAACGACACGAGTCGTTTATTGCTCACTCCCCCGATGTCCTCCCCACTGGAAAAAATGATGAGACCGAAAGCTTCGGTCGCATCCTTAACCACCTCAAAGGGACCCCCGCATGCAATCCATCAATGTGACACTGGCCATCTCGGCACGGCCTTTCCCGGACCGAGGTACCGTCGATGGATTTGCGCATCGACACCTGATTTCCTGTCCTCAGAATTGGTCAGGTACCGACTCGTCCACTTTGGCAACGCACGCCCGCCCGTCATGGCGGGCACTGTTGACCAGGCTGCTCACAGGGTAAGTCATCATCCTCGTCGAAGAACAGGGCTTGAGCATCGGCAGCGCCTTCTCGAGTTTTGTCGTGAGTGCGATCCACGCAGCCACATCCTCTTTTCCGAGGATCACTGGCATCCGATCATGAATCGGCTGCATCAGTTCGTTCGCCGAGGTGGTGATGATGGCCACGGACTCGATGACCTCTCCTTGCTTTCCCTCCCAGTGATCCCAGATACCCGCCAGGGCAAAGACCTCAGCCGCAGCAGGCCGTACGAAATAGGGTTGCTTGCCTGTCCCCTGGCGGCGCCACTCGTAAAACCCGCTTGCGGGGACGATGCAGCGACGGTGGCGTATAGGCCCTCGGAAGGAAGGTTTGGTTTCGATCCCCTCGGCTCTGGCATTGATGAGCGGACGTTTGCCCATGGGTTCCTTGAACCAGAATGGCACCAAACCCCAGCGAAGCAGCGCCCATTCAGGGCGTCCCGTCTCCAGGTCGGTGCGAATGGCGAGGATCTCCTGGGACGGCGCGATGTTGTACCGCTCGAACGGGGGCGGTTCCGGCAACTGCAGGGACTCGTAGCCGAATTGCCCATTGGCGAAGAAGGCGAACCTGCCGCACATAGCTGTCTCGATTTTTAATGAGTTTGATGGGAGCAAAGCCTTGGGAGAGCGCCACCTTGATGGCTTTGAATAATTTCCCTCCCACCAAATAGATATTTTCTTTTTACTTCAATTTATTCACAAAAATTTTTTAATTTCAAAAATGATAGTTACGTAAAAAGCCCTTTTTAAGAAAACAGCACTCTGTAAATTCAATACGTTACGACAGGTAAAATAACAATTTTGGGACTTTTTACATGACCATCAAAAATAATGATCACAATAGTCAAATCACCACTCATAAACCCTTAATGAGATGGCGATGACCGCCAGCACCCAACGAGGCACGATGGATTGCCCTGCGCGCGACGCTGATTGTTATGCCTGTATTTGTGCTCGCCCTTACCGATCCGTCTTTTTACCTGGCCGCGATTATGAAGACCGTGACGCTGGGTCAACAGTCCGGCGAGAACGATACACGCACAGCAGGACGTGAACTCGTCGGATCGACCCTGAGCGGGGCTGCACTCAGCCTTTCCGTGTGGATTGGTTTATCGCTGTGGCCAAGCCTGAAGATTCTGGTACTTTGGCTGATGGCGGCCGCCCTGTGGGTCGGGTCCGCACTTTTCGGTGTCCGCCGGACCCAATTCCGACCATCGTTGCTGGAGCAATGTGCTGATTCCGGCTCTGATCCTACTCGGTCCGGCCATCGAGGACAGTGTCAGCGGCAGGAGCGTCCTGGCGGGCGCCGCCATACGAACCTGCCTCTTTGTAAGCATCGCTTTCTATGCCTGGGGCATGGTGGTTGCTCGAACGCTGGCAGGCCGCAAGGTTGAAGGCGCAATCCTTTCAATGTCAAACAGAGGAGAACGTCTCATGATCATTACTAACTTCCTCGTCGGCCTTCCGGTAATGCTGCTGTGTCTTGCCCTGCAGGCCTCCGTTACCTTCTGGTGCGTCCGCTACTACATTCGGCAGGCCAATCGAGTGCCATCAGATTACGGCATCCGCCCCTTGCTTGTCACCATGGTGGCGATGATGTTTGGCACTTTGCTCCAGGTTGTGGTTTGGGGCTGCCTTTTCCTCTGGCTGGACGAATTTACCGAATTGTACGAGGCTGTATATCACTCCACAGTCAATTTTGCCTCGCTCGGCTACGGCGACATCGTCATGAGCAAGCCGTGGAAAATGCTCGGCCCACTCGAGGCGATCAATGGGGTAATGATGCTCGGCATGAGCGCTGCTGCGTTGGTGACGATCCTGCAGCAGATGATCCGGTCACAACAGGATGACCTAGTACAGAAAAGGGGACATCAAAGTTAACCCACGTTTTTCACAAATGTTAGGCAAGGCCTCCGCCAAGGACTTTCAAATTCCCCCTCATGTCCTCCCCCCTGAAAAAAGGGATGAGACCGGAATTTCCGGTCGCATCCCTTAACCGCCTTAGGGGGACTCTCGCATGCAGTCCATCATCGCGTCGCTGGCCAGCCGGCACGGCCTGTCCCGGGCCGAGGT
>ERZ1645192.4424-NODE-4424-length-11122-cov-10.194633_pt1 | contig 11122 bp, 12 predicted proteins | sample MGYA00575354_ERZ1645192 | MGnify/ENA primary metagenome ERZ1645192 (study PRJEB40844, sample SAMN11349763) | freshwater sediment metagenome | isolation source: river sediment | host: Sediment | place: India: Faizupur Khadar , New Delhi | collected 2017-02-21 ...
TTAATTTTGAATAAAATTTTACTTATGAAAACTTCAATTTATATCTTATTAACCTTTTTATTACAGTTCACTGCTTCTGTTTCTGTTTTTTCTCAGGAACACTATAACTACTATACCGGTAAAGACAAATTGGAAATTAACGGTGAAGTATATAAAGTCACTGTTGACGAGTTATCCTTTACTCTCGAAAATATAAACAACACCTTATCGTACCAAAAACAATTTTTTCCAGACGGAGAACAGGTTCCTATTGAAATTGGGCTCCGGACCAGCTTGATTAATGAAGAGGTGATTCGTGAAAGTCTTATCGAATGTTTCTCAGAGCACGACATTATTGCTCTTAAAGCTGAAAGAGCCGCTATTATATTTACTCATGTAATAAGTCTTAATGGTGAGATATTGGAAACATATATTGTTGTTCATAGTCGTGGCAAATATATTTATTCATTATCACCTGAAAAAATAATTGCTTTTACTGAAACAATCAAAGAAAATGCAAAGTTCTCTTTTGATCCCATGTTAAAAAAGTCAGGTCTGACATTCGTCAAAAGAGTGATGAGCATACCTTTTAGAGAATTACTTAAATAATCTCCTGGGGAGGGCCAATTCAACCCGATACAAAATGTCACGCTTTGGCAAAAGGTAGAACTCGGAGAAAGATAAAAATGTACAAAACACTTGATTTCAGTGGCGTTGTATATTATTTATGAGAATGACTATCGGGTTTGTATAATTGCCTTTTATGCTCTATACTGGAATTTTTAGAGTGGTTTTGAGCAGATTTGGCACTGTACAGAACCTTGTGTAAATGACAATCTGGTTTTTATAACCCCTGACAACCCCGTCATCACCCATCGCCCCAACATAGCTCGAAAACTTCAGATTCACTCCCTGGCCGGCCTCACCATCTACGCCATCGCCAATAATCTGATAGATAAGAGTATGTTTGACTGTTTGACTAAGTGTCACACATATTGTAAATTGCGCAGGAACAGCTAACAAAAATGGCATGTTTATGTGCTTTTTTAGTGTAATAAACGTTAAATATTACCAATACCTGCGCATTTAAGGAGGTTTTTCTTCTTTATTTGTGCAAAAATTGGTAACTTTGCAACCGAATAATGATAATATCACGCTTATGCAGAGTAACCCACTAATACAATTCGCAGGCATACCAGTCACATCTGCAGATCTCAAGTCATGCTTTCCGGACTTAGTTTCGCCTGAGAAAAAGATTCTTGCCTTGGTAAAGAACAAGGAACTCATACGTCTGAAGCGAAACCTATACATAGTCAACAAAGACTTATGTGGTAAGGAGACGGATGCCCGACTATGTGCTAATCACCTGTATGGCCCTTCTTATGTATCTCTTCAATGGGCACTTCGTTACTATGGTATGATTCCCGAGCGCGTTTATCTTATGACCTGCATCACCACAAAACGCAGTCGCTCGTTTGAAACACCGATTGGTAACTTCCAATTCGTTCAGGTGGCTCCAGCCTATTTCCCTATTGGCGTAGAGAGTATGGATGAAAATGGAGTGAGTTTCTTGATGGCCAGCCGCGAGAAAGCTTTGTGCGACACCATCCTCTATGATAAATTCGTGCCTCACCAATCCGTCAAATCTCTCATCACCTATCTTGAAGAAGACATGCGTTTGGATATGGATGTTCTTTCCGAACTCAACACCGACATCATCGAAGCATGTGCTGCCTCAGGACGCAAAACGCAGATATTGAAGAACCTAATAAAGATTATCAAGAAATGACGTTATACGAATCAATGCTTTCTGCCTATCACGGAACAGACGGTACGGCAACACCATATGCAGAGCAAGAAGTGTGTCAGAAGATTACACTTGCAGGACTTCGCCGAGGTGGGTTTTTTGATCATGCCGCATTCTATGGAGGAACGTGCCTAAGGCTTTTTCATGGCCTTCCTCGCTTCTCGGAAGATATGGATTTTTCGCTTACGGAAAAACGCGACAATATTCATCTTGAAAACTATTTTGATGCCATACGCGAAGAATTCCGTATTGCAGGTTTTGAGGTAGAGATCACAAAGAAAGAGAAGAAAGCTTTCGGGCGAGTAGAGTCGGCCTTCCTGAAAGAAAATACCGAAGCATATGACATCAAGTTCCAGACGAAGAAGATGGTTAAGGTGAAGATAGAACTTGATACAGATCCTCCACTTCTATTTAATACGGAACAGAAACTGCTAATGAAGCCACACTCTTTTATGACTCGTTGCTTTACGCTTCCCGACCTCTATGCAGGAAAGATGCACGCCCTTGTTTACCGAGCATGGCAACGCAGAATCAAGGGTCGCGACTGGTATGATTTTGAGTGGTATGTGCGTAATGACATTCCGCTTGACTTCGTTCATCTTCAAGCCCGAATCAAGGAGTTTAGCGGGGAAGATGTCAGCCGTGATCAGTTTATGGAACAACTGAGAAACAAACTCGCATCTGCCGACATTAACTATGTAAAGCAAGATGTATTGCCGTATATCAACCAACAACAACATAGCGAACTCAACGTCTGGTCAAACGATTACTTCCTACAACTGGCTGATATGATAAGATTTGAAGAATAACCACAAATTACATTACAAATGAAAAGTTTCGGATCTAAAGCGTGGGTGCTTCCACAACCAGTGCTGATTATCGGCACTTACGACAAAGACGGAAAAGAAAACGCAATGAATGCTGCATGGGGCGGTCAATCAACCTTGCTATCAATGGCGAGTTCACAGTAGCATTCGCAACCGCAGAGACAATGGTGGCTTCTGATTTCGTGGGTATCGTTTCACAGAAAGATGACCCCGAGAAGATGGACAAGATCGGTTGGAAGTCAGAGAAGGCTCCTAACGTGAACGCTCCTGTATTCGACGTATTCCCTATGACCTTGGAATGCCGCATCAAGCAGAAGATTGACGAGTGCAAAACCGGTTACTACCTTGTGGCAGAAATAGTCAACATTCTCTGTAAGGAGGAATATCTCGCAGAAGACGGCAAGCCAGATGTTGCCCAGATGAACCTCATCACCTTTGACCCAGTCCACATGGGTTATATCCAATTGGGCAAGACCGTTGGTGCAGCATTCTCTTGCGGTAATAGGTGAAAGCATGATGCTACACGTAATGTCCCTTGTTGGATGGGCAATGGAGCATAAGGAGATCGTTAAGGTTCTGCCATAGTCCAACTCATATGAATCGTAATCTCTTTGGGGTCGCATAAAAATACTGCCAAAACAAACTATTTTTCCAAAATCTGGGCACTGTCCAGTATTTTATGTAAATGACAATTGAATTCTAACATGGCGTTAATAAGCTCGATAAAAAGTTCTACATTTATATCAACATGAATTTATTATTATCAGTTATTTTTCAAAGAAGCACAATAATCAACTCTAATCCCCAAAACACATACAATGACCAAAGAAACCGCTATAAAATTGTTTGATCAAAAGCAGATCCGCACGCTCTGGAATGAGGAACAGGAGAAGTGGTACTTTTCTATTGTAGATGTAGTGTCGGTACTTACAGAAAGCATTGATGGCAGAAAGTATTGGAATAAGCTCAAACAAAGATTAAAAGAAGAAGGAAATGAAACGGTGACGAATTGTCACCAGTTGAAAATGCAAGCAGCCGATGGCAAAATGCGCCTGACCGATGTTGCAGATACTGAGCAACTTTTCCGTCTGATCCAGAGCATCCCCTCCCCTAACGCCGAACCTTTTAAAATGTGGCTGGCCCAAGTTGGCCGGGAACGTATCGACGAGATAGAGGATCCGGAACAGGGGATCGATCGGCTTATGGAAACCTATTTGCGGAAAGGATATAGCAAAGAGTGGATCAACCAGCGCCTGAAAATTATTGAGGTGCGTAAGGAGCTGACGGATGAATGGGAGAAACGAGGCGTCCAGAAAGGTCAGGAATATGCCATCCTTACTGATGAGATAACAAAAGCCTGGAGTGGATACAACACCAGGCAATACAAGAATCTAAAGAACCTGAAGAAAGAAAACCTCCGGGACCACATGACCAACCTTGAGTTAGTGCTCAACATGCTGGCCGAGGCCACAACCACGGAGATCTCAAAGGAGAAAAAGCCCAAGACTTTTTCCGAGAACCAGACAATTGCCCGGCAGGGAGGAACAATTGCCGGGAACACCAGGCGGGAGATTGAAGAGAAGACCGGCAAGGGGGTTGTAATCGGTCATAATGCCAAGCAGCTTAACCCAAAATCAGACGAAAAAATTGAAAAGGAATAGACATCCTCACCAAATTTACTCGATCCGCTTTCTCGATCCGCAATCATATAACTATTTAATAAACAGTATTTAGTTCGAATCCCAACCGGATCACAAAGAATAAAAAACGCTCCGAGCTTGCTCGGGAGCGTTTTTTTGTTCTTTGTAGATGGGTAGTGGCCGACAATGCTCCGGAATATGTATCCGTTGCGAAAAGATTTAGAACCCTGATAGATCTGTTTATCCTTAAAAGACTCCCCGGATCAGAAACGACTGGTCCGGGTTTTTATTTCACGAATCTCCCGTCTCAATGCCATCAGGTTATGACCGATCTGAATCATGTCCATGTTATCGGGTATTTCAGTGGAAATAAAATTCATAAATTTCCATACTTCCAAAATCTCTGAATATGGAAGTGTATATGGCTCAAAGACCGTATTCAACGATATTAACTGTAATCGCCCAAATTCCTCCATTTCATTCCGGACCTTTTTAAAAACCAGTCCGTCGTTCTTTGTTAAAATCACATACAACTGGTCGTTCTTTATCTGGTACCAATCCTGGACATATTCACCGGTTACCCACGCTCCGTCCGGAATGGGGAGCATGGAGTCTCCTTCGATGGGAAATAATCGGTATTTTTTCCCCTGTGATAAAAGGGGCAACTGGAAAACAGGCAGTTCAGAGATATATTCCGGATCTGCATAACCATTCAGATACCCTGCCTTGGCCTTTAATGGAATCATTTCAACATTTTCTTTATTCTGACTGTCTACCGTAGTGGCCAGCACCCGGATATTCTTCCCCCTCACATACACATCCGAGCCATGTTCAAGCTCATACAATTGACTCTCCCCGAGCTGTCTCAGATCTACCCGCAGCAGACTGTCAATCGCAATCCGGTAGTAGTCCGAAAAAGCAAGCATTGCAGAAATGGTCGGCTGGGTAATCTCATTCTCGTAATTATTTAACGTTGAACGCTTCATGCCCAACGACGAGGCAACAGACTCCTGGGTTTGGTTCTTTCTTTTTCGTAAAAATTTAAGATTCGAGGCAAAAAACATAACAACAAATCAAAAAAATGATTAAAATTCAATCCTGAAAAATGATTAAAATACAATCAAATATAGTGAATAAAATGGAAACACCAAATAGAACCATATTGCATCTGGACCTGGACACCTTCTTCGTGTCCGTTGAACGGCTCCTCAATTCGAAACTGACGGCGAAACCCGTTATCATCGGCGGGCAATCCGATCGTGCCGTGGTGTCCAGTTGCAGTTACGAGGCAAGGCAGTTTGGCGTTCATTCGGGCATGCCAATGAAAATGGCTTATAACCTTTGCCGCGATGCCATTATTATCCGGGGCGACATGGATCTTTACACCAAGTATTCGCGCCTGGTTACCGATGTGATTGCCGACCAGGCCCCGGTGTATGAAAAGGCATCTATCGATGAACACTACATAGACATTACGGGAATGGACCGGTTTTTTTGTTCATATGCCTGGTCACACGAGCTTCGCAACAGAATCTTAAAGGAAACCGGGCTTCCCGTATCTTTTGGCCTGTCAGTCAACAAAACGGTGTCCAAGATCGCTACGGGCGAGGCCAAACCGAATGGCGAAAAAGAAGTCCCTGCCCCATTGGTGCAACCTTTTCTCAACCCTCTTTCCATTCGAAAAATCCCGATGGTCGGGGAAAAAAGTTATCAGTTATTACGATCCATGGGCGTTTCAACCATCCAGACCCTCAGTGCCATTCCCCAGCCCATGATGGAAAGCCTGTTGGGAAAAACGGGCCTGGAAATCTGGCGAAGGGCCAACGGCATCGATGCCAGCCCCGTAGTTCCCTATTCCGAGGAAAAATCAATAAGCAAAGAATGCACATTCGAAACCGATACCATCGACATAGATATGATGAAGCAAGTCATTATCGGTATGGTCGAAAAGCTGGCATTCAAATTAAGAAAGTACCAGAAACTGACTTCGGTGGTCACCATTAAGATACGTTATGCCAATTACGACACACACACCCTTCAGAAGAAAATAAGTTATACCTCATTCGACCATGTTTTGATGGACACCGCATTAGAGCTGTTTAAGCGATTATACGAACGGCGAATGCTCATCAGGCTTATCGGGGTAAAACTGGGAGGGCTGGTCAACGGCGCCCAACAACTCAACCTGTTCGACCATAACGAAAAAATGATCAACCTCTATATGCAAATAGACAAAATCAAACTCAGATACGGTTCCTCGGCCATTCAACGTGCCTCCGGGTTAATGATCCATTCACCATCGTAACCCCATGTATCTCAATTGCCATTCATATTACAGCCTCCGATACGGCATCCTTTCCATCGATGAACTTCTCCATCAGGCTGCCCTGCTCGGCATTCAGGAACTTGTCCTGACTGACATCAACAACACCATGGGGATTCCCGAATTCATAAAAAAAGCGAGGCAGAAAGGGATAAAACCCATAGCGGGTTGTGAATTCAGGAACACAGACCGGCTTCTTTACATTGCCATAGCCGGGAACAGGGAAGGGTTAAGGGAAATCAATGAATTTATCACCGAACATAACCTGGAGAAAAAGGAGTATCCCTTCCCGGCGCCATATTTTAATAACGTCGAGGTGGTATATCCTTTTAAATCAATAGAGTGCAATGAACTTTCAAAAAACCGACGGATGGGTATCCGGCCCGAACAAGTAAACAGGTTATTCGCTTCTGAATATGAAAAGCATCTCGATAAACTTGTTATCCTTCACCCTGTCTGTTTCCGGGATAAAAGAAACTGGTTTCTGCATAAAGCTCTCAGGGCAGTCGATCACAACATTCTCTTCAGTCAATTGGAAGAAAACCAGTATGCCCGACAGCACGAGCAATTCGTAAGGCCCGGGCGGCTGGCTAAAGCCTTTGAACGATACCCGCAGATCGTGCAAAACACCAGGCTCCTGATGGACAGGTGTTCCATCGAGATGGACTTTACCTGTGTCAAAAACAAAAAGGTTTTCACCCAATCACCTGAAGACGATCAGAAACTGTTGGAAAAACTGGCTTTCGAGGGGATGATATACCGTTATGGTCCCCATAACGAAGAAGCAAAAAAAAGAATCAGGCACGAGCTGGACATCATCCATAAATTGGGCTTTTCAGCCTATTTTCTGATCACCTGGGACATTGTCCGTTACAGCATGAGCCGGGGTTTTTACCATGTGGGACGAGGCAGCGGGGCGAACAGCATCGTGGCCTATTGCCTGAAGATTACCGATGTGGATCCGATCAAACTAAACCTCTATTTCGAAAGGTTTCTCAACCCGCGCCGTACCTCACCCCCCGACTTCGATATTGATTTTTCGTGGAAAGACCGCGACGACGTTCAGGATTACATTTTCAAACGCTATGGGAAAGATCACACGGCCCTTCTGGGCGCAACAGCTACATTCAGGGATCGCTCCATTTATCGCGAATTCGGAAAGGTATTCGGCCTGCCCAAAGAAGAAATCGATCTGCTGGTTCATTCACCCGATGATGCCATGGTGAAAAACGACATCACCATGCTCATCTCGACATTGGCCCGACAGGTGGTCGATTTTCCCAATCAACGGACCATCCACGCCGGAGGTGTTCTTATTTCCGAAGAACCGATTGCTTATTATACGGCACTGGACCTTCCGCCCAAAGGATTTCCCACCACCCAGTGGGACATGTATCTGGCCGGGGAACTGGGCTTTGAAAAACTCGACATCCTTTCCCAGAGAGGCATCGGCCACATCAAAGATGCCGTGGACATTGTGCTTCAAAACCGCGGAGTCAGAATCGATGTGCATCAGGTGGAACAGTTTTTCAACGACAACAGAGTGAAAGCACAACTGATGAAAGGCGAAACCATCGGCTGCTTTTACATCGAAAGCCCCGGAATGCGCGGACTGCTCAAAAAACTGCATTGCGACAACTACATTACCCTGGTGGCTGCCTCGTCCATCATCCGCCCGGGTGTGGCCAAATCGGGCATGATGCGAGAATACATCCAACGCTTTCACCATCCCGGGAAAATCAAATACCTCCACCCCGTCATGAAGGAACAGCTGGAAGAAACTTACGGCGTTATGGTGTATCAGGAAGATGTATTGAAAGTGGCCCATCATTTTGCCGGACTCGACCTGGATGAAGCCGATATTTTACGACGAGCCATGAGCGGAAAGTTCCGCTCGAAAACCGAGTTCAAGCGCATCGAGGATAAATTCTTTTCAAACTGCCGTCAGAAGGGATACCCCGAATCGGTCACCAGGGAGGCCTGGAGGCAAATCGAGTCCTTTGCGGGGTATTCCTTTTCAAAAGCCCATTCCGCTTCGTATGCCGTAGAGAGTTTTCAGAGCCTTTTTCTGAAAGCCCATTTTCCGCTGGAATTTATGGTGGCCGTGATTAATAACTTCGGGGGATTTTACAGTTCATGGGTCTATTTCAACGAAGCCCGGCGCTGCGGGGCCGACATTGAACGGCCCTGCATCAACCACAGTTTCAACCTCACCTCCATCCGGGGAAAAACCATTTTTATCGGGTTCGTTCACGTGCAAAACCTGGAACAATCAACCATACAAAACATACTACACGAAAGGGAGCAAAACGGCCCATTTGAATCATTGCCTGACTGTATGGAGCGGGTACCCGTCTCGAAAGAGCAATTGACCATCCTGATCCGGGTGGGTGCTTTCAGGTGCTTCAATACCAACAAAGCCCAACTCCTGTGGGAAGCACACCTGATGCTGGCCAAATCGCCGGTGGTACCGGAGACTGCGTCAATCTTCAGCGTGCCACAGCAACAATACGCCCTGCCTCAACTGGACGAATCGCCCGTCGCTGATGCCTACGATGAAATCGAATTACTGGGTTTCCCGGTCTCAATCAATGCTTTCGATTTGCTGGAAACAAACTTCAGAGGGGAAATCAGGGCGAAAGACATGATGAATTACGTCGGTAGAAACGTGCGGATGATGGGACGTCTGGTTACCATAAAATATGTCCCGACCGTCAGAAAAGAAGTGATGAATTTCGGGACGTTTATCGATTGCGACGGTGAATTTTTCGACACGGTACACTTTCCTCCATCACTCAAAAGTTTTCCGTTCAGGGGAAACGGTATCTACCTGATTTATGGAAAGGTGGTAGAAGAATTCGGATTTCCTTCCCTGGAAGTAGAAAAAATGGCAAAGATGCCCTTCAAACCCAACCCCATGGCCTAAAACAACGTTCTTTGTTTGCCGCTCCCCATGCCTTCAAGTCTTACATTCTCTTCAATTTTCACATCATATTGAGTAGTACTGTCCGGATCGATGGGTATTCTCAATTCCCTGCCTTTATTGCACGGGTCTTTGATCTGAATGGAAACGGGCTCTGTTTTCAATAATTCACCGGGGAAAGGTTTTAAAAGATCTATCACTTCTTCCAATGGTAAACTGGAGTCCAGCCATCGTTTTTCATCTTTCTTGTCCAGAATAACAGGGGACCGGGGGTGACCGATGGCCGAGGTTGCTTTATTGGCTACCGTGGTGATAATGGAAAAGGAATTTACAATGGCACCGGTTGTATCATCGGCCCAGGTATCCCAGATACCCGCAAAACAAAACACCTCTTCATCCTTTCTTGAAAACATATAGGGTTTGTTCAATTTCTCCCTGGCAGGCCCTTCGTAAAAGGCATTGGCAACCACCAGACAGCGTTGCGACCGGATGGCCGTGCGATACGAAGGTTTATCCACAATCCCCAACGGTCCGCTGTAATGCAAATCATTGGAAGGGTTGAAATCTCCTTCGGCCCGGGCATTAATCAGGTACATCCGTTTCTTGGCCCACGACGGGGTCAGGCCAAACTGCATTTCCTGAAGTTCATTGGGCTTTTCATTGGTGATCACATAAGCCAGATCACCGGGAGCCACATTAAAACTCGACGTGATGTTGATCTTGTCTGGTTGCACCACCCCAAACCGCTTCACAAACATCTCTATGTCAATAATCTGTACGAATCTGCCACACATTTTTTTAGAATTTTGCCCGAAACCTGACTCTAAGTTAATAATTTTTGCGCGTTCTGGCTCAGAAAAGAATAATCATAGAAAGAGGTACCAAATTCAAAATCAAAGGATAACGAAAGGAATAATTCTCTATATTTGAACAAGTTCCAATTCAGGTTCCTATAAACGTTCAATCTGACATTCCAAACGATCTTTCCTGAATCCAAAATCGAGTCCAAAATAACGTACCTCTATTGCCGTTCCGTTTAAATTTCCCATAGTGGCAGAATGAAACCATCGGACAAGTTGTTGATGTATTTTTTGCCACTTATTAATTCGTTGATATTTATTATCTCAAACAAGGTGATTCCTAAAGTTTGAAGGATTCTATATTTATTATTCAAATAATCAATTTATTACACAATTATTCTAGCTACCATGAATAAACAAGATGAACGCCCTCGTGCCATAGAGGGCATCTCGGATCCAAACAGTTACACTGCTCCGGAAATTACTATTCTGGAGGTTACTCTTGAAAAAGGCTTTGCTGCCTCCGACTCAACTGTTGAAGATTTAGTTCCCGATACATGGTAACATTAAAGAAAAGTACTATGAAAAATTTGATGAAAACAGGAATTGCCGTTCTGGTTATGACGGCTATCGGTGCATGTACCCTGCAGGAAAATCCCGGCACAGACCCTACTTCCTCTCAGGCTATTTCAGTGGTTGCAAATTCCCTTGAGGAACCTGCACAAGAAGAACCCGGAACAAAAACCACTTTGGGCGGAGAGAACGGTATAGTAACCAGTTGGGTTGCCTCTACGGATCAGATCGGGATCTTTTCGCCCCAGGC
>ERZ1645192.4427-NODE-4427-length-11120-cov-5.698147_pt1 | contig 11120 bp, 13 predicted proteins | sample MGYA00575354_ERZ1645192 | MGnify/ENA primary metagenome ERZ1645192 (study PRJEB40844, sample SAMN11349763) | freshwater sediment metagenome | isolation source: river sediment | host: Sediment | place: India: Faizupur Khadar , New Delhi | collected 2017-02-21 ...
CCTTCTACGTGGACCTGTCCCGGGCTAGGCACGAGGTCCGGATCTACACCGACGACCGGGAGCGGCTGGCGGCCAGCGTGGAGCGGTGGCAGAGCAAGCTGTCCAGCGACGATTTCCCCGGCCGGCCGCCCAGCCTGGAGCTGGCCGCCCGGGCGGACCCGCCCGGAACGGCCGCGGAGAAATTGGACCAGGCTCTGAGCCGGCCGGTCATCCTCGACACCGAGCTTTACCGCCAACCCAACCCGTGCACGTTATTTCATGCCGTCGCCAGGGAGATCGACCGTTTTGCCAACATCCTGCAGAAAGAAATGGAAATGGGATTTTAAATCCGGCCGCGTCGGCCTCAACCTCCCGGCGGAAGCGCCGGGCTTGCTTCCCGTTGGCCGGGCGGTGATATCTGAAAAAGGTGGCTACCTCTGGCAGGCCCTCGCCCCGATCGGGGCGCTACGGGCCGTTTATGCGAAATGCGGCCAAAAACGCCGTCTGACGGTCTATTTCCGCTCCGGCTGCAGAACCGCCCCTCTAAAATGCCCCTGGACGGGCGATCTCACCTCGGCCCTGTACTGAGGTACTCCCTTTTGCGATAATATTCTTCGTTCCGGCCGAGGCCAAAGCTGACCTTCTTTCCCACCTACCCATCTTCTGCCATGGTGGTGGAGCCTGACTCTTAAGGCCAGGCGCCGCTCACCCATCCGCTCGGCCCATCTCCTGACGGTCACATTCCGGACAATGCCCGTAAAGCCTTTTGGCGACTGGTTCGCGGAAACTGTGGCCGTGCGGGCAGCGCCACCAGACCTGCCGCTCGGAGTTCGGACGCACCATGAAAGGCGTTATCGAACCGTTGCGATCCGGGTCCCACCATTGGGCCAGGCCGGGGCACCGTCCGCCGAAGCTCTCCCCGGGCGGGGGATAGTGACCGGAGCAGTACGGACAGCGCAATTGATGCGACCGGGTGTACACCATGGCCGGCCACTCGTGACCTTCGGCGCACCGCCAGAATACGACCCGGCGGGCATTCGGCACTACGTCCCGCGGCGTCAGGGGCATGTTTTTGGATGGATGCCATTCACGCACCAGGTCGGGCCGCAGCGTCGCCAGGCAGTTGTCCTCGTCTACGGCCTGGTTACGGCAGCGCCGGCAACCGGTACGGCGGTAAGACCGGCTGGACACGAGGGCCTGGTAGTCGTGACCGCGCGGGCAGCGCCACCAGACTTTGCGGTGCGAGCCGAAGGGGAGGTCCTCCGGGCGAAGGCCGCCATTCCGGGTGGGGTGCCACTGGGCCGCCAGATCCGGGGCCACCGCGGCCAGGCAGTTGTCCGGGCTGGCTTTCTGATTGGCGCAGTACGGGCAGCCGCAGCCGGAGGCCCGGCTGGCAATCGTGGTAGCCCATTCATGTCCGGCGGTGCATTGCCACCAGACGAGTTTGTTTGAGCCGGGCGTAAAGCCGGACGGCGTTTTAGTTCCGTTCCGAGTGGGGTGCCACTCGGCCGCCAAGACGGGCCGCAGCGTCGCCAGGCAGTTGTCCGGGCCGGCCTTCTTTCTCAGGCAATAGGGGCAGCCTGTGCCTTCCGTGCGATTGCAAACCTGGGTCAGCCATTCATGGCCCCGGGCGCAAATCCACCAGAACTTCCGGTTTGAGAAAAGCGCCACGTCGAAGGGCGTGGTTTTGCCGTTCCGGGTGGAGTGCCATTCGGCCGCCAGATCCGGCCGCAGCGCCCCGAAGCTGGCCTCGCGGAGGAATTTTTTACCGGCACAGTAAGGACAGCCCCGGCCCTTGGTCCGGTCGGCCACTCTGGCCTCCCATTCGTGATCCCGCGGGCAAAGCCACCAGAATTTCTTGTTTGAGCGCGGCAGCACGTCGAAGGGCGTGACATACTCGTTCCTGGAGGGGTGCCACTGTCCGGCCAGCTCGGGATTGACCGCCCCGAGACTGTTCTCCCGTCTGAAGATCTTGCCGCTGCAATAGGGGCAACCCCACCTCTTGACGATCCGGTCGGTAATCCGGGCTTGATAGGCATGTCCCTTCGAGCACAACCACCAGGGGCGTTTCGCGTCCGGGTCCCGGTTGAGGGTGGGATGCAGCTCGCGGAAGATTTCCTGGTGTTCCCGGGACATATCTTCAGTCGTCATGGCTCACCTCGCCCGCCTGATTTTACCGGATATTTGCCGCTTGAACATGAAATTCCCTTCCTCCTTCTTGCCGGCGTTACGAACCCGCTGCCTTGGCCCGGCTCACACCGGCAGCCGGGCCCGCTCGTTGAGCAGCCATTTGCGCATGAACAGCCGCCGGTCCTTGATTTTGCGATATCTCTCCGGGTTTTCCACCACGGCGTGCAGCAGGCCGATCCGGGAGGCTTCGAGGTCAATACCTCTGCTCTGGAAAAAAGCGAGCCCATCTCCGTACTCCTTCAGCAGAAGCTGGATGAATTCATCCGCCAGCTGATGGACCGGATCGGTGGCGGAGAGGGGTTTCCCTTGCGGCGGGAGCGGTCCGGACCTAACTACCTCAGCCGGTCCGAGTTCGCGTTCCGCGGAGACACGGATGCCGGCGGCCATCGCCTCCAGTTCTTCCAGAAGCCCCCGGCCGGCTGATTCAACCGTGAGGTCTTCCGATGGAGCGGGACCGTTCGCTGCCGTTCCGCTTTCTGCCTCTACCTTGCCGCCAGGGCTGCTCCCTCCACCGGGATCTCTATGAGGCGGGTGGTTCAACTCCAGACGGCGCGTAGCGGGGAAATTAGCCTGCTGGTCGAATGCCGGGAGCGTAGGGACAGCCGGAGAAGGTTCGCCGCTGGCCTCTTGCGCAGATGGCGACCCAGAGAGAGAGGCCGGCCGGCTCTCTCTGATAGTCTCTGTTGTAGTCTCTGAAGTAGTCTCTGAAATGATGGCAGGTTTGCCTCCAGCCGGCTGGCCGGTTTCCTGCTGACCAGTTGGCGGGTTACCTGCCGTCTTGTTGGCAGGTTTTCTACCTACTATTGATTCTAAAGCTTTTGTGATATTATTCAGATTGATCCGGAAATATAGCCGGGCTGGCAGGCCCTCCCTCTTCTCTTCTATAAAGCCGGCCTTTTTCAAGGTCTTGCGAACGGTTTCTTGTTCGGTTCGGGAGAGGTATGTTTCTTCTTTCCATTCTTCACGTGTTTTCCAGAACCAGCCTTCGGGGTCGTCCGTCCGGAAGGACCAGTAAACGGCTTGAGACAGGAAAAGCCCGGCATTGGCGCTCCCGCCGATCTCCGCGAAACAACGATGAAAAGCGATCGGCCGGTCGACCAGCATGAGCAGAGTCTTATCCATGACGCCTCCAAGGCGCAAATTTCATTTGTTGATCCAGACCGCCGCCAGGATCAGCGAGGCCCCCAGCAGGGCCAGGCCGCCGAAGAAGAGGGCGTAGGTGAGGTGGCCGGCCCGCCGCTTGAGCTCGTACTTCTGGATCGAGATGTTCTGGATCAGGCGCATCTTTTCCAGGCTCTCGAACTCCAGCCGGCGCAGGAAGACGAAGATCCGATAGTGCCACCAGTCCTCCAGCGAGTAGTACCGCCCGGTCAGGTAGCGCCGGGCGCCGAGCAAGACGGCGGCCAGGCTGAGGCCGTACAGGACGGCGAAAAGCGCCTGCCTCAAGACCGGAGCCTCAGTTCCGCTCGATCAGCAGCAGTTGGGCCGGATCCCAGCCTATGGCCAGCTCCAGGCCGTTCCAGCCGACCGTGACCGGCACGAAAAACCAGAATTCCTCTTCGTTCCAGCCACCCGAGCCGCAGCAATCCAGGCAGGACTGGTTCGGGTTGTCGATGAGGTCCTGCACGATCACCGCCCCTCCGTCGCACCGGCAGCGCCGGTAGATCTTCAGCGTCACGGCCAGGCTGTTGCCGTTGACGGATGTTTCCGCCGCGACTTCGCCGGCGATGATCTTTTGGGCCAGGGTGCGAGGCTCGGGCGTGGTGATTTTGATCACCGTGCCGCCTTCGCTGCCCGCCTCAATGCCGGTGACATCCCACAGCTTGGTCTGCCCGCCGCCGCCGTCGTAAAGGCAGACGGCGTGGTAGTGCCCGCAGGTGATTTCCTCTTCTTGCTGCTCGGCCCGGACCAGTCCTGTGATTAGGATCAATACCGTAAAGGCCATCGTCATTACTCTCATGGCAAACTCTCCTGAGTGGAATTCGGTGCTGCAATTCTCCGGGCGGACTGCCAGAGCGGGCGGCCGAGCGAGTTGCGGCTCGTGGTTAAAATGAATTTTTGGCCGGCCTCGACGGCCGGGTTCGTAAAATCGAGGCGTCCGTCCCGCGGCGTATACCACTCTCCCGCCCCGGCAATTTTCTTGCTATCGTGGATTCTGAAGGCCCGGAGAACAAATTTCCGGCCCTCCGCACTCGTGAAATAACAGGCCAGACAAACTTTGCGGCCCCAAATCTTGCGGTCCAGCACTCCTGTCCATTCGCCCTCGGGCAGAATTTCAGCTTCGTAGAGCTTCGGCTCAAACCCACTCTCGATCGATTGATTCCAAGATTCTGCCCTGATCATCGGCCGTCTCCTCCGGGCTCTACGTGTCCCCCGTGGTTGTCCTTTTGTTGTCCCCCACTCCGGCCCAGCTCCGCCGTGAAGCTTTCCCGGGCCGCCCGCAGCCGATTTCGCAGGTCCGTCCGGACCGCCCGGAAAAAAACCGCCGGTGCCAGGCCGGCTCGGGCCTGCGTCAACTCCCGCCGCAACGCCAACCGGAATTTCGCCCAGCTCGGCCGGCCCGGTTTGGTAGCGGCTGGGGTGCTGTTGTCTGATCCAGCCATTCTTCCCTGTGCTCCTTGCGTTCCTTGCGGCCAGTTTTAGCTCTCAGCTCTCAGCCGGCCGCTTTCAGTTCTCATCCGCGTCTCTCTGCGTCATCCGCGGATGCTGTTCTCTTGCCTTTTCCCTGCTCTCCTCGCGTCCTTGGCGCCTTTGGCGTCGTTTGCGTCCTGGCGTCTTGGCGTGATACCTTCTTCTGTCCTCATTCTTGTTCACGTCTTTTCCTGGCGTCTCTTGCGGTTGATTCTCTCCTGTCTTCATTCGTGCCCTTCGTGGATAGCCTTTCCGTTCTATCTTTGTGTTTCATGCGTTCCCTGTGGCCAACTTCCTCTCCCGCCTTCATCTGCTGAATCTGCGGAAGATGTCCTGTCTTTTCTCTTCGCGTTCTTGGCGTCCTGGCGGTTCAATTTCTTCCATCTGCAGCCGCGTCATCTGCGGATCAATTTCACTCTGTCTCATTCAGGCCTGTCCTCGAACTCGAACTTGACCTGGCCTTCCTGGAAGCCCAATCTGGCCGCGAATGGTTTCCCGGTCCGGCCGATGAATCCCTCAATCAGCCCGGTTTCTCCGGCCGTGATCAGGTCGATGATGTGTTCCTCGGTCAGTTGGACTTGGGAGTACTCCCGCCAGATGGTCAGCTGGCAGCCCCGCTCCTTGCCCAGCCAGTTGGTGCAGCCGCAGGCCTTGTCCGAACTGGCGTAAACCCAGCCGGTCTTGCAGAGGGGACAGGTCCCGAACACGGGCACCTGGACCGTTACTTCCTGGCCGTACAGCTTCCCTTTCAACTCAACCGTTTTCATCTCTCACCTCCTCTTCTCAATTTCCTTGGTATCCTCTGCGGTTAAATTTCCCTCATCTGCGTTCCTCCGCGTCATCCGCGGATGATGTTCTCTTGCTTTTTTCTCTGCTCTTCTTGCGTCCTTGGCGTCTGTTGCGCCTCTTGCGGTTGAATCTCTCCTGTCTTCATTCGTGTCCCTTCGTGGATAGCCTTTCCGCTCTATCCTTGTGTTTCCTGCGTTCCCTGCGGCCAGCTTTCACTTCCGCCTGCATCTGCGTCCCTCCGCGTCATCTGCGGACAAGGCTCTCTCGTCTTCTCCTCTTTCTCCTCGCGTCCTTCGCGTCATTGTGGTTCAATTTCTTATTCATGGACCGTCTCCTGTTCCCCTCGCCAGAACGGCGGGACCGCTTCCGGGTTGAACGTCCGGAGCCGTTCGACGAACAGCGGCCGGCCCGTCACCTCGAAACGCCCCTGGACCCGGCGCTCTACGATCCCCTCGGGCGTAAACCGGTAGAGTTCCTGGACCCGGTACGGGCAGGCCGGAGAATCGTGATCCAGCCCCCGCACCTCGATAATCTCCACGATCTTCTTGCTGTGGTCCGGCAGCATCTCCGCCTGGATGACCACGTGGACGCCCCGGGCGATGGTCTCCTTGACCGACCGGGCGGAGGTCTCCACCCCGGATTGCAGATACAGCGTCTCCAGGGCCAGCAGGGCGTCGTAGGCGCTGTTGGCGTGGACCGTGCCGATGCCCGACTGGCCTGTGTTCATGGCCCGGCAGAGGTCGTGGGCCTCCGCCCCCCGCACCTCGCCCACGATCAGCCAGCGCGGGTTCATCCGCAGGGCGTTGCGGACCAGATCGCGCAGGGTATATTCGGTGTCGTCCCCGTAGATCCGCTTTTTCGATTCCAGGGGCGCCCACAGCTCGTTTTGGAGCCGGATCTCCCGGCTATCCTCCACCGTCACCACCAGGTCCCCGTCCGGGATGAAGCCGCCCAGGACGTTGAGCAGGGTGGTCTTGCCCGAGCCGACGCCGCCGGAGATGAGGATGTTCCGCCCGGCGGCCACGATGCTTTGCAGGATGGCCAGGCCGGCTTCGTCGAAGGCCCCGAACCGCAGCAGGTCGGCCACGCCCAGGGGTTCCCGGCCGAAGATCCGCAGGGCCAGGAAGGCGCCCCCGGCGGCGTAGCAGGGCTCCATGATCACGTTGACCCGGGTGCCGTCGGGCAACCGGGCGTCCAAAATCGGGTTGTCCCGGTCGAGCTTGCGCCGGATGAAGCGGGCAATGGCCTCCAGGCAGACGGTCAGGTCCTCGTCGCTCCGCCAGCCGCCCGGGTGGGCGGCGAAATTCCCGAAGCGGCGCCGGACGAAAATTTTTCGGGCGCTGAAAACCAGGATGTCGGTCACTTCCGGATCGGCCAGCAGCGGCTTGAGCGGCCCCAAGGTGTCCTGGATGATCTCCGTGGTCAGGTTCATGATTTCATCTCATTGTCGCTGGCAAATCCGATTTGACTTTTCTTTTTCCGGGCGGGCGCCATCAATTGCCGGATGGCCTCGATGATGGCCTTGATGGCCTGATCGTGGTTCCCCACCCTTTTTTCCAGCTCGGCCAGCTTCCGGGCGATCGCTTGGTTGGCCGTGACCGCTTCCCTGAGCCGGACGAAGGCCCGGACCACAAAAACGCCCATCTCGGCCGCGCGAGGCGAATTGAGGACGTTGGCCGCCTGCAAAGCCCCGAATTCCGAAAAAGCACGGGGCAGATAGCGAATGTTGCGCCTGGATGCGGTCACAATTTGTGACCGCAGGCCCTTCCATTCCTCTACGGAAATCTGAAACATGAAATCCGCCGGAAACCGCGCCGGGTTGCGTTTGACCGCCTGGTTCAACGCTTTTGTCGTCACCCCGTACAGCTCGGCCAGGTCTTCGTCGAGAATGACCTTTTGCCCTCGCAGTACCAAGATCCGGCTCTCGATCGGCTTCAGGGACACATCCGGGTTTGGCTGGCCGCTCATTTCGCCCCCATCCGCATCAGAATCTCCGCCGCCGCCAGAAACGCCTCGTCGAGGTTCTCGCGGCCGCAGGCGAAGCGGATGAACCGGGCTTGGCCGGTCCGGTTGTTCTTGACGAAGGCCTCGATCAAAATCCCGGCCCGGCCGGGCCGGGACACCGTGTCCACGCCGAGCAGGCATGCCCCCACGTCCGTTTGGGCGGCCCGGTCCGGCTTGAGCCCGGCCCGGACGCCGCCGGCGACCAGGGCGTACAGAAAGGCGGCCTCGTAGCGCTGGAGCGCCGGCAGGGTTTGCACCAGGCGCAGCCGGATTTTTTTCGTCTCCGGCGGAGTGTAGCCCTCGTCGTAGGTGTAGCCGAAGTACTCGTTGCCCCGCAGTTTGGCGTAGATCTCCGGGGTGAAGAATTTCCCGATCGTGGCCGGGTCCGTCCGCGCGTCCGGGCTGTCCTCCAGGAAGGGCCGCACCGCGGCGAGCTGGTCCAGCGGCGCCGGGTCCGGCCGGGGCGGCTCGGCCGCCCGGGCAAATCCAGCGACGAGCGGGGCCAGCATTAGGATCAGGCCGAGGCTACCGCCGCGCATAGCTCCGCTCCTCGGTCCGGGCGAAGGGGGCGAACTCCAGGTCGGCGGCCAGGAAGATTTTCATCTTCTTGCCGGCGTTGACGGTGATGGTCGGGACGATGTTCGAGTACCGCTGCATGATCGTGTCCAGGATCTTCTCGAAGTTGTCGGTGGTGTCTTCGATCACGTAGGCTTTGCCGGAGTACGGGTCGGTGTGCTGCTGGGCGGCCGCTCCGAGACCGTCCAGCACGCCCACCAGCAGCGCCGTGCCGAACTGGAGCAGCCAGTGCCGGTTCACTTTCGAGGCCACCCCCAGCGCCCCGGTCCGGTCCAGGGCCAGGGCCGCCTTGCGGCCGTCCGGGAAGTAGATCAGCTGGCCGTCGGGCCGGACCATCCGGTCGAACCGGATGAAGAGACGGGCCGCGCCCATGTAGTCGACCATCTGGCTGAAACCGATCAGCCGGGTTCCGGTCGGAAAAACCACCCACTCGCCGGTCCGGTCGTAGTGGTCCTTGCAGACGTAGGCCACCACCGGCGAGGGCTCGGTGTCCGCGACGATCCGGTTTTGCAGCACCGCGTCGATGAATTCGCCGGCGAACAGCCGCACCGTTCCCGGGCCCGGTGGGGGCGCCGGCCGCGCGGCCGCAGGCCCTTCCGGTTTCGCCTCGCTCCCCCGGCCGAACTTCTCCTTCAGCCGGGTGATGGTTGAGGCCTCCGCCGGCTCCTCCGCGGACGGGGGCCCGGCGGCGGCCTTCAGCCCGGTTTGGTCCGGTCCGCCCGGATTGCCGTTCCGGGGCGGCTCCGGCTGGTCGTAAAAGCCGGCCTGGGGCAGGGACCGGGAATAGGCGAACATGGTTTGCCGCTCCTTGGCGTAATCCTCCTGCCGGTTGGCGGCCTGCTCCTTGGCCGCCGGGGTGTTGTAGTCCACGCCCCGGTAGAGGGAGCGGCTGCTCCGCTCGACGGCGGGCGGAGCGGCGCCGGCGACGCCGTAGTCCACCTCCCGACGGGACTCCGGGCGGGACTGCCCGGCCTGGTCAAGGATGCCGCCGATCAGCAGATTGCCCTCCCGCCGGTTCAGCCGGGCTTCCTCGGCCCGGGCCTCGATCTGCTCCGGCGTCAGCTCGCGGGTGGCCCGTTCGGCCGGCCACTCCTGGCTGGACTGGTCCAGCGGCTTGTCCCGGAGCGTCACCCCGGTCTGGCGTTGCCGGTCCTGGAGTATTTTGCGCTGGGCGGCCGCGTCGGCGGAGGGGGCCGTGGTCCGGGCGGACTTGGCGGGACCGAGCGCCAGCACGATCAGCAACCCCGCCGCCACCAGGATGACCACCCCGGTGACGAAGGCGACCAGGAAGGCTTTGGCCTTGGGCTGCCTGGGCAGCCGCAGCTCCTCCCGCTCCCGCGTCTCGATGATGTCGGTGCCGTGCCGCGACAGCCGGCCCGTGCCGAGTTCCCCGGTCTCCTGGTTTTCGGTCACCGGACACCTCCCCTCGTGATCTCCACCGTCTGCTTTTCCAGCTTCAGGACGATTTTGTCGCCGGAGTTCCCCAGCACGAAATGGACCTTGTAGCAGGCGCCCTCGTCGGTGAAGGTCAGCGGCTCCAACTGGTCCTGCTTGGCCCCCTTCCCCAACAGGTAGACCGCCGGCTTGACCTGGGCCGCCGGCAGGTAGATGTAAGTGAACACGCCGTCGTCGGCCACCCGCTCCACCGGGAAGGCGTTGCCCTTGACCGTGTAGCGGCTGTCCACCTTGGCCAGGAGCCGGCGCTGCTGCTCCGCCAGGGCTGCTTCCAGGTCGGCCCGGTGATTGCGCTCCAGAGCCTCCGCCCGCTGGCGGACTTCCGCCGCCACGGTCGCCTGGAACAGCTTCTTGTCGTGCACGTCAATCGTCACCTGGACATCGGCCGTCTCCGCCGGCCGCGAGGAGACCAGGAAGACGAAGGTTTGGCCGTTTTCGGCGTGGATCACCGCCGAGGTCTCCCGGTCCGGCTCCAGGGCCTTGAGCACGCAAATGGCGCCGTTGCTCTGGCCGTAGAAGAGCTTGCTGTCGCTGACCACAAAATCCTGGATCTTCCAGCCCTCCGGGAGCTTGAAGGTGGTGCCGATGCCCGCCGGGGACAGCACGGTGTAGACCTTGTTTTGATTTTCGCCGTCGTAGTTGCAGACCAGGCTCCGGGGCGTCACGCCCGGGACGGCGACGGCCAGGGCCAGCACGATCGTGACAATGACTGGGTAACGCATAATTACTCCTTGAATTCGGATTGGGAATACTCGATGACCACCAGCCCGTTGGGGTTGGTTTCGCTGCGGGGAATGGTTTTGAGCCGGATCGAGGCCACCCGGCGGCGCTCGGCCGGGCCGCTCCCATCGGCCGGGATCGTTTTCTCGTTGAAAAATACCTGGACCAGGATATTGGGACTGGCCTGCTGGATGTTGACGGCCTGGATGTCCACCAGCCCCTGGTCCCCCCGGTCCAGCAGGCGTTGCCGGCCGGTCAGGTCGAGGGCCTGCCGGATCTGGCTGGCCGAGTCCGCCGCGCAGGCCCGGAAGGCCTCGCCCAAATTGCTCGCGGCGGTGTATTTCGTGAAGGTGAACAGGTTGCGCAGGAGCTGCCGGACGAAGTAGGTCACCTCCACCGGCTTGCGGACCTCGCCGGCGGCGTCCACCACCTTCCAGTCGACCGGGCGGCTTTCGCCGGTGGCCTCGTTGATGACGATGGGGATGGCCTTGACCTCCCCGGCGTGCCTGGACACCAGGATCAGGGCCGCCACCAGGCCGAGGCAGACCAGGCCGGTGACGAACAGGGCGTATTTCAGGAACAGGTTGACGAAGGCCAGGTGCCCCGTGCTCCGGATGTAATCGTCCACGCTGCCTTTGACCATCGGACCTCCTTGTGGCTACGAATTCGTCGCCGTTTGGGCCGCCGTGGAAGAGGCCCGGGCGGCCGTGCTGGCCGTCCCGGCCGCGGCCGAGGCGGCGATGGCGCCGCCTCCTCCTCCGCCCCCGGACCCGGCC
>ERZ1645192.4429-NODE-4429-length-11117-cov-40.059573_pt1 | contig 11117 bp, 13 predicted proteins | sample MGYA00575354_ERZ1645192 | MGnify/ENA primary metagenome ERZ1645192 (study PRJEB40844, sample SAMN11349763) | freshwater sediment metagenome | isolation source: river sediment | host: Sediment | place: India: Faizupur Khadar , New Delhi | collected 2017-02-21 ...
CCGGCACCGGCAAGATCGATCGAATCCCCGTTCCTCCTCTGCCCATAAGCTATGTAGTCCGCGGTCCCATATCCACCCGGGAGGTCCTCTCCGATGCCGGGGCCATGAAGACGGTCAACCTGGCTGGAAAGCAGGCTCTAAAGGAGCTGCTCAAGAAGCCCACATTGGCTAATTTCATGCTTCTATCCCGCCGCTTCACCCTGGAGTCGGGCCTGGCCAGTGACTGGGCTCTGGCCGCCATCGAGGCTGTTGAGGCGGCAGGGGGCAGGGCGAGCATGATCATGCTGGGAGACGCCGTCTTTGCCTGGGGCGGAGAGAGCGAGAAAGCCCTGCGGGCTTTTGGAGAGGTTCATACTACTACCATATCGCAGAGAGGTTCCAATCTTGACTGATATTCCCAAGTCCCATCCCCGCTATGCCTCCCTGGTGGCACGGGAGCGGGTGGCGGAAGGGGTCAGGCGCGGCTACACCAGCACCCAGGGCCTGATCGCCCAGGGCCGCGGAGAGTGCTTTGACTACTTGATAGGCGAGAGAACCACGCCCGCTGCGCTGCAGGCCATCCGGGCGGCGGCGGCCATGCTGCTCCTGGCGGAGCGGCCCGCTCTGAGCGTGAACGGAAATGTGGCTGCACTGGCGGCAGAGGAGATGGTGGCTCTGGCTGCGGCTCTGAAGATCCCCCTGGAGGTCAATCTATTCCACCGCAGCGAGGAGAGGGTCAAAAAGATCGCCGACCTCCTTCGGGATAAGGGAGCAGCCCAGGTTTTAGGCGAGAGGCCGGATGCCGCCGTTCCGGGTCTCGATCATGCCCGTGCTCTTGCTACTAGGGGCGGGATCTATGACGCCGATGTGGTGCTCATACCCCTGGAGGACGGAGACCGCTGCGAGGTCCTGATAGCCATGGGAAAGAAGGTGATAGCCATAGACCTAAATCCGCTCTCCCGGACGGCCAGGAAGGCCACGGTGAGCATTGTAGACAATATTGTGAGGGCGGTGCCACTGCTGACAGAGGAGGTCCGGATGCTTTCTGGCGCGCCGGGGGCGGAGCTCGAGGGGATTGTGCGGGATTATGATAACCATAAGGTGCTGAGGGAGGCGGTGGGGGAGATACAGGAACATCTGAAGGGGCAGACTGAAAAGTCAGAAGAATAATCGAAATTACCATGGAACCCAAGCCTGATTTCAAGAGAGTCATGCCGGAAGGCCTGCTGCCGGTTACAGAGATCGATCTGAGGGCCCTCTCGGAGATATACGATGAGAAGGACGTCTATCTCTCCGTTTATATGAAGAGCAGCAGCGCGGCGGAGCTGGATGCCAGCCGATCCTTTATCTCCTCCCGGTTTAAGGCTATGGACAAATCCCTTCCCGCTGATGACCTGCGACAGCCCTTCCGCTCCACCATGTCTCTGGTGGAGGAGGCGATGGCCTCCTTGCCCTGGAAAGGGGAGCGATCCAGGGTGATCTTCGCCTGCGGACCGCTATCGTTTCTGCATGTCTACCGCCTGGGCCTGGAGGTCGAGCCTCTGGTGGTACTGGATACATCGCCTTTTCTCCTCCCCCTGGCCAGGCTGAGAGACGACTATGAGGATTATGGACTCTTGCTGCTGAACTCTCAAGAAGCCCGGCTTTTCACCATCCGCTCCCGCCTGCTGGAGGAGAAAAGCCAGTCCTCCATCGATCTGATGAACAAGCATAAGAAGGGCGGCTGGAGCCAGATGCGCTACAGCCGCCTGCGAAAGGGAGCCATAAAATCCTTTCTGGGAGAGGTTGTAGAGGACCTGGCTAGGCTGGAGGGCCTGCAGAATATGAGAGGCCTGGTGATTGCCGGGCCGGGGGAGGCCAAGATAGAGCTTATGGAGATGCTTTCTCCCCAGATCAAGGAACGAGTCATGGGCCTTCTTGACGTATCCATGGGAGTGAAACCTGCCGATCTGGTGGAGATGGGCGATCGGCTGGCTCTGGACAAGGAGAGATCTTTAAGCAGGGAGAGAGCGGCGGAGTTGAGGTCAGCCGTCCTGAGGGGCCAGCTCTATGCCACCGGAGCCGATAAGGTTAGAGACGCCCTTCAGCAGGGGAGAGTGAAGTCTCTTCTCCTTCTGGACGGCTTTTTGATTCCGGGATGGATCTGCGAGAGCTGCCAGTATTTCCAGGAAGGCAGCCAGCCGGAGAGATGTCCCCGCTGCAACGGCAGAACCTCAAGGGTGAACATCCTGGAGGAGCTGTACGAGCTGGCCCAGAGGACGGGAGCAGAGGTGGAGTTTGTAGAGGAGGACGAATTTTTGCGCTCTCTGGGCGGCGTTGGTGCCATATTGCGCTATTGAGGAGACCTTTTTGATTTAGAGGGTGAAGAAAGGAAGATGGGACACGAGATTGATTGAAGGCATTTAACGGAAATGCTCCCTTAAAATCAAGATAATAGATCAGGAGAAACAACAGAATGTACGGTGGGGAGATCCAGGGCGAGGAGCCGGTCGCCAGTTGACCGATCCCTCGCACCGGTGACGAAATGGACGCATGGAATAGATTATTCCAATGCACTTTTCTTTAATCAATTTGATTTTACTTAAGGATTTCGGGCCGGAGAAAGCATTGCCGGGCGTGTGATCCCCTCATGGCCTCTGGATCTTGACCGCCTCAATATCTGCTCCCGACTCCCGGCTGTAGTCGCTGATCCTCTTCATGGTATGCTCCACCATCCCACCCGAGGTCATGATCAGGGAATCTTTGCCTATAAGGGCCTTGAGGATGCACTTGTCTATCACCCCGTAGGTAAAATCCAGATGAATCCCACACCGTTCAGCCAAAAGCTTGGCCCCGGTGCCCATAGCCCCCTTGTAGCAGTTTTCCATCCGATCAATCATGCTTATGACCTGCACCTCATCTTCCCCATCCACATCCCAGATGTAGATCTTCCCCAGGGGTCTGCCTCTGCCCTCAGGCTGCAATAGATCGCATAGCTCCAGGATATTTCTGGGAGGCCTGGAACCGGATAAGATCCCCCGGCTGGCCAGCTCCTGGTAGATGTCCACAACCAGTGGAGGCTTGAGCCGGGCCTCTCGAAGCAGATTTCCGTCCATAAAAACATCCGGACCGCAGCCACGGCGCACCAGCTCGCCGTCCTTCATCAGTATGATCTCATCAGCCCAGCGGTAGGCCAGATCCACATCATGGGTGGAGATGATCATCGTCTTTCCCCCCTGGTTCAGCTCATCGAGCATCTCCATGATCTCCTCGGAGCTGGCCGGGTCGAGATTTGATGTGGGCTCATCCAGGATCATCACCTGGGGCTCCATGGCCAGGATGCCGGCTATGGCCACCCTCTTCTTCTCCCCGCCGCTGAGGTGATGGGGCGGACGGCGCTCGTATCCGGTGAGGCCTACATATTGCAGGGCAAAGCCGACGTACCTCTTGACCTTCTCGGCGGGATATCCCAGGTTGGTCGGCCCGAAGGCGACGTCCTGGTAAACCGTGGGGGCAAAGAGCTGGTCGTCCGAGTTCTGGAAGACCATCCCCACCGCCCGGCGCACGGCCCTCAGGCTCGCTGCATCGTATTGCAGGGGCTGGCCGGCAAAGAGAACCACCCCAGATGTAGGTCGGAGGATGCCGTTGATCATCAGCATGAGGGTGGACTTGCCTGCCCCGTTGGGCCCCACCAGCGCCACCTTGCATCCCTCCTCCAGGCTGATGTTTATGTCCTTCAGAGCCAGGGTGCCGTCTCCATAGGAGTAGCTGAGATCTCGGATCTCGATGATAGCAGTCATTGCCATCACAGCAGAGAGGCATCTCTGCTTAAAACAGCGATGGTCGAGGCCAGGGCTAGATAAGCCGCAGCAGCCAGCATCTGCCGGCCCGTAGCCTTTGCTGCCTGCTCCATCATCTCCAGCTTGCCGTCATAGCAGCGGCAGTCCATGGCCAGGACCAGTCTCTCACCCTGCTCCCAGGATCGAAGAAACAGGACGGAAGCGAGCATGGCAAAGGAGTTGATGGCGCTCCTGGCTCTGGCATCGCCCAGGCGCATGACCTGGGCGCTGTGGATTCGAGCCGCCTGATCCAGGAATACGAAGATGTAGCGATATATCATCATGGACAGCTCAATGATCGATGAAGGTATGCATAGCGACCTGAGGGTGGCGAAGATCTCGATCATGGGCGTGGTCAGGGCAATGAAATAAAGGGAGCACATGCCTCCAAATGTCCTGGCCAGGAGAAGGAGGGCCAGTTCAGCGCCCTCTTCCCTTACCGCCAGGTCCAGGCCTAAGAGAGGCAGCTGTATGAGAGGCGTTCCCCCGCCATGCATGAAGGCCACCACTGCGGCGCTGAGCAGTGCAAAAGAGAGGGGGACCAGGAGAAGACGGGAGTAGATTCGGCCGGGAATTTTGGCCAGAAGCACTGTGGCCAGGCTCATAGTCAGGGCCACAAAAAGAGGAGCTAGGGGCGAGGAGGAGGAGACGCAGATGATCATGGAGGCCAGCCCCAGGAATAGCTTGAGGTGGGGGCTGGCATCACGCAGGCCATTGTCGAGGGCGTAGTCGTCTAAGAGATTATGCATCCTTCTTTCCGTCCCTCTCCGCCGCCCCTGAGGCGGCTCTTGCCCTGGCCATAGCCCGGTAGTAGCCCAGGAAGTAGCCTATGATCAGGCTGCCCACGGCCGCTTGCAGGGCGAAGAGGAGGCTTTCTATCTCCCCGCTCTGCGGCTCATAAATGGAGCTGTACCAGGGCTCGTAAGCGCCGCCGGTCAGGTCGGATATAACTCCCTCCGCCTGGCTGTCCGCCCCGCTCCACTCGTGAATTCCCGTGGAGGCAGTATAGGCGAAGGCAGCGATGAAGAGCAGCACCAGGCCCAGCACAATGGCCTCCAGGCTCATCCCCGATCCGATTTTCATGCCGCTGCCTCCCGGAGCCGGGCCACTGCTTTTTCCGAGACAACATTCATCCTCACCAGAACATCGCTCCGGAGCTGTACTATGTACTTGAACATCAATGCCGTTACCGCTCCCTCCACTGCAGCCAGGGGCACCTGGGTGATGGCAAAAACGGCGGCAAAGGCCTCAAATGAGGCGTAGACTCCGCCGGAGGCGGCGGGAAAGGCCAGGGCCAGCTGAAGAGAGGTCATCAGATATGTAGCCCAGTCGGCCAGCGTCGCCGCCAGGAAGACGGAGAGGTATAAATGCAGGCCGGATCGGCTTGCCGCCCTGTAGACCAGGTATCCCACGGCCGGACCGGCTATGCCCATGGAGAAGACATTTGCCCCCAGGGTGGTCAGGCCACCGTGGGCCAGGAAGACTGCCTGGTAGACCAGGACTATCACCGCCAGGACGGAGGTGATCCAGGGGCCGAAGATGATGGCGCCCATGCCCGTCCCCGTGGGATGAGAGCAGCTTCCGGTGACGGATGGCAGCTTCAGCGAGGAGAGGACGAAGACGAAAGCTCCGGCCACAGCCAGCAGAGGCAGGGTCTCGCGGCTCTCTTTGATCATCCGGTTCATCTTATAAACACCGTAGGCCAGCACAGGCAGCGATAGAGCAAACCAGATCTCCCACCAGGGATGGGGGAGAAATCCCTCCATGATATGCATGGTATAGGGCTGGCATATGATCCCTTATAAAGTTTTCTTGTGTTAGAACCAAATTTGTTTAATTATCATTTTCACCCCGCCCATGAACAGCCCTTAAATAGCCTTCCGGCCCATTTACACTGCCTTGACCCAGATATTCACCGTCTCCGAGCTGAATTCGAGGATCTCCGACCGTCTGGAGGGCGACCTGCGCCTGCATGACCTCTGGGCCAGGGGCGAGGTCTCCAATTACGTACATCACCGCTCCGGGCACAGGTACTTCACCCTAAAAGACAGGGAGGCCCAGATCTCCTGCGTCCTCTTCCGAAGCAACGGAGGCGCTCTGGACTTCGAGATGAATGACGGCAAGAACGTTCTGATCTACGGTGATGTGACCGTCTATCGCCCCCAGGGCAGGGTGCAGCTGGTGGCCCGCGGCATCAAGCAGGATGAGGGCCTGGGATTTCGCCACCTGCAGCTTGAGGCGCTTAAAGAGAGGCTGGCAGCGGAGGGCTTATTCGCCCCGGAGAGAAAGCGGCCCCTGCCCCGCTATCCGGAGAGGATAGGAATAGTCACCTCTCCCCAGGGGGCAGCTCTCCGGGATGTGCTGCGCACTCTGGGAAATTATCCCGCCAGGATCATACTCTCTCCCGCTCAGGTGCAGGGGGAGGAGGCGGAGAAGAGCATTGCCGCCGCCCTCCTGGCCTTGCAGGGCCGCTCTGATCTGATCATAGTCTGCCGGGGTGGGGGCTCGACCGAGGATCTCTGGTGCTTCAACTCGGAGATGGTGGCCCGGGCCATATTCGCCTGCGATGCGCCGGTGATCTCCGCCGTGGGCCATGAGACGGACGTGACCGTGGCTGATCATGTGGCCGACGCCAGAGCGGCAACGCCCACAGCAGCGGCAAAGATGGCTGTTCCCGACCTGGAGGAGGTACAAGAGGCCCTGAAATATACAAAGGTGCGGATGATGCGAGCCCTCTGGACCTCTCTGGAAAAGGCGGAGGACCGGCTGGGTCATCTGCAGCATGCCCTATCCGCCCGGCGGATGTACTCTCTGTCCCGGGACTCCCGCCAGCGGCTGGACTATCTCAGCCAGAGGCTGGAGGGAGCTGAGGCCGGAAGGCTTAATCGCCATAAGAGCCGGCTGGAGCTGCTGGCAGGGCGACTGGGGGCGGTGGGGCCTCAGGAGACGCTTCTGCGCGGCTATGCCATCGCCCGATCCGGAAAAAGCTTGATCGTCAAGGCTGCAGATGTCCGTCCGGGTGAGGATATAGAGTTGATCCTCTCCCAGGGGCGGCTCTACTGCCGGGTTCTGGAATGCAGGAATGATGAGGAGGCAATGCTTTGAAGCAAGAAGAGACTAGCCTGGAAGGGGCATTGGACAACCTTGAGCAGATAGTAGAAGTGCTGGAGGAGGGCAAGATGAGCCTGGAGGAGAGCCTGGAGCTTTACGAGAGGGGAATGAAGCTTGTCGCCCTCTGCCAGAGCCGCCTGCAGAATGCAGAGAAGCGGATCGAGTGCCTTACCGGAGAGCTGCCCTCAGATTTGTCCTGAACCGGCGGCGCCTCGAAATCGTTGTCCGCCTGAGGTTGCCGACCTGGCAATAAGGTTAAATATATCCAATGTACTTTTTCATACATCATAGTAATGATTAGTACATTAAATATATCAGCCGGTGATTCTTTGGATTCTGTGATATCCTCCAATGCGGCGGTCAAGTTCGGCCGCTACGGCGGCCTATTTGTGCCCGAGACCCTGGTACAGCCCTTAAAAGAGCTGTCGGACTCCTATTTGCGCCTGATGAAGAATGAAGGCTTCCGGGAGGAGCTGGATCTTCTGCTCCGGAATTTTGCCGGAAGGCCCACGGCGCTGTATCATGCCAAAAATCTCAGCCACAAGCTGGGCCGCAAGGTCTACCTCAAGAGAGAGGACCTGGTGCACGGCGGGGCGCATAAGCTCAACAATACCCTGGGCCAGGCCCTGGTGGCCAAGAAAATGGGCAAGACCCGTCTTATAGCCGAGACAGGAGCGGGCCAGCACGGCGTGGCTACGGCCATCGTGGGCGCCAATCTGGGATTCCAGACCCAGATCTACATGGGCGAGGTGGACATAGAGCGGCAGAAGATGAACGTCTACCGCATGCGCCTCATGGGAGCAGAGGTCATACCGGTCCGGTCCGGCTCTCGTACCCTCAAGGACGCCATCAACGAGGCCATGAGGGACTGGGCCGCCTCCTTCGAACACACCCACTATCTGCTGGGAACAGTGGCAGGGGCCCATCCCTTCCCCAGCATGGTGCGGGACTTCCAGAGCGTTATCGGGCAGGAGACAAGGGAGCAGATTCTGGAGGCAGAGGGACGCCTGCCGGACAGCATAGTGGCCTGCGTGGGCGGAGGCAGCAATGCCATGGGCATCTTCGCTCCCTTTCTAAAGGATGAAGTGGTCCGGCTGATAGCCGTGGAGGCTGGAGGGCGCGGTCCGGGATGCACGGAGCGGACTGCTGATCACGGAGCCAGCCTGGGCCAGGGCAGCGACGGCGTGCTGCACGGCGCGCTGACAAAAATCCTCCAGGATCCCTACGGCCAGATACTGGAGTCGTACTCCGTGGCTGCCGGCCTGGACTACCCCGGCGTGGGACCGGAGCTGGCTTACCTGGCGGAGAGAGGACGGGTGACCACAAGAATCGCCGATGACGGGACGGCCATGCGGGGCTTTCATGCGCTATCAAGATTGGAGGGGATCATACCCGCCCTGGAGTCGGCCCATGCCCTGGGATACTGCCTGAAACATCCGGAGGAGCTGGGAGAGCTGACAGTGATCAACGTCTCCGGGCGGGGAGACAAGGATCTATCAACGGTGATGGAATATGAAAATCTCTGAAGCATTCCGGGAGACGCCTCTCCTCATCGTCTACATCTGTGCCGGGGACCCCAGCCCAGAGGCTACGCCGGAGCTGGTGCGCCGCCTTGTTGCTGCCGGAGCGGATATAATTGAGCTGGGCCTGCCCCACTCCGATCCCATAGCCGACGGCCCCACCATCCAGGCCGCCGCCCAGAGGGCTATAGCGGCGGGGATGAACACCGATGTCTACTTCGGCGTAGCAGCCGCGGCGGATGTTCCTGTTCCCAAGGTATTCATGGGCTACTACAATATGATCTATGCCCGGGGCCTGGAGCGCTTTGCCGGGGACTGCGCCCGCTCCGGCATAAGCGGCCTGATTGTGCCCGACCTGCCCCCGGAAGAGGCGGGGCCGCTGAAGGCAGCCTGCGCCGCTCAGGGCGTGGACCTGATCTTCCTCGTCGCCCCCAATACCCCAGCAGAGCGGATGAGGCTGATTGAGCAGGAGACATCCGGCTTTCTCTACCTCGTGGCCAGGACGGGGGTCACGGGAGCCAGGAGCGACGTGCTGCAGAGCACCAGGGATCTCGTCGCCCGGGCTGCAAGTAGCAAGCCCCAAGCGGTGGGCTTTGGCATCTCCACTGCCGCCCAGGCGGCTGAGGTTATTGCAGCCGGGGCGGATGCGGCTATTGTGGGATCGGTCTGCGTGGACCTGATCGCCCGGGGAGAGGAGGAGGAGTTGATGACCTTGGTCTCGGAGATGAAAAAGGCGGTAAAGGCAGCGGGAAGGGCAAGGCTCCAATAGTCCTCAAAAGAAAGAGGCGAGCATGACCGAGGATCAGAGAAGGTTCGTCTCCCGGACCAGGAGCGATCTGGAGGCGGGGGCCGATGTGACCATCGTCGCCTATGGCGACTCCATCACCGCCGGATTTGCCGTGCGCCGGGGCTTTCCCTCCTTCTGGAAGCAGATGCTCGAGGAAAAATATCCCGAGGCAGGAGTAGAGATGATCAACTCCGGCATCTCCGGGGACACCACATTGGATGGCCTCTCCCGCCTGGACTGGGCCGTCCTCTCCTACGAGCCGGATCTGGTGACGATAAACTTCGGCATCAATGACTGCGTTCTGGGCCTGGGCCTGGAGGAGTTCGAGATGAACCTGGTGGAGATGGTGCGGCGCATCCGGGCCGGACCGGGATCGGAGGTTCTGCTCCTCACCTCCCAGCTCCTGGAGACTCCGCCCTACGACCGGCTGGTTCTGGATTACTATCAGGCCATAGAGAGGGTGGCCAGGGAGATGGATGTGGGATTTGTGGACGTTCATGGAGCCTGGATGCGGCGGGTGGAGCAGGGCACGCCGCTTTCCAGCCTCATCCTGCCGGGACTGGATCATCCCAATGAGGCCGGATACAGGATCATAGCGGAGGAGCTGATGAGGCTCTTCTAATCATAACATTCACCGGTATAGCCACACATTCCAGTTCGAGGAGAGTTGACCAGGGGCAGAAGCATATCTTCACCGCATTCATGCTTTTTAGCACAATCATCACACACATATCCGGTGCCCTCATCGCTGCATATGCAGCAAATGGCTGTGGCTGGCTTGCCGCAGGTGTTGCATCTGATATCAGGCGGATCGTTTCTGGCCATGATGACTGCGCCCTTGCCCTGCGCCTGTCCTTCTCTGGCCGATATCACCTTTATGAGCAGCTCAGTAGAGGTTCCAAAGTCGTAGATATGCTCGAACTTCATTCCCGGAGCTATCACCTTTTCCAGGGCAAATCTCATGCTTCGATCGCCCGGCTCAAATTTTTCCGAGAAGAAAGATTGGCCTTGGATCTCAAAGCTGCTCAGGTGGCCGCAGCATTCCAGCCATAAGTCTCTTAAAAAACTGTCCAGATCGTCTAATTTGGCTTTGGCGGGAATCTCGATATGCAGCCAATACATAGGCAGGTAGAGCCCCTCTACTTGCAGATGAAAGATGGTTTTAGCCACCCCTTTGCCTGAGCCTTTCTTTGAGGGCGCCTCATTCTCCGTCTTTCTGGCCGGACAGGCCTGCAAGTGCCTTAAAATGGTTGATTTAGAATAGCTTCCACCACAATAGCTGCACTTCCCCTTTGAGCTTATTCGCGTCATATCTCCACCACCATTAAAGCCGAAAAAGTACCCTTCGCAGTTTATTCTCCTGAGATACAATGATTCTGGCGATCCATAAAGATATCTGTCTGCATCAAAACAAAGCAAAGGATTCAACTTCTTAAGGCCCTCAAGACATCATCATGAAGCCTGAGAACATCCGGGAGGTCTGCCCGGTATGCGGCAGCTCCGAGCTATACCTGGAAGCAGGCGGTTATACCGGCAAGCTCTACCGCTGCAAGAATTGCGACTACCTGGGTGCCCTGATCGTGGAGGCGAACGAGGAGATGGCCAGGGCCATCAGAGAGGATTACAAGAAAGAAAGAGATGCCTGAGAGCGGGGGGCCTCAGGTGGGCCAATGCCTCAGCTCTACTCTCCGATATACTTCTCCAGAAAGTCGAAGGGTGCCGGCCTGCCTTTAGCAATCTGATAGGCATCATAGGAGCAGAGTATGACTCCCACAATCCAGCCCATGCCCGAGCTAATAGCTGCCACAGCTGCCGTGAGGAAGAAAAGAACTATTCCCCTTTTGACGAGACCCAGATAGATATGGCCCAGGCCGGGAATGAGCAGATTCAGGATCACTGCCA
>ERZ1645192.4431-NODE-4431-length-11114-cov-10.123519_pt1 | contig 11114 bp, 11 predicted proteins | sample MGYA00575354_ERZ1645192 | MGnify/ENA primary metagenome ERZ1645192 (study PRJEB40844, sample SAMN11349763) | freshwater sediment metagenome | isolation source: river sediment | host: Sediment | place: India: Faizupur Khadar , New Delhi | collected 2017-02-21 ...
GTTTCACAAGGATTAAAATCGGTTCGTCCGTAATTATGCCAAAGAATTCCATAGCCTTTGCTGGAAATTATTACAGGAGATACAATCTGCGTATTATTCTGGGTAAGCCTTCTGGACAAGCCAAAAATATCAAGTTGGTTATCTTGAAACTGACCAGTGCCAAACTGGTGATCCCCTGGTTGCATAATATAAGATTGTGATGCCTCATACGTTGAGTCTCCCATTACTGTGGACTGCTTAAGGATCCTGCTACCAGGTTTTTCACGAAACAGTTCATGACCTTGTGCATCAAAGAAAATCAAAGACTCGGATGACTTATCATACTGGACCATCATTTTCGAGGTTTGAAGAATAATGGAAGAATCATCCTTCTTGACACTGAATTCAGGTGACTTGAATTCCTCGGTAAATATCAACTCCTCAACATCGTGGGTAGGAGCGCCCAACACCTGGACACGGACTGAGTTCTCCGTCATCGGTGTAAGAAGAAGAGGACCTGCAGATGTTTCAACCTTTACAAATGATTCTTTTGGCGTGCAGCCAAAAATCAAAAGTGACAGGGACAGAAATAAGAAAGTTATTTTCATTGTATTATTTTGGTTATTTGTTCTTTATCCAGACTGACATGTCGCCAGCACCTCTATGATTCCAGGCATAATATGGAATAAGGACAAGATCAGATCCATCAACGATAATCTCATCTATACCATATAGTTTATTTGGATCACGTTTGACAACTAGACTTGGATTCTTGTCAATAACGGCTTCCCGAACTTTAATTCCCTGATTATCTACCCATTCGGCACAATAGACAATAGGACCTTTCTCTATAGCGATTCTTCCTTCATCATCCTTCACCAGTGAATTAGCTTTTACAACTCTGGGTATTATATCCATACTGAGTTCAACCTTGTCTTCTGCTTTCCACTTGCGGTCAATGCAGAAATAGCCATCTATCAACATCGAATGGACTTCTACCCCATTGACCTTCACGGAATACCCGGGAGTAACGGTGTCGGCATAAGTATATAAATCTGATGGGACCACTTCATTCCTTACCCAACCCGGAATTCTGAGTTTAAGTTCAAAACCTTTTTTCGGGGCATCCTTTACAACAATAGACACTTCTCCATCCCAGGGATAATTAGTAACCATCGAGAGTTTTACATCTCCATTCTTAACACTTGCCGTAACATTATTGGACATATAGAGATTGACAAATAAATCATTGTCCTTCACTGAATACACATATCCCGCAACTGAAGGAATGAAACGAGCGATATTTGAAGGACAGCAGGCACATCCGAACCACGGTTGACGTTTATGACGACCATCAGACTCTAACGGATTTGGATAAAAAAACGTACCTCCATCAAGAGAAATGCCGGAAAGGACACCATTATAAAGGGTTCTCTCCAAAACATCAATATACTTGGATTCGCCATGTAGGAGAAACATCCGGAAGTTCGTATATACATTACCAATTGCCGCACAAGTCTCACAATATGATGTAAGGTTTGGAAGTTCATACGCATCGCCAAAAGCTTCACCTTCACGTCGGGCTCCTACCCCGCCTGTAAGATACAGTTTCTTTGAAACCAGGTTCTCCCAAATCTTGTCGATGGCAGCAATATATGTCTGATCTCCTGTCAGAGCCGCAACATCAGCCATTCCAGAATACATATATTCAGCACGGACGGCATGTCCGACTGGTTCATCTTGCTCAATAACCGGAATATGTGACTGACGATATGAGTCCATTCCCTTTTCTCCGCGACCGCGCATATCAATGAAGAATTTTGCTTCGTCAAGATATTTTTTATCACCTGTTACAGTGTAAAGTTTTGCAAGCGCCATTTCGGCAATCTGATGACCAGGGACATGGACGTTCTGTCCTTCATTGGGACCAATCTCACGGCATACGCAATCTGCATATCTGATGGCGATATCCAGAAAAGTCCTTTTCCCTGTAGCACGATAATGAGCAATAGCACCTTCAATCATATGTCCGAGGTCATATAACTCATGGCTATCCTCTATCTGAACCCACCTTTCAGCACCTGACCACTTGTGAGGGGCTTTAGGATTCCTTGTTCTCGCTGTATAAAGATATCCGTCAGGTTCCTGGGCTGCAGAGATTAACGTTAAGACACTGTCTATATATGCCTCCATCCCGGGATCCGGATATGTTTGCAAAAGATAGGACGCGCCTTCAATTGTTTTATAGACATCAGTATCGTCGAAGGGCAACCCTCGAACGACAAATCCGAGATCCTCTTCTGATTTCATCTGTTCAGCTGCCTGCACAAAATTCCTGTATCTTCCGGTTTCTTCACACTTGCTGAATGCAAGAGGAATAGTAACTTCCCTTGATGCCTGAAGCCTCTGACCCCAAAAATGGTCAGTTACCTCTACTGATGTAAAAGCTACCGGACTGTACGGATAATCATGTATGTTTTCCTTCTTGCCAGAAGCAAGAAGGAAAACATTTGCAATTAAAAAACCTATTATAACCTTCATAACCTTTTTTATTTTTTTTCAACTGGTGTAAGGCGATATGCAATAACATCATGTGATTTAACAGTAACGTAAACAGTATTAATTACATATTGCTCATTCAAGAATCCTTTTCCCCTTACCAGAGTACTGAAAGGTTCTCCACCATTCCATAAATCTTTGACAGAATAATTTACTGAACTAAAAGAAGTCCTTCTTCCACTGATATCATCACGTACTTCCAGCGTCGACCAGTCAAGCGTAACGACAGTATCTTTTTCACCGATATTCATAACACAGAATGCCCAATCACCATTTACCAATGGTTTGAACCAATACTGGAGACTGTCGACTGATTTCAAACGAAGACCCTGAATCCCGAGAGAGTCCTGATCGATGGCAATAAGATCTTTATTCTTGATAATGGCCAGGGTCTCTTCTGACATATTGGTCAAATCATTGCCAAGGATGAGGGGGGCGGCCATCATACACCACATTGTAAAATGAGCTCTATCTTCACTCTCAGTCATATCATAGAAGACGCCATCGACTGTGATGCTGTTACCAACCTCAAGCATATCAGGGTCATTCCAATGACCGGGACCTGCATACTTGCGTAAAGGAGCATTGATTTCGATAATCTCCAGGACACTCTGTGGCTTCCACCTTCTACGTCCATTTTCGTCATATGATGTTTCTAATGGTAAAAAAGCGGGCCCGATATCGTGGGTCGTACGCCACGAGTGGCTTACATCAGATGCCCACTCCCAGGGTTTGCTTGTGCCCCATTCGCACATACTGAAAAAAATGGGACGTCCGGCCTTCCCAAGTGCATTGCGCATAAGAATATATACCCCTTTTGCATTAACATCCTTTGTAAAGCACCAGTCATATTTCAGGTAGTCGACACCCCATCTTGCATATGTCAAAGCATCTTGATACTCATAACCATGGCTTCCTGCATAACAAGCACAGGTAAAATCACCCGCATCACTGTATAGCCCGAGTTTAATGCCTTTGGAATGGAGATAATCTGCAAGAGCCTTTATCCCTGAAGGGAATTTTGCCCTATCCTCCTGGATAAATCCTTTTTCATCACGTTCACCATGCCATCCGTCATCAAGATTAAGATATACATACCCGGCATCTACCAAACCTAATTCAACCATCTTGTCAGCAGTAGATTTTATAAGATTCTCATCTATTTCTGTCATAAAACAATTCCAGGAACTCCATCCCATTTGGGGCGTATTTGCAATATTTTCCCATTTAGGGAAATCAGCTGACAAACGGGAAGGTTGTGCTAGTGCAGGGATTTCGAAAACAGCTGATAATGCAATTGATATGAATAAAACTATTCTTTTCATATTCTGGATGGTTTATTTAGTAACAGGAGTGAGTCTATATATGACAACATCATGAGCCGGTATGGATACCTTGCGGTTCTTCTTAGCTGTAGTAAAGGTTTTGGCAGAAGAGTTCCAGAGATCTTTCGCAGAATATGTGATACCTGCGAAATCGGTCTTCCTGCCACTCAGTTCGTCATCAACCTCAAGAGCAGACCAATCCAGAGTCACTTTTGCTTCCTTTTCTGAGGCGTTCAGGATGCAGAATGCCCAGTCTCCATTAATAAGAGGTTTGAACCAAAACTGCAGTCCATCCTCTTTCTTAAAGCACAACCCCTGTACTCCAAGCGGATCCTGATCGATAGCAATGACATCCCTGTTCTTGATGATTGCCAATGTTTCACCTGATATAGTTCTTAAATCGTTTCCAAGAATAAGAGGAGATGCCATCATACACCACATCGTGAAATGAGCCCTATCCTCACTCTCAGTCATATCATAAAAGATACCATCGACTGTAAGACTGTTACCAACCTCAAGCATATCAGGGTCATTCCAATGTCCCGGACCGGCATACTGGCGCAATGGCGCTGTCTGCTCGATAATATCCATAACACTCTGAGGCCGCCAATTGCGTCTTCCTTCCTTAGTATATGAAACAGGAACCGGCATAAAAACAGGACCGATGTCGTGAGTCGTCCTCCATGAATGAGATACTTCGGAAGCCCATTCCCAAGGCTTACTGGTTCCCCATTCGCACATACTGAAGACCATCGGCCTGCCGGATTTGCTAATCGCGTTGCGCATAAGGGAATATGCATCTTTTGCGTTGAGGTTCGAGGTGTGACACCAATCATATTTCAGATAATCGACCTCCCAGGATGCATAAGTCATGGCGTCCTGATACTCGTGTCCTCTACTGCCCGTACAGCCATTACAAGTAAAATCCCCGGCATCGCTATAAATACCGTATTTTAATCCTTTAGAATGGATATACTCTCCGATCGCTTTCATTCCTGAAGGGAACTTCTTTGGATCCCCTTGTACGAATCCGTTGGTATCCCTTCCTCCGGGCCATCCGTCATCTATGTTCAAGTACACATAGCCAACTTCAGCGAGGCCAAGATCCACCATGGCATCTGCCATTTCCTTTATAACATCTTCATTTATGTCAGTCATGAATTTATTCCAGGAACTCCACCCCATTTGAGGTGTATTACATACTCCTTCCGATTTGGGAAGAAAGGCAGTTGGACGCTGCCTTTGAGCAAACGACAAATTTGAAGATAAGAGAATTGCATAAACTGCAATCAAGAATGTTGTTTTACGCATAAGTTATCTGTTCCAATTAATAGTAGTTTGTATAATACTAATAACGGATACAGATAGGGATTCCCTAGTAAGAAATAGAGAAAATTTATTGAAGGAAAAACATGATTACTGATATTGTCAGATAATCAACGAGATGCGACCTTAATGCATCAAGAACCTTTGAAATATGATATTCAACTCCCTTTACAGAAATACCGTACATACTTGCAATTTCCTTATATGAAAGGTTATCAAACCTGTTCTTCACAAAGATGTCACGGGTGTTCTTTGGAAAAGATTCCAGGGTCTTATTGACAATAGTGATGATCTCTTCCTTGAAGACTTCATTTGGATCAAAAGACTCCAACGCCATAATCCTAGTATCTAACTCCCATAATTGAGTTGAAGAATACTGTTCGGAAACGCTATTCATCACAGAGATATGCCGAAGATGGTCGATACATTTGTTTTTCAAAACAGAAAGGATATACGCAGGTATGTTTGTATCCTCAAAAAGACTTTCTTTCTTTTTCCAGAAAGTCATAGCAGAATCCATCACAAGATCTTCAGCGACGCTGTTATCCTTGACATATGAACAGGCAAATCTAACGAATCTCAAATTATATTCGGTAAAAATCCGAGTGAAAGAAGAAATATCAACCTGCATGCCTTCGTAATCTTATGTAAAGATAGCAAAATAATTATTATTCATTACTTAATAAGGGTAGCCTGATGAGGATCAGAATGAATAATCATTTCTATGCGTTTGGGAGTCCAGGAAGATTTGTCGGTGGTGAATTCAGGGACATTATAGGATTTGAAAAGACGATGGTTCTGATCAGGATCACGCTGAGGCAGCAGGAAAGGCTTATGTGCATTCCCCTCTAAATCAAAATAAGCCAGGTAGATTCTTGTGTAAGAGCCGTCATCACGTCTGGACGTAAAAGCGATCCATCTGGAATTGGAAGACCAAGACTTAAAACTCTCTGCTCTTGGTGAATTAATCTCATCCAACGGACGGGTAATTCCAGTTTCAAGATCAGTCAGGTAAATATCACCTGATTCATGCCACACGTGAAACGAACCATAACTGCCCACACCGCTCAATAGGTAACGGCCATCCGGAGATGGACGGGGAGTAACAGCGCTCAAACTATCAGATTCGGCATCAAATACCAACGTTGGTGTGCCAAATTCCCTAGTCTGAGGATTGAAGCCGATGGACCAGATGTTATATCTGATCTTCTCGGTTATCATTGATAAGTCAGTGGAAGGGCCTGCTCCGAAATCAGGCAGATATGCACTGGCGTAGAAGAGCGTTTTACCGTCAGCAGACCAATAAGGAAAAGTCTCAAGGCTGAGCGAATCCCTTACGATATAATCAGTCTCTTCTGTATAGACATCGTAAAGCACCAAATCAGACTTAGTATCATACACTTCAACTTTCTGATTCCCTTTAGCGATGAAAAGTTGTGAAGTGGAATTTAATGAATAAGCTATCAGATTTTCTTGCGGATGCCAGGAAGGATATACGGGATTTGAAATCATGTCACCAGTCATAAACTTAATTTTCGTGCCCTTACCTCCTGTGACGATAACTGTACCGCCATCGGTATGCCGTGCATGGAATTGGAAGGTGTCCGGATTGTAGTTCCGGAATGAATGGCAGTTGATACACTGCTGCTCAACCCTTTCACTGACAAGGGCATTGTTGTAGAGATCCCTTTCTTTAAACGAACTCAGGTCTCTCTGCCTTAGAACCAGATATCCATAATTTGAATAACCGGGTTCAATGAGCCGGTACGTCAAATAACTGTCTATACTTTCCTGAGCCACAGTACAAGTGAATGAGTCATACTGAAGCCATTTATCGTCTCGTTTCACAAAGACTTTGAAGGAGATACGGCTTCCTTTTGCTTCAGCAAGCATTTTATGCCATATCCTTTCCGGAATTCTAACTTTCGGCCCCCTGAGGATGAATGTCTTGTCACCACCACTCATTTCTACATAACAGCGATCTGCAACAGATAACACATCGAAATTTATAGGAGCTATGTTGCAGGGGATGATTATATCGGCATAATCCGGATACAATTCTAAGCGGTCAGCGGCTTTTTCAGCTCCATGATACCTGGGAGAGGAGCAAGAAATCGTTATTAATACTAGTAATGAGATGATAAATGGTTTCATAGTAGTGCTGAAATATCATTATAGTAATAGTAAAACCAGTAAGTATTGCCATATTGCTTCTTGAATTGTTCCCTCGCCTTCTCTGATTGCGGGTCCCGGGTCATATTCATGCTATTGCTAAAATTGCCGAACTGTCTGAGAATGGTCTTTTGAGAAGACAGTATGTCAACAAGATTACCCATAAGTCCGGTATCTCCGGTCATACTGGCAAACAAAGCTATGGCTTCGGCAATCCCGGTGGTAACATGAGAGCCGGGGAACAAGCTCGCCCTGTTAAAAAAACAGAAAACAGGTTTCTGACTGTCTTTCCAGGAGAGCAGTGTGGCCATCTGCCATTCGTATATCTGCTCATTTACATATTCAAGGTTTGAAAAATTCCTGAGAAGCATAGATTCCAGAGGCTCCACCGCCTCATATTCTCCTGCGTCCTGTCTCATCAAGGCAAGTAGTAAACTAAACTCGCCGTCTGTCTTCATGGCATCAGGGTTATCCAGAAGGCTTAGATGACGGCGGACCCATTTACCCTGAAACCAATTGCGGGAGACGATAGTAATGTATTTGCGGGCAAGTTCATATTCTCCCCTCAGCATCGCATTCCTCGCCTGATACTTGTAGAAATAAATATTTTTGGAGAATGATGCCGATGTCTCCATCACCAATCTGTCACAGCTGTTAACCATCCCGCAGTAGTGCAGCACAGGAGCTGCACAGATATAAGAGACAGGAATATTAGCCCTGGTACGCAGGCTTGCGCTACCATCCGGATATTTGAACATATCTTCAGTGAGCCTCCCTTTTTGGAAAAGGGCAATATTGCGATATAATACCTGGACTCTTGTAGGCTCCTGATGCTGCTTTGCTAAGCGGAGTATGGCATTCCAATCATTATAGGAGATGGCCCGCTCCATTGAAAGCACGGCTTTAAAATTCGAGTCCCAATTAGTAAAGGCGGCAAGAAGAACCACAGCAACCGTTAAAGACAATACTGAAAACCTGAGTGAAACCTTTTTTGTAAACGGAATAATTAGGGTTGAAAGTATTGCCAGGAACAAAGGAATCATACAAATGATATTGTCTTGGAATTCCATATATGGCAAACCGGCCATGAAGACATATTTCCGGTTGATTCTCAGATATATGTCAGGCAAGAATGAGCACAGAAGAGGAACGCAGATACATATAATCACAGCTGCCAGGCAAGCAGCCACCCTTTTATCCCTTTTGTCCAATACAATAAAAACAGCAGGAATCATTGCATAGATCCCTATTATAGGGAAGAATACAAAGACTGATGACAGAATGAAAAGAATCTGATGTTTTCCGCTCTCAAACCATTTCCTGTAAATAAGGATTATCGCTACTGCTGCAATCAAGCCAAGTGTCTGGGAGAACAGCATGCCATAGGTTTTTAGAAGGAATACCGAATAATCAAGCCTACAAATAAATAGAAGAAGGAAAATGGAAGGAATGAAAGACATCGGCCATCTTGATTCCCCGAGTCTGAATGCAGTGCGTACTAAAAATGCAAGCAACCAAAGGAAAAGGGCAATTAATAATGCCCCAAGCGAAGGAAAATGACAGAACTGTGTCAAAAAAGTCCCAAACAGGGCAAGAATCCCACCCGGCTGATCCATAAAGACACTAAACTGTTCTATGTTCCATACAAAAAGGGAATACTGCTCCATATGAAAAAGTAGCCCCCCCTTAAATACAAGCAGGGAAAAAAAGCATACAAATACGAAGATAATATCGGTTATTAAGTATTTATGTGCTTGCAAGTAATGATTATTATTGATATTGTTGCGCATGGTTTCGTGAAGACAAACTTATCAAAATATATCAATCGAAAGCTAAAAACAGGAAAATAATTTCTCCTAAAACGCAAACCATGGTAATCGACGGAGTATGGTGCATCTCGATTCATTTGGCAAGCCTGAGGCCTCTGCGCTATATTCCTTCGGAATGCACCAGTATTTCTTCAGGTGAGGCTTATATTCGTTTTTGTAGAATGCGACCAACCGGCATTGTGCAGAAACCGCACATACCCGACATCATTAGTGATCTCATAAACAATCACATTATATTGCGATTTCGTTGTTTGTTTTAATATTTAAGTTTATATTTGCGAATAAAATCACACTATAATGTTAGTCAAGCAACTTGGAGAAACCATAAGAAAAAGGAGAAAGGATTTAAGTATAACTCAGCCTCATTTGGCTGAGCTGGCTGAAATTAGTACTAATACCTTATATAAATTGGAACGGGGGCAGGGCAATCCTTCATTAGAGGTTATAAACAAATTGGCTGATGTTATGGGAATGGAACTGACTCTTGAGGTCAAAAAAATATCATAAAGTAAATGAGAGCAATGGAAGTTTATCGTAGCGGAATCTTAGCAGGAATACTGATAGAAGAAAATCGTAATCAATACGTATTTAGATACGACGACTTTTATTTTACTGATATAACCAAACCAGCTATCAGTTTAACACTTCCTAAAACAAAAAAGGAATACAGAAGTGAGTTTTTGTTTCCATTCTTCTCTAACATGCTAAGCGAAGGCGTAAACAGAAAATTACAAAGCTCTCTGTTGCATATTGATGAAGAAGATGATTTTGGATTGTTAATGTCAACAGCGCAAAATGATACCATTGGAGCTGTTATAGTCAAACCGATATCTGCACAATGAACCTAGATGAAATAAAATACTGCCCGGGTACATTAGCCGCAGGTCACACAACGTATAGCCGAGGTTGTCTAAAGAATATGTTTAGCGGCAAAAAGGTAAATCATGTATTACCTTATGAGCATCCACAGCAAAGCGAAGAAGTTGCCGGGCAGTTTATGGAAAACCGCAAACACATATCTATATCGGGCGTTCAGGAGAAGTTAAGTTTTATTCTTGACAAAAATATTTTACGCCTGACCAAAGAAGGAGAGCAGGGAACTTATATACTTAAGCCTATACCAAGAGATTTAAAACAAGTTGACCAGCTTCCGGCAAACGAACACCTGACAATGCAAATTGCAAAACAAGTCTATGGAATAAACACGGCAGAAAATGCCATGATATTTTTTAGAAATGGGGCCCCTGCTTATATCACAAAAAGATTTGATGTAAAAAATGATGGAAGCAAATGGGGAAAAGAAGATTTCGCATCTCTTGCCGGTAAAACTAACGATAATGCAGGAGTTAATTTTAAATATGAGTACAGTTATGAAGAAGTTGGAATGCTTATACAAAAATTTGTTCCGGCATGGAGAGTGGAAATAGAAAAATATTTTTCATTGGTTGTCTTCAATTTTCTATTTTCAAATGGTGATGCACACATAAAAAATTTCTCTTTACTTGAGTCATCAAAAGGTGATTATCTACTCAGTCCGGCTTATGATTTGATAAACACAAGACTCCATGTGGGTGATTCTGATTTTGCATTGGATAAAGGTCTGTTTGCAGATGATTTCAAAAGTGAAAAATATAAAAAAAGAGGACACCCTTCAAAAACTGATTTTATAGAATTTGCCAAAAGGATCGGTGTAATTGAAACCAGAATAGAGAAATTGTTGAATCCTTTTTTAGAGAGGCAATCATTTGTAGAAATCTTAGTAAATCATTCTTTTTTAAGCGAAGCTAATAAAAGTGGCTATTTACTAATGTACAGCACAAGAAAGAACTTCTTAAACGAATGAAATCTGCAATTTTTACTCTTGCCATACAGGTCAAGTCAGGGCGGACATAATATTTTCAGTGCTACAAGTATATTTATGAAA
>ERZ1645192.4432-NODE-4432-length-11112-cov-6.249706_pt1 | contig 11112 bp, 15 predicted proteins | sample MGYA00575354_ERZ1645192 | MGnify/ENA primary metagenome ERZ1645192 (study PRJEB40844, sample SAMN11349763) | freshwater sediment metagenome | isolation source: river sediment | host: Sediment | place: India: Faizupur Khadar , New Delhi | collected 2017-02-21 ...
AGTCAGGGGCAGAGCATAGAAGGTGAAATAATCCTTCCAAGAGGCCGCAGCACTAATAGTGAAAAGATATGCCGAACAATAAGGAAAAACAACTTATTGAACTAGATGATAAAAAACTTCTAGGATAACATAATTGGAACAGCCATTGATTCCTTTTACAGCGTGTAATTTGAGTTCAATAAATGTTCATAAATTTTGTAGAGAACAAGGTGATTATGATTTTCAGAGTTTATATCAAACAGCCTATGATATTACAAGATTGATGGATAATATTATTGACAATATGGATTTTCCAGATGATAGGTTCAAGGTCAATGTATTGAAATATAGACCAATCGGTGTTGGAATAATGGGATTAGCCGATGCCTTGTTTGAAGTTGGTGTAGCTTATGATAGTAAAGAAGGACAGTCTTTTGCTGCAGAAATTATGAAAACAGTTACAACAGCTTGTTTGGAATGTAGTGCTGACTTAGCGAGAGAAAAAGGTAGATTTAGTAATTATGAACTTGTTGAAGATGATGTATTGGAAATCATTTCACAACTTATTGATAATAAAGAAGTTATTGAAAAAGTAAAAAAATATGGATTGAGAAATGTTCAACATACAACTATTGCACCAACAGGAAGTATTGCCTTATCTTGTGATTGTTCTTATGGTATGGAACCGGCTTTTGGTCTTGTATTTCAAAAGACGCTTATTGAATCGGGTGATACGTATACATTGGTAAATCCTATATTCCAGAGAAAATATGAAAATGAGGTATGGTATACATCTGATATTCTTGAAAAAATAATCCAAAATGGTGGTTCACTAAAGGGTATTCGTGGTATTCCGAAAGAAGTTCGTGATGTTTTTGTTGTCGCACATGACATCAAACCTAAAGATAGGATTGATATGCAGTCATCTTTACAAAAACACGTATCTACGGCAATTAGTTCAACAACAAATTTACCTAATACTGCAACAAGGGATGAAGTTTCTGAAATATATAGATACGCATACACCAAAGGACTGAAGGGTGTTACTATCTTTAGGGATGGTTCAAAGAAATCACAACCTATTTCTTTTTCTAATAAGGAAAAAACAGAGGTATCATCAAATTTTTCAAGACCTTCTAAATTACAAGCAAATGTTCATGTGATAGAAACAGGAAATGGTAAGATGTATGTTACTGTTTCAACACATAATGGTCGTCCAGTAGAAATATTCCTTTCTATGGGTAAGTCAGGTCAGGTATTCAACACATTTACTGAAGCATTGGGTAGGACTGTTTCTATATCCTTACAACATGGTGTACCACTGGAATCTATTATAAAGACTATGGAAGGGATAAATTCAGATAGACCAAATTGGTTTAGATTTGAAGAAACAGACAAGAAACCAACACAGATACTTTCAATTCCTGATGCTATAGCACAATTATTAAAACGATATTATATGGTTGGTACAAATGTAGAAGATTTATCACAAGTAAGTGGTGAACTTTGTTCAAAGTGTGGTAAACATACTGTATTGAAAACGGAAGGATGTTCTGTTTGTAGTTCATGTGGTGATTCAAAGTGTGGATAAATGAATAATTTGAAAAAAACAACTTGATAAAATACCAAAGTCGTGATATTATTTAGATGTGGACATTGAATACAGAAAGGAATAAAGAAGAAAATATGAATCTTATCGTAAAGGAGCTAGGTGATAGTCGGATATGGTTTTCATCCGACTATCACTAGGTAATTTTAATCATCATAATATTATAAAATATTGTAGCAGGCCTTTCAAAGATATTGAAGAAATGAATAATGCCATTATTACCAGACATAATACTATTGTTGGTGAAAATGATATTGTAATATGTTTGGGTGATGTTTCTTTTCATAATGGAATGGAATTCATCAGTAAAATGAATGGTAATTTTATTTGTATCAAGGGTAACCATGATGATAAGGAATATAGAAGTCAATCACTTGCTAGGATTGATATATGTTATAAGAAATATAAATTTTTGTGTTGTCATGATCCTCGAAGAATTTTTGGTAAGTATACACTCAATATTGTAGGACACGTACACAATCAATGGAAATTCAAAAAAGATAGACACCTTCTCAATGTAAGTGTGGATGTATGGGATTTCAAACCAGTGTCTTTAGAAGATGTTATAAAATATTGTCATTAAAAGGAGAAATAATATGTTTGTAAAACCAATGAATGGTAGTGAAATTGCGGAGAGTTTAGGAATCACAAGACAGGCTGTATCAAATATTTTGAAACGTGCTATGAAGAAATTTTATGATCAAGTTGCCATTATGGATACAGAATGGGGGCCTTTTGATAGGTCATGTGCGATGATGAGAATGTTGAATGTCGATAATAATATAGAGGAAATAAAGAAATTTTATATGCTATTTCCACCGGATGTTAGGGATGAGATAGAAGCCGATGCCCTAGCAAATCATTGTTCAAAATACATGAGGGATAAAGAGGTAGAATGATGTTACCATGTTTAACACGTTGTATGGATTGTTTTTATGTTGAAGAAACACAAAAAAGATTGATTTGTAAAAAAGGATATTTTGATGTCAAAGTGATGGATGGAATTTTATTAGTTCCATTGGATTTTGAATGCATAAATTTTGTAAGAAAAGAGGATAAAAATGGCAAAGAAGAATAAGGAAAAGGTTGAAAGGAAGGAAAAGGTTGATGTTACTGTGACAACACCAGTTATATCAAAAGAAATTGGTGAACAACTTATGTTGAAATTAGGTATACATCATAAAATTCAACCCAAACAACCAAAAAGATAAAATATGATTGAATATGAAACGATAATAACCTTTTTATCACAATATGGTACTATATATCCTAAGAACAATAAGGTGATAATGAGATGTCCTTTGTGTGGTGACAGTAAAAAAACGGTACGGAAACGTAGGTTTAGTGTAACATATGAGAATGGTTGTGCATTTTTTAACTGTTTTAATTGTGGAAAATCGGGCACTTTTGCTGAACTTGTATCTGAACTGAAAGGAATAGACATATCAAATGCCATCAAACAAGTAGAAACCATTGAGTTCAATGATATTGAAAAACATTTTGTACAGTCAACATCTTCAGTATCAAAAGTTGAACGAAAAGAAGAAACTAATTTATCTGACATTATAAATGATTGTATATCATTACAATCAGAGGTTTCTGGTGTTATTAATACTAAGTATAAAGAGTGTCTTATAAAGTTTATCAATGATAGAAAAATCTCATCAGAATATAATATTTTTATTGCTGTTAAAGGTAAATATAAAGGCAGAATTATAATACCAATATATCATGGTGACAATATTGTATATTTTCAAGGTCGTGCAATATATGACCATGTTCATCCAAAATTTGATAATCCTTTAGTAGAAAAAACAGGAATCATTATGAATAAGGAATATTTTAAACGTGACAAATATATTATTGTTACAGAGGGAATCATAGACGCAATGATGGTTGAAGAACATCAAGGAACACCAGTATTAGGTGGTAGTGTATCAGAAGATTTTTTAACAGAAGTGTTCAAATATACTGATAAGGGAATCATAGTGGCTGTTGATAATGATGAAAGAGGGGATAAAGAAAGGGAAAAACTTTTACATCATAACAGATATGGAAAAATGATACAGTATTTTTTGACACCACCACCCATTAAAGACCTGAATGAATATAAGATAAAGAATAATATTACTGATATGTATAATACTGTAGTGAACAATAGTGTTGATTCTTTTACATTATCAATACGAAATTCAATATAGTGTGGGGGCATTAAGCCGGTGTTTTAGAACACCGGTTTTTTGTTGCAATATTTTTAGTTAGTATTTACCGACATTATATAAATAACATAGATGGAAAAATGTTATGGAGGGTATTAAATGAAGCTAACACTAATAGGTACTGATTATGCAACGATAAATGAAGATAATATTGAGTCATTGTCAAAGGGAACTGATGGTAAAATTCATCTTATAAAATTAGGATTCAAAGAACCTACAAGAGATAAGGTTCTTTCTGTTTTACAGTTATTTCCGAGAACAAATAGATTTATTATATCAGATAATGTAAAATTTTATAATGATATTTTGAAAACAACAGGTAAAAAATATTATATTGAAAATGAAAAAGATGCAAATCTTATTTCATATCTTAGAAAAAATAATAAAATTGTTGTTAATTTTAATAATCTAAGAAAAAATGAAAGCGATTTATTTTTAGATGAAAAAATTTTACCAGATTTATTGCGCAATGTAGAGGTAATTCAGATAAATAAATCAACATATGAAAAGAATATTGATATATTCAGTCTATGGGATGGAAATGTAATACTTTCGGAGGACTAATGAAATTAAAGGAACACTTCAAACTCAAAGAACTTGATGAAAAAGTAGGTCTTTTTGATAAAGACCCTGAATACATTATCAGAGATGATAAGGTTATGAACAGTTATATTGTCACGGCATGGACACATGGTAAAGCACCGTCAAATGTATATACTGTTTCACATCAAACACATGGAAATAAATGGGTTTGTAATTGTCCTGTAAGAACCCCTAATTGTAAACACGTTAAAATGGTAAAGGAATGGATAAAAGATGGTAAACCATCATTGATTGATAAAGAATCAGAAGATGAACTTAGAAAATTTCTAAAACAAAGAGGGGTAAAAATATAAATGAAAATTCAAAATGTTTTGTTAGGCCCTTTTCTCGGTGATTTTAGAACAGAGATAATAGATTTTCATCCATATGCCAGATGGATATATGAGGTTTTAAAACCAGTAAAAATGTATGTAGCAACACATTCCAATAGAAGTTTCCTTTATGAATGGGCGAATGTTGTTCCTATATTTGAGGATTTGTCAAGGGATGAATTGAATCAAAGTGGGTTTATACATAATTCTGTTTCACAAAAAGATTTGAATGTAGTTATCAAAAAAATAAAATCTGAAATAATAAAATCTATTTCACCTGAAAAAGAATTAACACATTTAAATACTTTATATACAAAGAATTTTCATTGGTTTCCGTTGTATAAGAAAATATATACATCGGTAAATATTAAGAAAGAAAAAAAGGATATGATTTTATTCATACCTAATATCAATGAAAAATATGCCGTTGTAAATGAACTATATGAATTTTTATCATCTAAATATGGTGATAGACTTGTTGTTGCGGGTGATATGAAAATTCACTTACATGAAAAAAATGTTATGTTAAAGAATACAACATATTTTAAGGATGTGTATTATGATATTACAACATTGATTACAAATGCTAAAGTAGTTATAACACCTAATTCTCATTGGACTATATTAGCATTATCTCAAAAAACACCTGTATTTTCGTGGGGGTTATTACCCACTTATTATGAGAATGAAACACCTCATAAGATATTACCAAATAATATGTCAGTTGATAATCTAAAAACTATGATAGTTAGTTTTATAAATACAATAAAATAAGAACAGAGGATAATAATGGCACAAACATATGCTTCCATAGTTGGTTTGAATAGTGGTGGTCTTGTTGTTCAAGGATCTTATGGTATTGAATTATATATTAAGGGTTCGACTGATTATTATCGTTTAACCTGTTTATATTATCCTAAATTAAGTGATAGTAATGTAAGTAGAGTGTATTCAAATGATTTGATTGAAACACAAAATTTATTTGAATTTGTTTTATTACCAAAAGCCGGTGAAGTTGGTGCACCAACAAATCCATCCGACCTATCTTACGATGAATTATTTACATACGAAGATGAAACCGATTTTACAGGTTCAGAAATTTATATTCGTAATGATTCACCTTTACATAGATATTTATCAAACTTTGGATATTCAGAATATATAAATGTTCTAAAACCATACTTATATCTAGGAAAATTATATCCCAAAGATTCATCTAATAATATAATTTCTATAGAAACATATTTTATGAAGGATTATGTTGTAGATGCATTACCCGAACATCAAAGAACGGATAATGTTAGAGAGTTTTTAGGTGTTGCGTTTGACCAATTGTATACACAACAATATTATAAATTTAGAGATATATTGAGACAGTCTGATCCTGATGAGATGAAAAATGAATATTTACAATATTTGTTGGAGACATTTGGTACTACATCAATCATACCTGTTGGTGAAAATACATGGGACTTAGATAGATTTTTTATTCGTAATTTACCTGCATTATTAAAAAGAAAGGGTGCTTATAGTGCCATTTATGGTATTTTTAGATTTTTAACAAATACAACAAATAGATTAAACATTTATGAACAGTGGCATGAAAAAATATCTGAAGGTGCACCATATGACTATGAGAGTATACAAGATTATTGTGAAAGTAATAATAATGTTTGGCAAGAACATTTATGGGATGAATATTATATAGGAACAGTTACAACATCAACAAGTGCCGAATTAAATTTAGGTATAAAAAATTTTGTAACAAATGAGATTTTTGATACATCGGTTGGTAAATATATATCATTAAAATATGATACTTCTAATTATATGGAAGGAACGGTTCTTGCATATGATGTTGGAACAAAAAGTTTATCTGCTGATATAACATCGGTTGTTGGTCGGGGTATATATGATTCATGGACTATTTCCTTTCCTATAACAGCCGGGTGTGGTAAACGATTTTATAGTGATATAAATCCATACCCAACTAAGGATGATGATCCTTTATTAATATCATCACCCCATTATAGAATAGAAATGGATTTATCAACAGAACCATTGAGACAATATCAAATTATAGATTCTGGTATTGCAAATGTTATTATGGATAAGTTTGAAGAATTAAGACCAGTATCAAAATTTTGTGTGTACAGTACATTAATGAAAATGGTTACAGATTTTTCAGGTCAATATTTGGATACATATAATGGGTTATATTTTGCGTATTGTAAAACAAAGTGTTTGATTCCTATTTATCCACCATTACAAGGGTGTTTTATTTTTTATAGTCGATCTTTGACAAAAACAACTATTCGTATTTTTCACGAATTAGGTACAGAGGATATATTAGTACAAACATATTATGATACAGGAGAAGCATATAAACCACCTTACACAAGATTTTATCCAGCTGACATAAAAATATTGGACAAGAATAATGTTGAAATTACATTATCAGAACCAATAAGTTTTTATGCCTTTATTGTTGGTGTAGTAAATGGTCAAGGTGATGTTGCAACAGATATACCAAAAGAAGATTTACCCATAGCAACATTAACAGGGTCAACGGAACAAACAGGGTTTTGGACAGTATGGAATAGAAAAATAGATACAGGATATGAACATGAAATTATCCCTGCAACTTACTCAACATTACCTGTTCTAGCAGGTGGAAATCATGTAGTTGAAATAGCACCTTCAGGTAGTAATGATGAATATAGAGAAGTGACAATACATTGTGATACTACATATGGTGCAGTTAATTATTTTTCAACACCAATATTACCTTCAGGATCAACCGAATATTCAATTGAACATGGATTAGGTACAACAGCCGTTATCATAGACGTTTTTGAAGTTATACCTTCAGGATCTGATAATTATTTGAAAAAATTTATGCCTACAGAAATTGTGATTGTTGATGAGGATAATATATATGTTTTAACAGATGATAATACTAAAAAAATTCGTATTTTTGTAAAACGACTAACCGATACACCTTTTATACGATTTAGATCAGATATTGTTCAAGATATAAATTATGTTGTATTAGGTAATGGAACAGGATCATGGTCTCCTACTATTACTACATCAGGATCAATGCAAAGTCCAATTCCTTCATCATCATATGTATTGAAAGATGTTATAGTTTATGACAGAAATTTGACAGATGACGCCGGTGGATATGATACATTTAATGTAAAGATAGTGATAGATATTTTAAATGATATAAATATAACAGAAGTTGGTCTATATAATATAGATAATAATATGCTATTTTATTCAAGGTGTTCTGATATATTTGTATTAGAAGGAAACCAACTTAATTTTTATTATGAAATAAGACCTAAAACAACATTATAATCGGAGGTAAATACAATGGCAAGAAGTCATTATTGGCAATATATATTAAACAGTGAAGGTCAACCGTTAGGTGGTGCTGTTATTAGAGTATTCAGAACACTATCATCTGATCCTATTATTTTATATACACAATCTGCAGGTGGTGATCCAGTACCATCTGTGACATCACGATCTGATGGTTTTTTTGAGTTTTGGGTTCCTGATATTAAAGAAAGTGGTGGTGGATATTCAACTAATGATACTTTTAAATTGGTTGCATCAGGTTCAACAATGTTGGAAACAACAATAACAGACTTACAATTTTTATTTAAGCCACCTAGAATGTGGTCTGAAAGTATGGTATCCACGGCTGGGTTTCCTTTATCGGCACATGGGGATGGTACTATATATTCAAAAAAATTTGTTCATAATTTGAATACAAGGTATCCTTTTATTCAAGTATGGAACACATCAACAAATACATTATATCCTGTCAGTTGTTCAAGTGTAAGTGTATCTTCTACAATAGTATCAGCGGTTGGAGGTGGTGTGGGATTATCATCTTTACCTATAAGAGTTGTTTTTCTTGGGTATGATGACCCCATTATTAATAATGAAGAATAGGATTTTTTAAATGAGACTTATAAAATATTTATCATATTCACATATAGATGAATCAGCCAATAAATTTAGGGCTATGTCCATATCTTTGACTACACCAAATGAAGAAACAATTAAAGTTCTTACGGATGTGTATTCTCAATATGAAATAGAAAAGGTTGAACCAGTATTAGAAAAATTAAACAAAGAATTACGAAAAGTTTACACAGGAAAATATTCATTTGGTCTATGTTATGAATCAGAAAAGAAAATATCAGATATAATATCTAATAAAAGAAAAATAGAATCTTTAACCCTTGCCTTATTTGAAGCCAACGATAAAATTTCAAAGATAAAAAGTTCACTAGAAACAATATTGAAGAAATAGTTTACAAACCTCACCAGACACATTACAATACCCACGATATAATTTGCGTAAGGGGGTGATAAAAACGAAAAGTAAAGGTGAACACTATGTAACGAATAGTGACCTCTTGAAAGAAATTATAAAATTTAAAGATGAGGGAAAAATGTCAGAAGATTTAGGGAAGATGCTACTGACTATTTCAACACACTATTCAACCAAAAGTAACTTCTCCGGCTATACTTGGAAACAAGATATGATTTCAGAATCTGTATTCACTTGTGTAAAATACCTTAAAAATTTTAAACCAGAAAAATCAACCAATGCATTTGCATATGTAACCCAAATTATAAAGAACTCATTTAAATTATATATAACAGATCAAAAAAAACATAGTAAAATAAAAGATGTATGTTACAGAGGATATGAAATGTATCAATCAGATAATAGGGACAATAATCATTATACTCAAAAATCATTGGATTATGAGAATATATTGTCTTTTGTGGACGAAAATGTAAAAGTAAAAGAAGATGTGGGGTTAGAAAAGAATGAAGTGTTTGATAACGAATGACATACATTTAGGTGTTAGTCGTAATGATTCTATTTGGCTTGACCAAACTGTAAAGTTGATAGAACAAATCATAGATGAATGTCATAAAAGAGAAATATGGACGTTGTATATATTAGGTGATTTTTTCGATGATAGAAAAAATCTCTACATGAAAACATTAGATACAGCGTTACGTATTGCTGAATTGTTAAAAAAGAATACAATAACAACAAAGATATTGTTAGGTAATCACGATGTGTTTTATAAGACAGAAAATACTATCAATTCATTAGAAATATTTAATGAATATGATAATATAGAGGTAATAAAGAATACAAAAGTGGTTGATAATGTTGGTATTGTGCCTTGGAATTGTGAAATACCAAAGGATGTTGAATATCTATTTGGTCATTTTGAAATCAATGAGTTTCCTGTTACAAATACAAGAATTTTTGATAAGTCAAATTTAAACATTTCAAATTTTTCACAATATAAGAAAGTCATATCAGGTCATTTTCATATACCATCTTCACGACAAAACATTACATATTTAGGGGCACCTTTCCATTTATCATTCAATGATGTTGGTGGCACAAGGGGTTTCTATTATTTTGACAGTGATATTGACCAACTTGAATTTATTGAATTTAATGGTGTTAGATTTGTATATGTATCATCTGAAGAAATTCCAGACGTAAAAAAGATAGAAAACAATGTTGTAAGACTTATATTTGAAAAGGATTATGGAACGGTAGAAAATAATAAGAAGATAGAAAAAGTACAGTCTTGTAGTCCTTTGCGATTCCATACTGATTTTTCCAAGTTGTCTAATGAAATATCAATAGATGAACAAGAAACGTCCGGCCAGACAATGAAATCAAACAAAGAGATATTGTTTGATTTCATTGATTCAGGTGATCACCCCCCACACATTGAACCAAAGAAAATGAAAAATATTATAGAAACATTGTTGGAGGTTGTATAAATGTCACAATACTATGTAACATATTCATCAAGTAATACAACAGATGCAAATATTAATTTTGATTATAGTATTGACTATAATCAGTATAAACCAGATGGTTGGAATAAATCAGTAGAATATTGGAAAGAACTTAATCTTTATGAACCACATATAAAAATGGAGGATATTCAGTATTTTATGGAGTTGATTATTAAGTGTGTTGAAAAGGGTATGAATTATAATGTTTTGAAATATATCAAAGACAATATATGTGATTATATACATTTTCTTGCTGTTGTAAGGGAACTAGAAGTATTCCTTGAAAATAAAGAAAATGATAACATTGATAACATTGATAACATTGATAAGGAAATAATTGATTCTTTACAAAACTGGAAAATCAAGGTATAATGTAAAAATAAACAAAAAAGGAGAAATATATGAGTATTAGATTTGAGGATGCAACACAGGATGTAATGGATTTGGCACGTGAAGTTATTGCAGAATATATGCCAGAATTGAGAAATGTGAAAATCAAATATATGTTTGATTTAAAGAAACGACA
>ERZ1645192.4433-NODE-4433-length-11110-cov-5.501583_pt1 | contig 11110 bp, 9 predicted proteins | sample MGYA00575354_ERZ1645192 | MGnify/ENA primary metagenome ERZ1645192 (study PRJEB40844, sample SAMN11349763) | freshwater sediment metagenome | isolation source: river sediment | host: Sediment | place: India: Faizupur Khadar , New Delhi | collected 2017-02-21 ...
ATATCATAAATTTTCAGTCTTACATGTGAATCGACCGCAAGGTCAAACGATATCATCGTTTCCGGGTTGAACGGGTTCGGGTAATTTCCGTGAAGTTTCGTCACAGCAGGTATAGAACTGTCTTCTATCGAACTTGGAGTTTTGCGGGCGATCGAAATATCGTCAAGATACCATGCGTCGTAGCTCCACTGGTTTCCGTCAAGCACCCACGCGACATAAACAGGGTCGGGGAAAGCAGTAAGTTCGATATTAACGGTCTCAGGGCCTGCATCACCGGCAAAATCAGCGTACGACCAGTAAGTGTCCGTCCAGTCGAATTTGTTCGGGCTTACCTGAACTTTATAAGTTACACCTACATCATAACCGTCATAAAAGTGTTTGAACGATATTTGTAAAGTATCTATCCCGGCAGTTGAAACCGGAGGCGACACATATTTTGAGACTGCAGGGTCGAAATTTTCAAGAACAGCCATCACTTCCGGAGATGATCCACCCGCGAAAGATGTATTTGATACTTTCCATCTCGGCGTGCAGTCAACAGAGATCTGCGACCAGTCAGTCTGTGTCGAGAGGTCGGTAGTGTAAGGTGCTGAATAAGGCGCTTTATAAACTATACTTTCTGATTCAGTTAATGAAGATTCACCGGTTGTTGTTCCTGTATAATATGCCGAGACGGAGTATTTATATGTTATACCGGCAGATACGGAAGCATCGGAGTATTCTGTCTGAAGGACATTATCGGCGAGCAGGCTGCCGTCCCTGTAAACTTTATAATGGCCGACGGTAAGTCCCGCTACCGGGTCTGGAGCTGTCCAGTTGAGTTCTATCGCGCCGTAACCGATCGATCCCATAATGTTTTTCGGAGGCAGAACATTCAATGCTATTTCGAAACTGATCGTTTCTCCGGCATAACCGATATTAGCTATATTTATACCTCCGGCCGCGCCGCTGGAAAGGAACGGATAAGGATCGGTCGAGAAGTTGAACGCTGTTCTTCCCAGACCTTTGCTGAAAAGGGCCTGACTCAAAGACCCCCAAACGGTCGGAGTTCCTCCGGGTCTGTAAATATAAACTTCGTCAGGCGGGCCGTCCGCGTTGCCGTCATAAGCTGAATTTATTCTGTAAATAAGCATTCCGTCATCGGATCCGGGAAGACTTGATTCATATAAACCGGTCTGCTTTCTGTATTCGACCACAAAAAATTCATTAAGCGAGTACGGGGAGTTGATTCTGAAAATGTTCCCCGCCGGCGAGGTGAGAGGGTTCAGCGTATAAGTGCCGGGTTCGCTTATTACAGGGACGCTGTCTATCCAGCCGACATATTTATATTTCATCCACGCTCCCATATATTGAGGCGGGTTGGAAGTGTCGTTCATTACATCCCATCCGCCAACGGCATCAGGTGCGGTATCATCCCAGTAATGGTAAAGGTCCGGTCCCCCCAGAGTGTGAAAGAACTCATGGCATATCACTCCGACAGTAAAATATGTTGAAGTTCCAGTAAGGTCAAAATTATAGTTGGCTACTTTTTTTCTGTTGATAAGCACATCTCTTGTATAAAGGTACCACATATGAGGCCAAAGCAGTGACGCCCATGCACCCGGAGCTCCGCTTATCAGAAAGACCACATTGTCAACATTGCCGTCATTGTCACCGTCGATGTCGAGTGTAGTCGGCACTTCTGAAGATACGGCATTAACGGCTCTTTCAAGCAGGGCGTGCTCCCTTTCAGTACTTTCCGAATCGTTCTGATAGCCCAAGGTATTGGTAGAGGCGTTGTAAGGCTGATAGTAGGCTCTAGGATAAATGTCCTGGTAAGACAGATTCGTGGAAAAGTCATCCACATGGGGGTAATAATGAGATGTTACATCTAGTTTATTGTAGGATACCTCATCAAAATAATCTTTGAGCGACGATGCGTCAGTTTTATTGAAATATGCGTCGTAATAAGATCTTTCTCTGTTAAAGATCGAAGCCGCCTCGTCGGAGAACCTAATAAAGATAACAATGTTGTTGACAGGTCCTGTTGTAGGCGCAGCTTTGCCTTCAGACGGTTTGACTGATGTAAAATAATCCCTTTTCTGCTTATATAGTTTCTCCGATATTTTTGCGCCTTTTTGTAATCCGGCAGAGGCCGGATCGGTTACGCCTGCTCTATAATTCGAAGGCACCACTTCTTCTCCTGAACGGATCCCGTAGTAATACCAGCCGTCACTACCCTGAATAACAGTGTAGTCATCCGCATCATGAAGCCTGTTGAAAAATTCGTCACCGGTCGCAAAAAGGTCAAGGGTTGTTCCGTCAGCCTGAGTTACTGTCGTCGGGATATTTTTGAGATAAGCTCCGAAAATTGAAGCAGCAATTATTAGAATATAGGGGCTGATCATGGTTTTCATTTTGTATCCTTATTATTTATTATTTCAATTTGAAAACTTTACAATATAATTTAGTTTTCGATAAAAATCTAACTAATATTTCTTGAAATAAATACTACATTTGTCATATTTTGATTGGAAAACCGCATAAACTTTAATATATTTCTTTTCAAGCTTAATATAAGCTTTAATGAACCGGGGGTATTATGAAAATAAGATATCCGGCCGTCGAAGGCAGTTTTTATCCGTCGGACGAATCAGAACTTGATCAGATGATGACGGAGTTCGAAAAACGGGTAATAGTTGAAAAAACAGGCAGTCCCAAGGCTATAATTGCGCCTCATGCAGGACTGTTTTATTCAGGTCTGACAGCGACATACGCTTATAAAGCCGCAGAAGGATCGCATTACAGAACTGCAGTGATCTTTGCCCCTTCGCACAGAGTCGCGTTTAGCGGTATGAGCGGAGCAGGATTTGACGAATACCAGTTCGTCGGCAAGAACTTTAAAGTGAATAGAGAACTGACCGATTCACTGATAAAAAAACATAATCTCACTTCAATTGACCAGGTGCATCTTTATGAGCACAGCGCCGAGATCCAGCTGCCTTTCGTTAAAAAATACCTTGATGTTGAAAATATTTCGGTTTTCGTATATGGCGATTACAGCCATAATAAACTTTCTGAAGTCATAGATTCTGTGCTTGAAGAAGGAAAAGATCTTGTGATAATATCGTCCGACCTGAGCCACTATCACGCATATGAAAAATGCAGGAAAATAGACGGTAATATTGTTGAAGGCATAAAGAAACTCGATCTTTCGGTCATAGATATGGGAGAAGCCTGCGGCATGACCGGAGTCAAAGCTGTTGTCAGCAGCGCGAAAAAGAAAACTTTAAATCCGGCCGTTCTCGATTACAGAAATTCGGGTGATATTGCCGGCGACAGATCCGGAGTGGTAGGTTATCTTTCGGCAGTGTTTTATTAAAATTTATAATTCGAGAGGCTAAATGAAGATTACGCGGGAAAAACTGCATGATATATTCGGAGTTATATTTATAGCCTTCGGAATAATGATCCTGTTCGGACTGATATCGAAGGACTCACTTGGCAAATTCAGCGGGATGGTTCAGTTTATCTACTCTCTGACCTTCGGTGATAAGATCAGCTATCTCATACCTGTATTTCTGTTCATTGAGGGTTACTATTTTATAAAGATGGAATCTTTTTTCAAACACGCGAGAAATGTAGTGTCGTTTTTTATTCTGGCGTCAGCGTTTTCATCAGCTATAGGCGTTATCAAATATGGGACTGACAATAATTTTTTCGACTCATCAAAATATGAATACGGCGACATAATCGGGTATCTCGGCTTTAAATTCAGCTGGAAACTGATCGAATACCTGGGCTATTCAGGCAGTCTGGTAGTGCTTCTGTCTTTATTTCTGATAATAGTTCTTTTCATATCCAATTTCAGAGTAGTCCAGATAGCAAAGTTCGTGGCTTATCCGTTTATTAAAACTTTCAACGGTATCTATGCTGTTTACAACTGGTACAGAAAAAATCAGGCAAGAAAGAAGCTTGAAAAAGAGCTGAGGGAAAAAGAAGAAGCTGAGAACAAGCCTGCTGAAGAAACAAAAAAAGAGGAGGAAATAACACCTATTCATGTACCGGTCTCACCTGTTGTGAATGACCATAAAAATCAAGATAAAACATATAAAATAGAAGAAGCTATTGTTGAAAAATCGGTAGAATATAAGGCTAAAATTGATAAAAAATACAAATATATACCTCCGGATATAGAGTTTTTGAATGAAACGAAGACCAATTCGAACATAATCGAAGATGAGCAGAAATTGAGAGAAGTCGCGACAAAGCTGGAGGAGAAACTTAAAGAATTCGCGCTTGAGGCTAAAGTGGTAAAGATCAACCCGGGTCCGGTTATAACTCAGTACGAGATAGAACTTGCAAAAGGGGTCAAGGTTTCAAGGGTGACTTCCTTAGAAGACGACCTTGCAATGGCATTAAAGGCTAAAAGTATCAGGATCGTTGCGCCTATACCGGGAAAAGGGACTATCGGAGTGGAGATCCCCAACACGAATCCATCAGTGGTATATCTCAAATCAATTATAGCTTCAGAAAAGTTCGTAAAGCATAAATCAAAACTTGCAATAGCTCTTGGTAAAATGATAAACGGCGAGAATTATATTCTTGATCTCGCGAAAACGCCGCATCTACTTATAGCAGGATCTACAGGTTCGGGCAAGTCCGTATGCATAAACGGTCTTATAGTGTCTATCCTGTACCGCGCAACTCCGGAAGAGGTTCAGTTCTGCATGATAGACCCGAAAAAGGTGGAATTGTCGGTTTATTCCGGGCTTTTGAAGCATCATCTTCTTCAGATAGAAGGAATAGACGATGCCGTTGTGACCAGCCCAGAGGATGCCGTAAGGCTTCTCGACGCGCTCGTTACCGAAATGGAAGGGAGATATGAGCTTCTTAACCAGTCCGGCACCCGAAATATTGAAGAATACAACACGATGATAGAGAGCGGAGAGCTGAAATTAAATGAATTTAACAATGAGCCCTTCAAAAAACTTCCTTATATTGTATGTATAATGGACGAGTACGGCGATCTGATGATGACTTCAGGTAAAGCGGTCGAGGATCCGATCTGCCGGCTTGCGCAAATGGCGAGAGCGATAGGAATCCATCTCGTTCTGGCTACCCAGAGGCCGTCAGTAAAAGTAGTTACAGGCTCGATAAAAGCGAACTTCCCGACCCGAATAGCTTTCAGGGTGATAAGCCAGATAGATTCAAGAACGATCCTTGACGGTAAGGGCGCGGAATCTTTACTCGGAAAAGGGGATATGCTTTTAATTCCGCCGGGGGATTCGGATCTCGTCAGGATACAGAACGCGCTTGTGGAAACAAAAGAGATAAACAAAGTGGTCAGCCACATTGCAAGCCAGCCCCATGATTTTGATAAGATATCCATAAAAGCCAAACCTTCCTCTGCGATGATAGCCGCGATGGGAGGCGATGAAGATGATTTCGGCGGTTCTCCGTCAGAGGATCCTAAATACGCTGAAGCTAAAAGAATGGTCATAAAAACCAAAATGGCCTCCGTCTCTATGCTTCAGAGGGGACTTTCGGTCGGTTATGCCAGAGCAGGTAAACTGATAGATCAGCTCGAAAGGGATAAAGTAATAGGGCCTCATCAGGGATCTAAACCGAGAGAAGTTCTTGTCAGCTCTATTGATGAAGATTAAAGTTGCATAAAAAGTCTTGACCTGAACGCAAGAATATCATATATTTCAACCTGAATTTTGCCCGGGTGGTGGAATTGGCAGACACGCCAGGTTCAGGGTCTGGTGGCAGCAATGCTGTGCTGGTTCGAGCCCAGTCCCGGGCATTTTTAATTTAAGTTCTTTTTTAATATAGAGGTGTGCATGGAAGGTTTAATGGTTGGGCTTACATCAATGACTTGGCAAATGTTCGTCATGATGATAATCGGCGGAATCCTGATTTTCCTCGCTGTTAAAAAGAATTACGAACCGACTTTGCTTCTGCCGATAGGTTTCGGAGCTATTCTCGCTAATATACCATATACTTCAGTACTTGATCAGGTCGAAGGGGGTCATGTCGTAGAAGGCGCGCTTTCGATATTTTTCAGGGTCGGAATTATGACTGAGATATTTCCGCTGCTGATATTTGTAGCAATAGGCGCGATGATAGATTTCAGCCCGCTTTTCAGAAATCCAAAGCTTCTTTTATTTGGAGCCGCCGCGCAGTTCGGAATATTTTTCACAATGATCCTTGCAACACTCTTAGGATTCGATATAAAAGAAGCGGCTTCAATAGGCGTGATCGGTTCCGCGGACGGCCCGACATCGATCTATGTCGCTACAAGATTTGCGCCTAATCTTCTCGGCCCGATATCGGTAGCAGCTTATTCATACATGGCGTTAGTACCTATAATTCAGCCGCCTATTATTAAATTGCTTACCACTAAAGAAGAACGAAGGATGAGAATGGACGGGGGAGGGAACGACAGAAAAATATCGAGGGCTACTCTCGTTCTGTTCCCGATACTTGTTACAATTCTGACCGGTTTATTTGCCCCCACTGCAGTCGCGCTGATAGGATTTCTGATGTTCGGCAACCTGATAAGAGAGTGCGGAGTGCTTAACAAGCTGTCACTTGCTGCTCAGAACGAGCTTGCCAGCCTGGTAACTCTCCTGCTCGGTATAACAATAGCGTCCACGATGACTGCTGACAGATTTCTTCAGGTTTCAACACTTTTTATAATCGGACTCGGTCTGATAGCTTTTATGTTCGATACGGCCGGCGGCGTACTTTTTGCCAAGCTTTTAAACTTCTTCCTTAAAAAGAAGGTAAATCCCATGATCGGCGCGGCTGGAATTTCAGCTTTCCCTATGTCATCCAGGGTGATCCACACGATGGGCCTCAAAGAAGATCCTACAAATTATCTTTTAATGCATGCGGTCAGCGCGAATGTATCCGGACAGATCGGTTCGGTACTTGCGGGCGGACTAATTTTAGCGTTGGTACATTAAGGAGAAAATTATGTTTTCAGATGAGATAATATCGGTTTATTCACAGGCGCTTGATATATCGTTCAAAGGAATGACGGCCTTATTTTTATTTATGTTCATTTTTTTCTTTCTTATTATCGCAATAGACAAACTGCTACCGCATAAAGAAGAACCGAAGAAGTAGATCAAATATATCCGTATTGTATCTGTATTATATCCGTAAAACTAAAAATTGAACTTATGACTTTATCCTCTAATACTGCAGATATCTGTAAGAATAAAGCTCGATGTCGGAAAAGAAAAATCTGATCTCTTTTTTTGCGTTCTCGACAGAATCAGATGCATGAACGCCGTTCTGCTCCACAGTAACACCGACAACTTTTCTGATCGTGCCTTCTGCAGCTTTTGCCGGATCGGTAGCTCCGATAAATTTCCTTAGGTCAGCGACGCAGTTCTCTTTTTCGACGCAGATGGCCGCGACAGTACCGGTGCTCATATAATTTATCAGCCTTTCAAAAAACTCTTTCCCTTCATGAACGAAGTAGAACCTTCTGGCCAGTTCAGGAGTCAGCTTGATGGATTTTATACCTACGATCTGAAAATCATTATTTTCAAGCATGCTTATGATCATTCCGGTTTTTTTTGCGGTAAAAGCATGGGGCTTTACCATGAGAAGGCTTTGTTCGAGCATAGGATCCTCCAGTTAAAAAAAAGCCGCATAAAGCGGCTTTAAATTGCTTTTATTCCGTGATTTTCGCGTCTTCTATCGTGAGTTTGACGACATGTTCTTTCGAGGCAAGAGCTTTTTTTCCGAGCTCCAGACCGATCTTGACAGCCTTGAGGTTATCTATCTCGGTGCCTTTAGGGGCGTTATCAAGAACAGCCTGCTGAATGTTGCTTTCCTTAATTACCTGTGAAAGTCCTGCGAATAACCCTACAGCTATTACTGCTGAATACAGTGTCTTTCCCATTTCTTTTTTTGCTATCTCAATAAGATCCACAATTACAAGTTTCTGAGTCATATCTGCAGGAACTTTGGGATTAAGATTCGGATCGACGACTACTATCGCATCGGGTTTGATCTCTTTATAATATATATTGAACGACTTCTGATGAAGCGACAGGAAAAAATCAACATTCTCGGCTCTGGGATACTCAATATGCTTCTTATCAATAACGACATCCACTTTTGTGGCTCCGCCCCTTACCTGCGCGGTATAAGTCGGGGTTTCGATCGCATGACAATCCTCAAAGCTGACCATACCGTAGGCAAGTATCTTTCCGGCAAGGATCACACCCTGACCGCCAACTCCTGCAAAACGGGCTTCGTAATGATCTGTTTTCATTTGCTTTCTCCGTCTTTTGATTTCTGTGCCTTTTCGATGATCGTCTGATAGGCATCTGTGTATTCCTGAGTAGAGTGGTTGTAGTTATCCCAGAATGTCTTTTCAGGTTCTTCAGAAATAAATTCACCAGTTATGATCTTATCGTAAAGCTCTTCGGCTTTCATGTTACGGGCTTTATCGAGAGGAATCTCTCTTGATTCGATCCATTTTCTTGCAGATATTGGATCGCCCATTTTGTTTTTTCTGCCGAATTGAGTGTGGCAGTTTGCAGTCGCAACTATAACCGAAAAACCCTTGTTCTCAAGACCTTTGGTGATATATTTCTCAAGGATCTTACCTTTGTTAACCGTTGATCTTGCTACATAAGACGCACCCGCAGCTTTTGCAAGAAGGCAGATGTCGAAAGTAGGATCGATATTACCGAAGGATGTCGTACTTGTTTTATAACCGATCGGAGTGGTAGGCGAGTGCTGTCCGCCTGTCATACCGTAAGTATTATTGTTGACAACAACGAGGGTGATGTCTATATTTCTTCTGCATGCGTGAATAAAGTGGTTACCGCCGATAGCGGTAGCATCGCCGTCGCCGGAGAAAACCACGATATGTTTTGCAGGCTGGGCCATTTTTATTCCGGTTGCGAAAGTCAAAGCTCTTCCGTGTGTCGTATGCAAAGTATTGCAGTCAATATAACCCGGGGCTCTGCTTGTGCAGCCGATACCTGATACGAAAGCTATATCATTCTTATCCCACCCCATATTGTCGAGAGATCTGATCATTGCTTTTAAAACAATGCCTATTCCGCATCCAGGACACCATAGATGGGGCATTTTTTCCATTCTAAGATATTTTTCATATTCGAAAGCCATTAGTTCACCCCCTTGATCTCATTGAATATATCAGTAGGATGGATAGGGACTCCGCCCACATGATTTATCTTTACAAGCTTTGTTCTGTCAGCAGTGAATTTTTCGATTATCGTGCTAAGCTGGCCCATATTCATCTCAGGAACAATGACAGCTTTTGATCTGCTGCAGACCTTGAGAACTTCAGCTTCATCCAGCGGCCACAGAACTCTAAATCTTACCATACCTACCTTTATGCCCATTTTCCTTGCATTGTCGATCGCAACTCTTGCCGCCCTTGCCGTAGAGCCGAAAGCAAATATTGCTATCTCGGCATCTTTCATAAGGTAAGACTCATAATCAAAGATCTCATGAGCTTTGCTTGAAACTTTTCTTATCTGCCTTTCCTGATCAGCCTGAACAAGTTCAGGATCGGTAGTCGGAAATCCGGTCTTATCGTGACTTAATCCTGTAACATGGAACCGGTATCCTTCAAAGAAATTTGCCATCGGAGGTACATCGCCGTAAGCAGTATCATAAGGGTAATACTTATCGGGAGTTACGGTTGGTTTTCTTCTGCTCTTTATAACGAGCTTCTCCTTATCGGGAAGATCTATTGCTGAGCTCAAATGTGCGATTACTTCATCCAAAAGAAGCATTACAGGCATTCTGTAAGTTTCAGCCAGATTGAAAGCCGTTATAGTCATTTCATATATCTCTTCAAGATAAGCGGGTGTTAAAGCTATAACAGGATGATCTCCGTGAGTTCCCCATTTAGCCTGCATGATGTCTGATTGTGCAAGAGCTGTCGGAAGACCGGTTGAAGGTCCGCCCCTCATTACATTGCATACCACGCACGGTACTTCAGCCATATAAGCATAACCGATATTTTCCTGTTTAAGAGAAAATCCCGGTCCGCTGGTGGCTGTTAAAACTTTTTCACCTGTCAGGGACGCGCCTATTACAGATCCCATTGCGGCTATTTCATCCTCCATCTGGATATATTTACCGCCTACCTTGGGAAGCATGATCGACATAAATTCTGCTATCTCAGAGGAAGGGGTAATAGGATAACCTCCGAAAAACCTGCAGCCTGCATCAATAGCTGCCATAGCCACAAGTTCCGCTCCGGAGTAAAATCGTACTGATTTCTTCAAGGTTATACCTCTTTTAATTTTTTAATATATCTTTATGCAGAAATCCGGACAATGGATCTCGCAAAGCGAACATTTAATGCATTTTGAAGGGTCGGGGATATTCACGACCTGACCGCTCCATTTATCTTTTGCCTCAACTATCTCCCAAACCTGCTTGGGGCATACATCCACGCAGATCCCGCAGCCTTTGCAGCCGTCTCTCCAGTAGCCTATGACCACATGATCATCTTTTTTCCCGATCTTAATGTCGGCTTCCCATTTTGTGTGTCTTTCAGGGATATTGATTTTTTCACTCATTGCGATTTCCATCCTGAGTTTTATTAAATTAATCCTGTATTATGCTTGTTCCGTCTTTGCCTTCAATTGCGTCCATCAGTTTGTCTATTGCAGTAATTATTACCCTTTTTCCGCCGTTTCTTAAGAACATGATGGCCGATTTCATTTTAGGGCCCATGCTTCCGTATGGAAAATGACCTTCATTAAGATACTGATCAGCCTGCGACATTGTAATTACATCTAGATCTTTCTGGTCGGGTTTTTTAAAATTCAGAGAAACTTTATTAACAGCCGTCATTATATACAGTTCATCCGCGCCTATTAGATTTCCGAGCAAAGCACTTGCCATATCTTTGTCTATTACAGCGTCTATTCCTTCAAAATGCATTTTCTCATCAAGATAAACAGGTATCCCGCCTCCACCAGCAGCTATAACAATGTTCTTCTGATCAAGAAGCTGCTTTATAATATTCTTATTAACAATATCTATCGGTTTAGGAGAGCCCACAACCCTTCTCCATCCTCTGTCCGCGTCCTGTTTTACTATCCATCCGTTA
>ERZ1645192.4439-NODE-4439-length-11105-cov-5.937014_pt1 | contig 11105 bp, 8 predicted proteins | sample MGYA00575354_ERZ1645192 | MGnify/ENA primary metagenome ERZ1645192 (study PRJEB40844, sample SAMN11349763) | freshwater sediment metagenome | isolation source: river sediment | host: Sediment | place: India: Faizupur Khadar , New Delhi | collected 2017-02-21 ...
CATCTCGGATGAGGATCTGCCCCGGGTCGGGGGCGTCTGCTAGGCTCCCCCGCCATGGATGGCGTGGAAGCCTGGAAGTCGGGTTCGTCGGACACAGGATGTGGCCGGCGGGCTTTCCCCGACCCGCGGCGGGTCCTCATCCGAAGTGGCGGCCGGCCCGGCCGGTCGGCATTCCGGGAGCACAACCCCAGGAGGAACCGCCATGGAGGGTGGGTACGCCGAGGTCGTCACGGCGGGCATGCTGCGCGCCGTCGGGACCGTCGACGAGTTCAAGGGCCGTTGGTCGCGGCCGGGGCTCCTGCCCCCGGAGCGGTTGGCGGCCCTGCAGCGCGTGGCCACGGTCGAGACGGTCGGCTCGTCGATCCGCCTCGACGGCGCCGCCATGGACGACCGCGCCGTCGAGCGCCTGCTCTTCGGGCCGCAGGCCCGCGCCTTCGCGTCGCGGGACGAGCAGGAGGCGGCCGGCTGCGCCGACGCCCTCGAGATGGTCGTCAAATCCTGGCGCGACATCGGACTGACCGAGCACCACGTGCGCCTGCTGCACGGGTTCCTGCTGCGCCACGCCGAGCGGGACGCCCGCCACCGCGGCCGGCCCCGCAGCCAGCCTCTGCCGCAGGACGCGTTCCTCGCGCCGGCGCCCGATACGGCCGCAGCGCCGGAATTTTCCACGGTGCCCGATCCCGCGCGCAGCCTCGCCGCCCTGCTCGCCCGGGCGCAGGCGGACCTCGAGGACGACCGCAGCCACCCCCTGCTCGCCATCGCTGCGGTCACCGGCGGCATCCTCGCCATCCAACCCTTCCAAGACGGCAACGGCCGGCTGTCGCGCCTGCTCGCGACCCTGCTGTTGCTCCAGCACGGCTACGGGTACGCGACCTGCGCCTCCCTGGATCGCGTCTTCGAGGACGATCGCGCCGCGTACGACGAGGCCGCGCGACGCCTGCGCGACGCCGAGGCCGGGCAGGACGGCGCCGCGCGCGCCGCCTGGACCGCCTTCTTCCTGGACTGTCTGGCCCGCCAGGTGGCGACCCTCGCGGAGCGCCTCGACCGGGAGCAGCGGATGGCGCCCCTGCCGCCGCTCTCCGAGACGATCTTCGGCGCGGTGCGGGAGCACGGCCGCGTCACGGTGCGGGCGGCGACGGCCCTGACGGGCGCGAACCGCAACACCGTCAAGGCCCACCTGCAGCGCCTGGTCGCCGAGGGCCGGCTCGTCCGCCGCGGACAGCGCAAGGGCACCTGGTACGAGCTGCCGGGCGGTCTTGAAAACAGCCCTCCAACGGCGTAGAATCGGCGGCGTCCGCGACGGGCCGGCGGCGCACCGTCCCGGGACCCGGAGCGGGTCACAGCACTGGACAAGGGGGTTTGTCATGTGCTGTCGGCTGCTGCGTTTCTGCGTCCCCTTCACGCTCGCCCTGCTGTTCGCGATGCCCCTGCTCGCCGCGCCCGACCCGCTCGAGCGCGTGGTCGTGCCGACGCCGCCGGGAGGCGGCGAGGGCACGAGCATCCTGCCCGCCGACGACGCGATGGTCGCGGGCCCCCGCCGCGGCGAGCGGCTGGACGAGCGGCCGCCCTTGCCGTCGCCGGCGGACAGGGATCTGCGTTTCGACGAGATCGGCGGCGACGACGTGACGCTGCTCGCCTCGGCCGACCACCTGTCCGATGTCAGCCTCGACATCGCCGCCAACGGCGACCTCTACGCCGCGGTCGAGGCCCGCGTCGGCAGCTCCAGCGAGATCCGCATCCTGCGTTCCACCGACGGCGGCGGTCACTGGTCTGCGTGGGCGACGCTGCCTAGCCCGGGCGCCGGCACCTACCTGATCGACCCCTGGCTGCGCGTGGCCGAAGGCAACCAGAACCGCTGCTTCGTGGCCTACGTGTCGCGCAGCGCGGCCGCCTCCCAGGTCCACGTGACCTGGTCGACGCTGGGGTTGGCCTCCGGCTCGTTCGCGACCGATCTCACGGTGATGAGCCAGGCGGGGGTCTCGTTCGAGCGGCCCCGCTTCGCCACCGACGCCGTCTCCTTCGCCAACTACTACCTGTACCTCGTGGCGACCGGCTTCGACGCCGCCGGCGCCGACATCTGGTTCGCCCGCAGCGTCGATTACGGCGCCACGTTCGAGGGCGCCTACCAGATCGGGACGTTGACCGGCACCGGCCTGGAGTACGTCTGGGCCGACGTGAGCTACGGCTTCGGCGGCTACGTCCACGTGGTTTGGGAGTTCCGCGCGGCCGACGCCAGCTTCGACGCCGGCCTGCGCTACCGGCGCGCCTCGTCCTACGGCGGCGGCGGCATCGGCGCCTGGAACACCGTCATCTCCCTGAGCAACACGTCCAACGGGATCTGGGAGGAGTACCCGCACATCGCCGCCTCCTCCACGGGCAACGGCGTGGTCGTGGTGCACGACCGCACCACGCCGATCAGCGGCGGGTTCCTCTGGTACGATCCCGGCACCATCGCCTCCTCGAACCAGGGGGTCAGCTTCCCGCTCACCGCGACCAACGTCGGCGGCGTCTTCCCTCAGCAGATCGAACACCGCGCGGCCGACGACACCTGGCTGCAGTGCGGCAACCGCTGGCAGGGCTTCGCGCTGCAGAGGGCCGCCGCGGCTGCGCCGACAACCTGGTCGGCAGCCGAGGACTTCGCCGACCGCAGATACAACACCGGCACCAGCGCCCTCCAGGAATGCGGCATGGCCTGCGATCCGACGCGCGGCAACCGCGTCGCGATGGTCAAGAGCATGATCTGGAGTTCGCCCGCCTACCCCGATACGGTGCTCTTCGATGCCGAGTGGCGCGCCGATCCCGGCTACCCGAACCTGGTCGACGGCTTCCCGCTCCCGCTCGCCCACGAGCCGATCTCCGATCCGGCGCTCGCGGACCTGGACGGCGACGACCTGCCGGAGATCGTCTTCTCGGACAACGGAGGCCTGATCCACGCCGTCCGCCACGACGGCGGCGACCTGCCGGGCTGGCCGGTGTCCGTCGGCGCGACGCTCTCCGACGGGCCGGTCGCCGTGGGTCCGCTGGACCTGTCCGGCGACCTGTCGGTCGTGGTCGGCGCGACCGACGGCCGCGTCTTCGCCTACGACGCCGCCGGCGTCCTGCGCGAGGGCTGGCCCTACCAGATGCCGTCCGCGGCGCCCGTCTTCGTGTCGATCGGCGCCGTCGGCGGCCCCTACCCCCGCAGCGTGGTCGCGGTCGGCGGCTCCTACCTGCGCATCCTCGACCAGCACGGGACCCACGTGCCTTCGCCCTGGGGCTGGAACATGACCGGGACGGCGTCCTTCCCCGCGGCGATCGGCAACATCGACGCCGACCCCGCCGCCGAGATCGTCTGCGCGTTCGGCTCCACGGTCTGGATGTTCGACCGCATCGCCGGCATCGGCAACCAGTTGCGCGTGCTGCCGTCGGCGCCCTCGGAGGCCGTCTCGCTGGGCGACCTCGACCTCGACGGGAACGCCGAGGTGCTCGTCCCGACGAGCGACGGCACCCTCTACGCGGTCAACAGCAACGGCGCCGAGCAGCCGGGCTCCTGGCCCTTCGTCTCGTCCACCGCGTCGCCGCTGTCGCGCCCGGCCATCGCCAACTGCCTGGGCATGCCCGAGCTCGAGGTCGCGGTGGCGGCCCGCAACTGGAGTGTGCACCTGGTGTGGGATGACGGAGCGGAGCAGGCCGGCTATCCGGTCGGCAGCGACGGCTGGCTCATCTACGGCTCGCCGATCCTGGGGATGATCGCGGACGCCACCTCGGCGGACGTGATCTTCGGCGCCCGCGGCGAACGGGCCTGGGCCTGGAGCAACCTCGCCGTGCTGCTGGACGGCTGGCCGAGGGACCTGGACGACAACGTCTACCTGACGCCGGCCATGGGCGATCTCGACGGCGACGGGCTGTCGGAGCTGGTGCTCCTGGGCACGGGGCGTCTCTACGCCTTCCACGTGAACCAGGGCGCCGGTCTCGATTCGCGGACCTGGCGGATGTACGGCTACGACCCGGCGCGCACCGGCTGCGCCGACTGCCCGCAGGATGTCACGACCGCGGTCGGCGACGGCGGCGGCGTGACGCGGGTCAGCTTCGCGCCGCCCTCGCCCAACCCGGTCAGCGGCGACGCGGTGTTCTCGTTCGCGACGCCGGTGCGGTCGGTGGTCGAGCTGGTGGTCCACGACCTGATGGGCCGCCGCGTGCGGACCGTGACGCGGACCGAGATCGAACCGGGCAGCCACGTCGTGGGCTGGGACGGGCGCGACGACGAGGGCCGGCCCCTGTCCAGCGGCCAGTACCTCGCGACGCTGCAGGTGCGCGGGCCCGGGCTCGACCAGAGCCTGACGCGCAAGCTCAGCGTCGTGCGCTGAACTGCCGGGCGACCCCCGACGATCGGCGGGGCCGCGCTCCTGCGGGGGCGCGGCCCCCCATTTCACGGGCGCTGGGACCTCCCGCTCGTGCTATCCTGCAGCATGACGGTTTGCCCGAGCGGAGCCGAACCCGCAACCCGGAGTTGAGAGCGATGCACAGAACGATCCCTGCCGCGACCGTGGCGTTGTTCCTCCTGCTGTCGGCCCTCGGGGCCGCGTCCGCCGCGACGGCCACCCCGGTCTTCGCCGACCGCTTCCACGACGAGACGCTGCGCGTCGACTACTTCCACACCGGGGCCGCCGGCGAGGAGATCGTCGCCCTGGACCGCGTCCACCGCCAGGGGACCTGGGCGGGCAGCCTCGTGCACCTGGTCGACTGCCTGGACCTGGGGCGCTACCTGGCGGTCGCGACGGACGTCGCCTCCGGCGAGGTGATCTTCTCGCGCGGCTTCGACTCCTACTTCGGCGAGTGGGCGACCACCGGCCCCGCCGCCGCGGGCGTGCGCCGCACCTACCACGAGTCGGTGCTGATGCCCCTGCCGAAGGCGCCGTTCCGCTTCTCCCTGGAGGCGCGACGCACGGATGGAACCATGGCCGAGATCTTCGCGCAGGAGATCGACCCGGCCGCGGTCGAGGTCCGGCGCGACCCCGCGCCCTCCGACGCGGTCGTGGTCGAGGCCGCCGTGGCCGGCGACCCCCACGCCTGCCTGGACATCGCCATCCTGGGCGAGGGCTACACGGCCGCCGAGGCCGGCAAGTTCGACCGGGACGTGCGGCGCTTCGCGGGCATCCTGCTGGGGCAGGAGCCCTTCCGCTCGCTGTCGGGCCGCCTCAGCGTGCGCGGTGTGATGGTGCCCTCGCAGCAGTCCGGCTGCGACGAGCCCGAGCGCGGCGTCCACCGCAACACCGCCCTGGGCTGCACCTTCAACTCGCTGGGCTCGGAGCGCTACCTGCTGACCGAGGACAACCGCGCCCTGCGCGAGGTCGCCGCCTGCGTGCCCTACGACGTGGTGTCGCTGATGGTCAACCACACGCGCTACGGCGGGGGCGGCATCTACAACCTGTTCAACACCTTCACCAGCGACAACCAGTGGAGCCCCTACATCTTCGTGCACGAGTTCGGCCACGGCTTCGCCGGCCTCGCGGACGAGTACTACTCCTCCAGCACCGCCTACAACGACTTCTACCCGCGCGGCGTCGAGCCCCGCGAGCGCAACATCACCGCCCTGCTGTCCCCCGGCGGCCTGAAGTGGGGCGACCTCGCCACTGCTGGTGCGTCCGTGCCCACGGTCTGGCCCAAGGCCGAGCACGACGCCGCGGACGCCGTCTACCAGCAGCGCCGCGGCGAGAACACCGACCTGATCGCGAAGCTGATGCGCGCCGGCGCGCCGCAGGCCGAGATCGACGCGGCCGTGGCGGCGGGCGAGGAGCTGTCGCTCTCGCACCAGCGGGAGCTCGACGCCTGGTTCGCGAAGACGGGGCTGGGCGGCGTGGTCGGCGCCTTCGAGGGCGCGGGCTACTGCAGCGAGGGCATGTACCGCGCGCAGCTCGACTGCATCATGTTCACCAAGGGGCTGAAGTCGTTCTGCGCGGCCTGCGCGCGGGGGATCAGGGAGGTGGCGGCGACGTACACTGAATAAGGCGGTCGTGTGCCGCGATCGATCGATGGAGGTCGTCATGCCATCTCTACGCCTGACCGGCATCGTGCTGGCCTTATCCCTGCTGCCGTCCGCGATCGCTTCCGGTGGCCGCGGTCCCGTGGTATCGCTGTCGTACTGCACGTATCTGGGCGGAACATCCTCTTCGGAAGCGGGCAACTGCATCGTCGCTGATCCGGCGGCGAACAGGTACGTCGTGGCGGGCGAGACGACCTCCGAAGATTTCCCGACGACACCCGCGGCGTACGATCAGGAGCACAGCGGTCTTTGGTACACGACAGACGTTTTTCTGTCGTCGTTCGATGCGCGCGACCATTCGCTGATCGGTTCCACGTATTTCGGCGGCGGTTACGGGGAAACGCTCCGTGCGTTAGAACTGGACACGGCGGGTAACGTGTACATCGCAGGCGAAACGGAATCCTACGACCTTCCCATCACACCCGGCGCCCTCGACTCCCGACTCTGGTGGTACTCGGACGGATATGTGGCTTCATTGACCGGCGATCTGGGCTCCCTGAGGTGGAGCACCTACCTGGGCCACGACAAGTTCAATTCCGTCAATGCGTTGGAATACGATCCGGATGGCTATCTCTATGTGGGTATGGGCTCGTGGCTCGGGCCTCTGGATTTCGCCCACGCGCCGGGGAATTCCGCGGTGGTCTTCAAGCTGGACGCCGACGACGGCTCGCTGGTCTGGTGCGGCTCGGTGGGCGCCGGGCACATCATGTCCCTGAAACTGACCGTGGACGGCGGCCTTCTCGTCGCGGGAACGACCACAGGCGCGGTTGCGCTGAGCGAAGGTGCCTACGACACGGTGCGCAACGGAGTGTCCGACCTGTTCCTCATCAGGCTGGACAAGGATGGCGGCGATCTCGAATGGGGCACGTACCTGGGCGGCAGCGGATTCGATTACCGCATCGATGTTGCGCCGGGAAGCGATGGGCGGGTGCTGTTCGCGGCGCATACGGGATCGGTGGATTTCCCCCTGTCCGCTGCGGGCTGGGGCTCGGTCTATCGGGGTGACGATGATGTCATCGTCGGCGCGCTGAGCGGGGACGGCTCGACACTGCTGTGGTCGCGGGACATCGGCGGCTCCGCATTCGATGGATCCTCCTCTTACAAACCGATCGTCGATCTGGATGATGCGGGCAACATGTACGTCGTCACGAACACCCTGTCGCCGGATCTGCAGACCGACGAGTTCAGTCTCTTCCCTGATCACTTCGGAGGCCTGGATGTGCTTCTGGCGTCGGTGTCCGAAGATGGGGCGGACCGCAACTGGATGACGTACTTCGGCGGCGTCGTATCCGACAACGGCGTGGGATTGGCGCTGATGCCATCCCGATTGCTCGTGATCGGTGCCGTGCACAACAGCACGGACGTTTCGACCATCCCCGTGACGGACGATGCGTTCGACGACACCTTCGGCGGGAACGGCGACGCCTTCATCCTGGAACTTCACGACCCGACCATCGTCGGCCTGACCGTCGCCGAGGAGTCGCTCGCCCAGGAGGGCGGCGACGTCGTCCTGAGGTGGCGCCTGAACGGCGAGGTGACGCCCGGCGCCATGACGGCCCAGGTGGATGTCGGCGGAGAGACGCGCGAACTGGAGATCCGCACCGACGGCGAGTCGCACGCGATCACCGATCCCGACGTGTGCCGCGACGGCGCCCGCGACCGGACCTACACGATCTGGATGCGCGACGACGCCGGCGGCCGCTACCCCCTGGTGCAGCGCTCGTACACGCCGCTCTGCGGCGTCCCCCCCTGGGGCCTCCGCGCGGCCGTCGCCCCCCGCCGCGGGCTCGACTTCCTGCTGCAGGCCGCACGGCCGGCGACCGTCGTGGTCGAGGTCTTCGACCTGGCGGGCCGGCGCCTGATCGCGCTGCCCGCGGCGCAGGTGGGGACGGGGGAGACGAGCCTCGGCTGGGACGGCCGGGACGACCGCGGGCGGGCGGTGCCGGGCGGCAAGTACGTGGCGCGGTGCGTCACCGACGGGCGCACGCTGTCGGCGCCGTTCGTGGTGCTCAGGTGAGGCGGCTCACGCCGCGGCTTCGGGCTCACCGCCCACCCGCGCCCCCAGCAACGCCACCCCGCTGCCTACCAGCGGCCCCACCAGCAGCACCGCCGTCACGCTGTTGGTGATCAGCCCGCCGCGCTGGTCGGAATAGAAGTCGAAGAAGACGTAGAAGAACACCCCGGCCGCGATCAGCAGCAGGCCGGCGACGCGCGGCCAGCGCCGCGCCAGCGCCGCCAGCGCGAAGAACGGCGCCGCCACCAGCGAGTGCATCAGCAGCCCCAGCGGGTCCTGCCAGCTGTCCGCGGCGCTGAACAGCAGCCAGCAGATGCCGAAGCCGATCAGGATGCGCGAGGCGGCCTTGCGCGCCCCCCAGAACGACAGCAGCGAACTCAGCAGCCAGGTGAAGTAGAGCAGAGCCAGGAAGAGCGTGGACAGCTCCTCCGGGTTCTTCAGGTGCCGCTCGCCGGAGCGGATGAAGCCGATCAGCACGAAGGCGGCCAGGCCCGTCACGAGGTAGGCGTGGTAGCCGGCGCGCTGGGCGGCGCGGCGCGCGAACTCGTCGTTGTCGCGCAACCAGCCCAGCTCGCGCAGGATCCCGGGGCCGAAGGCGCCGACTCCCGACAGCGCGATGAACCACCAGTTGGCCTCCGCGAGCAGGAAGCCGCCGACCACCAGGGTCGCGCCGATCAGGGTCGCGGCGGTCGGGTGCCAGCCGATCAGGTCAGCCAATCTCGTCGTCGCGCGCCTGATGATCATGGGTTGCCTCCGGCAGTGTTTCGTCCGCGAGCGCGAACACGTCTTCGACGCGCACGCTGAACGCGCGCGCGATCCGCATTGCCAGGCCGACCGAGGGGTTGTACTTCCCCTTCTCGATGGCGATGATCGTCTGGCGGCTCACCCCGACGCGGGCCGCCAGTTCCTCCTGGGTCATCTCGCCGTTCAGGAACCGCAGACGGCGGACTTCGGTGCGGATGTCATCCTTCATCTCGACATGATGGCGGGGATCTCCAGTAATGTCAAGTATCATTTACAATTTGTATGGATAAATCGACATTTCAGGGAAAGGGGGAAGCCGCGACCGTACGGCAGGGGTGCTGTGATGTACCTGCCGGTACAGAGAGAGCGGCGCCCCGCCGTGGGCCCTGGGTGGCGGCCGATACAGTAACTAGTTGAAAAATATGGATAATCTATCGGCGCCCGAGCGCGGGCAAGCTCCTTGCAGTTGGGTGCCCGAATCACGGCACCCGATCACCCTCACAAGGAAGGCGCATCATGACCACCCGCCCCGCCAAGACCTCCCTGCTCGCGCTGTTCGCCCTGCTGGCCGCCGCCCTGCTCCTGGCCGGCTGCGGCGACGACGACCCCGTCGCGCCGTCCGCCTCGGACGTGACCGCCGATGCCGACGCCGCCGGCGTCATCGCCGCCGACGTCGCGACGGACAACGGCGGCCTGACCGACCAGATCGCGGACCTGTCCGTGGCCGTCGGCGGTCTCGACGCCGCCAAGGCGGTCCCCGACCCGCGCTTCCAGAACGCGACCTACGACCCGGCCAGCGGCACCTGGACCATCACCGTCGACCGCGAGCGCGGCGACCCCGAGGGCGTGCCCTACGCGCACATCACCCGCGAGTACACGCTGCGCTTCCTGGACGCCGAGGGCCAGCCGCAGCCCTTCCGCGTCGTCGACGGCGACACCGCCCGCACCGTCGAGTTCGCCATCGTCGCGGGCACCGGCACCCACCGCACGCTGCGCTTCGAGCAGAACCTCGACGCCCTGGCGGCCGCCTTCGTGGTCACCGGCGTGAACACCGACCTGCTGACCATCAACGGCACGTACAGCCGCGACGCCTCGAACCGCTTCGAGACCCCGCGCTTCACCCGCACCCTGGCCGGCGCCTTCGACGCCGAGCTGATCGACGTGACGGTGCCGCGCGGCGCCGGCCACGACTTCAGCCAGGCCGTCTCGGGCACCATCACCGGCTCCTACGTCGCCGACATCACCGTCGAGCGCGGCGACGACTACCTCGAGCGCCACGTCGACCACACCTTCACCATCGTCTTCGGCGACGGCGAGGCGACGATCGCGCTGAACGGCCGGCACTACGTCGGCAACGTGGCGACCGGGGAGCTCGCGGACTGATCGGGTCGGCATTCTCGCCCGTAGCCGGGGCCGGCGGAACGCGATTCCGCCGGCCCCTTCCCGTGGGGGGTGTGGTAGAATCGATGCACCACGAACCCGCTCGGGAGGACCGACTTGCGCCTGCACCTGCCTGCGATCGCCGCCCTGGCCGCGGTCGTCGTCGCCGCGGCCGTCGCCGCCGCCGCCCCGCCCCCGATCCCCCTGCGGGCCGCCTTCGAGGCGGCGCCCGCCTTGCACGGCTACGACCGCTACCTCGAGCTCGAGACCGGCCGCTACTACACCGGCGGCCTGCTCTTCGGCCCGACCTGGGACGAGGACCGCACGCGCTTCCAGGAGGCGGAACTGGGCTGCGACGTGATGATCGCCGGCAACGGCGCCATCCTCGACCTCGAGGGCGAGCAGATCTGCATCTCGTTCTGCAACAACCGGCTGGACATCCAGGACTGCATCATCCTGAACGGGGGCGTGCGCTTCGTCGGCGACAACAGCGTCGACGTCCGGCGCGTCCCGGAAGGGTCGGTGCGCTACTGCACGTTCTACCGGCCGGCCGAGTACGCCGTCCGCCTGCAGGGCGCCGGCGCCGGCGTGCTCTGCGAGCGCAACCTCGTGGTCGACGCCGTCGACACCGGCCAGGACGTCCTGATCTGGACCGGCATCACCGGCAACAACCTGCCGACGGGTCTGTCCTTCGGCCTCTCGGTGCAGACGGGCGCCTTCGGCCTGCCCGGCGTGCACGACAACTGGACGTACCATACCGATCCCCGGACGAACGAGGACCCGCTGCGGCACTTCGGCTTCCTCTGAGAGTACAGCTGAGTGACTCCCACCCCGTGGGACGATGCCGGTTCGGCACCGCACAACAACATCCTCGGACTCGACCCGGGACTGCGCGATCCCGAGCACGGCGATTTCCGCCCGCAGTACGCGCCCCTGTACGGCTCG
>ERZ1645192.4441-NODE-4441-length-11094-cov-5.385180_pt1 | contig 11094 bp, 9 predicted proteins | sample MGYA00575354_ERZ1645192 | MGnify/ENA primary metagenome ERZ1645192 (study PRJEB40844, sample SAMN11349763) | freshwater sediment metagenome | isolation source: river sediment | host: Sediment | place: India: Faizupur Khadar , New Delhi | collected 2017-02-21 ...
TCGCGCTATCCCTGGGTGAGGGTTCAGCCAGTGCCGTGGCGTTGGCCTTCACGCTAATGTTGATGCCCCAGCGTACCATCGCGCAATCAGCCGGGATTGCCTCGCTGCCGACGCTCTCCGCCCAGGCTGAACTCGGCCAATTGGACGCGCTGCGGAAGACCCTCTCGGGGATAATCCGGGTCATCCTTCTGTTGGCCATCCCTTCCACAATAGGCCTGATCCTAATCCGATATCCACTGGTGCGGGTTTTATACGAGCGAGGCGCGTTCACCTCGCATTCAACGGACTTGGTTTCCTGGGCGCTGCTATGGTACTCGGCGGGCCTGGTGGGCCACAGCCTGGTGGAGGTGCTCAGCCGGGCGTTTTATGCCCTGCACGACACTAAAACGCCCGTATCGGTGGGCGTGATTGCCATGGCCATAAACATCCTTCTGTCTTTTGGGCTGGCCAGCTTATTTGAGCGGGTTGGATGGTTGCCCCTGGGCGGCCTGGCGCTGGCCAATTCGCTGGCTACCGCGCTTGAAAGTGTGGCCTTGCTTATCATCCTGCGCCGCCGCCTGCAAGGGCTGGAAGGCCGCAGAATTTTGCAGGCCGCGGGCGTGGGTCTGCTCGGAAGCGCCTTGATGGGAGCGATGGTTTGGGGCTGGTTGCGCTGGACCACACCCTTTCATCCCGTCATCGCGCTGGCGGGCGGGCTAGTGCTTGGTTTGGTTGCTTATGCCGTTGTTGTCTGGCTGGCGAAAGTACCGGAAGTGTTCGCGCTGGTTTCAAGGTTGAAGCGCCGGCTGCAGCGCAAGGGCTAACCCCGGGTGAGATTGTGGGCGGAACAAGGAAAAGAAAACCTGAGTTGTTTCGAGCCAGGCGTAGAAAGCCTTGCAAATTGGTCAAAATGCGGAAAAATGTCCATTCCACGCAGCCTCTGTTACAATACTAGCGCCAATAACTATTCTTTCGAGGTGGCTTGTGTCCAATCAACCCGATTCCTTCTTAACCATTGCCCATCAAGTAATTGAAGATGAAATCCAGGAACTGCGCAACCTGGATGCCGCCCTGGATGAAAATTTTAGTGCTGCCTGCCGCATGATTTTGGACTGCCGTGGGCGTGTGATATTCAGTGGTGTTGGTCATTCAGGGCATGTGGCTGAAAAATCGGCTGCCAACCTTGCCAGCCTGACCCGCCCGTCCTTTTTCCTGCACGCCGGCGAAGCAGCGCATGGCGACCTGGGCGCGGTGAGCGGGGACGACCTGGTCATCTTTATTTCCAATAGCGGTGAAACTGAAGAAATCCTGCGCCTGCTCCCACGCATGAGGTCCATTGGCGCGAAAACGATTGCCATCGTTGGCAACCTGCAATCCAGCATGGCCCAAACCTGCGACCTGGCGCTTTCGCATGGGGCGCGCGAAGAGGCAGGTCCGATTAAGTACGCTGGTTCCAGCACGGCCCTGAACTGCATGGCGCTTTGCGACGCGCTTGTGATGGCCACCTCCGTTGCCAAAGGCATGACCGAGGAAGCCTATTGGCATGTGCATCCAGGTGGAGCAGTCGGCAGCCGGCTGGGCGCGAAATTCAACCATTCCAAGTCCTGACACGGATTTTTGTTACCTTTAATTGAGACCTTTAGGCCGGGCGCGATGGCGCTGTTATTAACAATATTGCCAAAAAGCAGGCAATTTACCAATATTCTTGTGAAAATTGCTTGACACTTGCTCAAAATGTTATAATATAAACATAAATACCTTGTCGAATGAACATTAACGAACACGCTCGGATGGAGATCCTGCATGCTCCCAAACCTAAGGCACCAAAAAATCCTGGAATACCTTGAGAGGAACGGCTCTGCCACCGTTTTGGAGTTGGTGAACGAGTTTGGGACCTCCGAAATGACCATTCGCAGGGATTTACAGGCCCTGGAAAAGCGTTACCTGCTACGTCGTGTGCATGGTGGCGCGTTAAGCGCCCGGGGCAGCAGCTATGAACCGCCTTATCTCACGCGAGTCATGGAAGATATCGAGGAAAAGCGGCGCATCGGCAAAGCGGCGGCAGCCTTAATCAAGAATGGTGATAGCGTTAGCCTGGATACAGGCACCACCACCCTGGAAGTCGCCCGCAACATCGTCAACATTTCCGACCTGACGGTCATCACCCACAGTTTCCCCATCGCCACCCTGCTGGTTGAATCCTTGCGCAACCGCCTGATTTGCACCGGTGGTATTTTACGCATGGGGGAGCTCTCCATGACCGGAGACCTGGCCGTGCGGGCCTACGAGCAATTTTACGTCGACAAGCTCTTCCTTGGTGTGGGTGGCATTGACCTCAAATTCGGCCTGACCGAATTTAACCTGGATGACACGCTCATTAAGCGCTCGATGATACAGAATGCCAGGGAGGTTATCGTGGTGGCAGTGGCCACCAAGTTCAACCATATTGCCTTTACCCGGGTTGCCCCACTCAAGGTTGTCTCCAAAATTATTACAGACAGCTCCCTTGACCCTGCCTTTTTGTCTTTGTACGAGAAGGAAGGCGTGGAAATCATCCTGGTATGAAGCTTAACAGAAGGTCATCCACGCGGTGCCTCGCCTTGCGAGTGAAGGAGGTGGTTGGTTCTACATACTAAGAAGCACTGTAAATGACAGTTCAGCCCATTTCAAACCAATTAGGAGAAAAGAATGAAAAAACTTAGTCTGCTTGTCTTGTGTGTCATGTTGTTGGTTACTGTTTTAGGGGCATGCGCTCCCGCCGCGGAGGTTACTGCACCCGAAGAGACCGCCGCCCCAGTGAAGGAAGCCAAGGATTTGGTCTTTGCATCGGTCGTGAAGTCCATCGGCGATACCTGGTTCATCCGTTATGAGACCGGCATCAAGCAATTTGAAAAAGACTACGGCATCAAGTCCTTCATGGAGGGCCCCTCCCAGCCTGATTCCGCAGCCCAGGTTGCTGTGATTGAAGACTTGATTGCCCAGGGTGTGGACGTCATCATCAACGTTCCCTATGGTGTACCGGAAAACGAGCCTGCCCAGAAGAAGGCCTTGGACGCCGGCATCATCGTGATGGGTCACGAAGCTGAGACAGCCAAGGAAGGCACCCTCACCTATGACGTGGAAGCCTTTGACAATTGCTCTTACGGTGAGGAAATGATGCGTGAACTCGCCACCCGTATGGGCGAAGAAGGCAAGTACATCCAGTTTGTCGGTTCCCTGACCAACGCGTCCCACAATACATGGACCGAGTGCGCGAAGGCCTACCAGGAAGCCAACTACCCCAACATGCAATTTGTGGCCAAGTACGAATCCAAGGAAAACCAGGAAAACGCCTACAATATCATGAAGGATGCCCTCAAGGCCACCCCTGATATCAAGGGCGTGCAGGGCTCTGATTCAGGTGATATCCTGGGTGCCGGGCGTGCGGTGGAAGAAGCCGGCCTGGCCGACAGCATCTCCGTGGTTGGTACTGGCATCGCCTCTGACGCTGGTGAATTGCTCAAATCCGGCGCGGTGGACCTGGCCATGGCCTGGGATCCCGGCATGGCTGGTTATGCCTGCTCGGTGATTGCCTATAAGCTGCTCCAGGGCGAAAAAATTGTGGAAGGCATGGACCTGAAAGTGCCCGGTTTTGAAAGCATCAAGATTGGCAAGGGTCCCAATGGCGTCACGGTCATCTACGGTTCCGCCTGGATTAAGATTACTGTCGAGACCATGGATCAATATCCATTCTAGTTGTTGTAGAACATCGTCAGAACGGGCGGTTGAGCCTCTCAGCCGCCCGATTTTCAATCGCGTTCAGAAATCGAGATTTTACCCATGACAAATGAAATCCTGCGTGTGGAAAACGTCAGTAAAGCGTTCGCGGGCGTGAAGGCGCTGGACCAGGTGAGCCTGACCGTACAGGAAGGCGAAATCCTGTGCCTGGTTGGCGAAAACGGGTCGGGCAAATCGACCATGATTAAGATTATCTCCGGGGTCTACCATCCCGACCAGGGCGACATCATCATCAACGGGCATAGCTACAAGCAACTGACGCCGATTGAATCGATGCGTGAGGGCGTGCAGGTGATTTACCAGGATTTCTCCCTGTTCCCTAATTTGTCCGTGGCTGAAAACCTGGTCATTAATGAGCAGCTTTCGAGCGGCCGGCGATTAGTAAATTGGAAGGAGACTTACAAAACCGCCGAGAGGGGTTTGGAAGAAATTCATGTCTCCATCCCGCTGGACGCCATGGTCAGTGAGCTTTCCACCGCAGACCGACAGCTCATCGCGGTCACCAAAGCCATCCTGGCGGAAGCCCGAATCATCATCATGGATGAACCCACCACCGCGCTCACCCAGAAGGAAATCCAATCCCTCTTTGAGGTGATTAACAACCTGAAAGCCAAGGGCATTTCCACCATTTTTGTCAGTCACAAGCTCAACGAGGTGACTGAAATTGCGGACCGCACGGTAATCTTCCGTAATGGCAGGAAAGTGATGGACCAGGACGCCAAAAACCTGGACATCAAGACCATGGAATTTTACATGACCGGCCACGAGCTGGACCTGGATAATTCCCAACTGGCCCAACCAGACCAGCAGGCGGCACCGCTCCTTGAAGTGGAAAAGCTCGGACTGCGCGGAAAATTCAAGGATGTTTCCTTTCAGTTGAGGCCGGGTGAAGTTTTGGGCATCACGGGCCTGCTTGGTTCTGGCCGTACGGAACTGGCGCTGGCCCTCTTTGGGGAGACGCCCGCAGACTCCGGGACCATTCGCGTGGAGGGGCGCGAAGTGACCATCCGATCCATCCAGGATGCCATGCGCAACCGTATCGGTTATGTTCCGGAGGACCGCATCCTCGAAGGCCTCTTCCTGCAGCAGACCATCTCCGACAACATCATCGTCCGAATCATTGACCAGATGGTGAATAAAATCCACCTCATCCGCGCCGGTGCCTCCAAAAAGGTGTCGGACGAGTGGATTGGGCGGTTAGAAGTGAAAACCCCCTCGGGAGAGCTGCCTGCCAAGAGCCTTTCGGGTGGTAACCAGCAACGCCTGGTGCTGGCCAAATGGCTGGCCAGCGACCCCAGGATCCTGATCCTCAACAGCCCCACTGTGGGCGTGGATGTGGGTTCCAAGGCCTCCATCCATGAACTTATCCGCAACCTGGCCAGCCAGGGCATGGGTATTCTCCTGATTTCAGATGATATTCCAGAATTGATGCAGACCTGCAACCGGCTCATCCTGATGCGCCGTGGCCGAACCTTTGGCGTCTTCGATCGTGAAGACATCACCGAGGAACAGCTCAACCAGGAAATGGTTGCTGATCGCGTTTTCTCCATCTGATAAGAAAAAAGCAGGTAAGGCATGCTTAAAAAAATAGTAAAAAGCAGCGAATTCGTCACCTTTACGATTATTGTCCTTTTATCTCTGATTATTGGCATCATCAACCCGGCTTTCTTTTCACTGGCCACGGTGTTTGATGTTTTGCGCGCCTCGATTGTTGTCAGTATCATGGCCTTTGGCTTGCTGCTGGTCATCATCGCTGGCGGCATCGACATTTCATTTGTAGCCTTTGCCGCGCTTGCCTCATACGGCACGCACATGTTTTTGCTCTCGCGCGGCTACAACGGGGGCATTTTTCTGTATTACGCGATTGCCTGCGTCATCGGGCTGGGCGCCGGTTTGTTGAGCGGGTTAATCGTCACCCGGTTTAACCTGCCCATTTTTGATGTTTCGCTGGCCATGATGACCATGTGGTACGGCTTTATTCGCTTTTTCATTGGCTCAACCAAGAACTTCAAGCTCCCCGAGGGCGCCGTTGGGTATTATTCCCGCTTCCTGGTGACGGTGCGGGACCCATTTGTGGGGGAGGCTGGGCTGCACTTCTCAATCCTTTACGTGCTGATTATCGGCGTGCTTATCCACTGTCTGCTCAAGTACACCACGCTGGGGCGGGGCATCTATGCCATGGGAGGAAATCGCGAGGTGGCCATCCGTTCAGGTTTCAACATCAAAGGCACACTTCTGGTGGTTTTCGGCATCCTTGGCGTGCTCTCGGCATTCGCGGGTGTGACCCACAGCTTTCTCAGTCGGCATTTTGAACCCACCCTGTTCATGACCCAAAACCTCGACGTCATCGCGGCTGTCATCCTCGGCGGCGCCTCGGTTACCGGGGGCAAGGGCTCGGTGCTCGGCACGTTCATGGGCGTCATTCTCATCCAGCTTATCAACCGGGCGATGGTCCTGACGGGCATTACCGTTGAGTGGCAACAACTGATGATTGGGCTCGTGTTGGCGTTTTTCATCTCCATCCCTGCCATCCGCGATTTGATTAACAAGCGCGCCAGCCGTGCTGTTGAAGTGCCGGAAGAAATTTAGAGCCGGGCGAACAGGAAAGAAGCATGAATACAACAAACCTCAAACCCAAAGTTCGTTTTGAAATGCAGACACTTCTGCTGGCCGGTATATTGGTCTTCCTTCTGCTCTTTTTTGGGCTCAACGACCAGGGTTTTCTGGCTGGCCGCAGCATCTCCTCCATGGCCATCCAGCTGCCAGAAATTGGCATCCTTAGCCTGGCCATGATGATTACCGTCATGATTGGCGGTATCAACCTCTCCATCAACGCCACGGCCAACCTGGCTGCCGTGCTTTCAGGTCTCTTCATTCTGCGTTTTATGCCAGAAAGCCAGGGTCCGATGGTCATCGTGGCCATGGTGGGGATTTCACTGCTGATTGGCGTCATCACCGGTGCCATCAATGGCTTTTTGGTGGGGTATGTGGGGGTACCCTCCATCCTCGCCACCCTCGCCACCATGAGCATTTTCACTGGAATTGGCGTCGGCCTCACCAAGGGCCAGACGGTCACCGGCTTCCCTGAGGTGGTGGGCAGCGTGGCCAGCCTCTCACCGTTGGGCATCCCCATGCCTTTCCTGGTCTTTGTGGGCATCACGGTTATCGCTTACATCCTGCTTGGGCGCACCACCTTTGGCTTCAAGACCCGCATGCTGGGCACCAACCCTGTGGCCTCGAAGTTCTCCGGCATCAACAACAAAGCTGTCATCATGCAGATTTTCATCTTCAGCGGCGTTCTTTCTTCGATTGCTGGTGTTCTCATCATGAGCCGCACCATGTCAGCTTCCAACGCGTACGGCACCGCCACGTATGTGATGTTGACCATCCTGATTGGCGTGCTGGCCGGCGTGGTTTCGGGCAAAGGCAGCGTTCTGAACATCTTCATCACCGTCTTTATTTTGCAGGTCATCTCCACCGGTTCACACATGCTGCTGGCAGGCGTGCGCGGCAGCTCGTTCTTCAAGGATTTTGCCTGGGGTGTGCTCCTGATTATCATTTTCATCATCAACTACTTCACCCACGGGCGAAGAAAGGAATAATTTAGGCGCGTTCAACTGGTCCCGGGCGGGGATAGCCATCTTGAAAGGAGAGCTCGCGTGGAAGAACAATACTTGCTAGGTGTGGACATTGGCACTTATTCCTCCAAGGGTGTGCTTGTGGAGGCGAACTCAGGGCAGGTGGTGGCGGAGAAATCCATTGAACACGGCCTTGAAATGCCAAAGCCGGGCTGGGCTGAACACGACGCGGATGGGGTCTGGTGGTCGGAGTTTTGCGTCATCACCCGCGCACTCCTGGAAAGGAGTGGCGTCAGGCCTGAAACTGTGAAAGCAGTGGGCACCAGCGGCCTGGGCGCCTGCGCCCTGCCAATTGACGCGCAAGGCAAGCCTCTGCGTAAAGCCATCCTCTACGGCATTGACACGCGCGCCCAGGCGGAAATAGATGAACTGGAGCAGATTTTTGGCGTAGATAAAATCTTCCAAATCAGTGGAATGCGCCTTTCATCCCAATCCACCGGTCCTAAAATCTTATGGGTAAAGAACCATGAACCAGAAATTCACCGCGAGGCCCGCTATTTCCTCACCAGCCAGGCTTACCTGGTTTACCGCCTGACGGGCAATGCCACCCTCGATATCTTTACCGCCGCGGACTTTACGCCCCTGTTTGACCTTCATCACAACCGCTGGGAATTGGAGACTACCGCTTACGTGATCCCACCCGAGAAGCTACCCGTTCCCACCTGGAGCTGTGATATCGCCGGCACGGTCACCCCGGAAGCAGCCCGGGAAACAGGCCTGGCTGTTGGAACGCCTGTGATTGTTGGCACCACGGATGCCGGCGCGGAAGTGGTGAGCACCGGCGCAAACAAGCCTGGCGACCTGATGGTTATGTTTGGCAGCAGCTGTTTTTGCGTGTTGCTGGCCGAAAAACTGATGCCCTCCCAGCGACTCTGGGCCACGGCCTGGCTGGACCCCAGCGCGTATACCCTGCAGGGCGGCACCTCCACATCCGGGAGCATCACGCGTTGGTTCCGCGACCAGCTCGCGCCCGTGGAACAGGCCGCCCAGGCTGCAGGCGGCGAGCCGGCCTACGCCGCGCTGGCCCGCCTGCTGGAAGAAAGCGAGCCCGGAGCTCACGGCCTGCTGGCATTGCCGTATTTTGAAGGCGAACGCACACCCATCTACGACGCGGAAGCCAGGGGGCTGCTATTTGGGCTCACCCTCTCGCATACCCGCGCCGACATATATCGTGCCCTGTTGGAAGGCATTGCCTTTGGCATTCGGCATATGATTGACGCCATGCGGGAAGAGGGTGCGGACATACGCCGCATTATCGGGGCGGCCGGGGGCACGCGCAACCGGCCCTGGATGCAAATTGTGAGCGATGTTGCCAATATCGACATGGATATTTTGGAGCAGGAAAGCAGCGCGTCTTACGGTGACGCGCTGATGGCGGGGGTAGGGGTGGGAATTTACAGCAGCCTCAAGGACTGTGCCAGTTCGGTGCGGCATTTTTCCACTATCAAGGCCGACCCCGGGCGGCATCAAACCTACGAGCCGTACTATCGCCTGTTCCGCCAGCTTTACGAGGTAAACAAGGAGCTCATGCACGCGCTCACCCGGCTGCAGCGGGAAGGGTAAAAAAAATAGAACTAAAGGTGAAAACAGACATCCCGCTATAACGGCGGGATGTCTGTTTCTTCCATGTCACTCAGCCTGACGGGAGGGCTACAGGGGTGGCACGAGCAAGCGCACGATGACCGCGATGGACATTCCGAACAACACGCCAGCCAGGGCCTCACCCGGTGAGTGGCCGATAACCTCGCGCAGGCTCTCGATTTCCTCCTCGGGCCATTTTTTCTCTTCGAAGATTTTCCGGATGATGAGGTTGATGCGCGCGGCCTGCAGGCCGGCCTGCCGGCGTACACCGGTCGCGTCGTACACTACGATGCCCGTGATGGCCAGGGCCAATACGAACAGCGGGCTGTCCCATCCGACGTAAAAACCGATGGCCGTGGTGACCGAAGTCATTAGCGCCGAGTGCGAAGAAGGCATGCCGCCCGCGTTGGCCAGCAGCGACCAGTCCCAATCCTTGTGCCTGAAGTACTCCACCGGCACTTTGAGCAGTTGGGCCAAAATCCAGCCGGCCATGGCCGAAATGGCCACAGGGCTGGCGAAGAAATCCCAAATTCGCATACTAAAAAACCGCTTCCTCGTCGTTTTCGTCGGTCGTTAGTTCGCGCGGCAGGGTGCTCACCCGCAGCTCGGCGGCCGCCAGGATGTTGGCGCAGACCTCGGAGAGCCTTTTACCCTCCTCGTAGAGCTTGATGGCTTCCTCAAGCGGAAGCTCCGAGTTTTCCAGGCGCGCGATGATTTCCTGCAGCGACCGGAAGGCGCTTTCAAAATCCATGCTTTGTTCAGTCATTTTTTTCTGCTCCCTCTTGTTTCTCGAGCGCGCGGGCCAGGAAGCTGCCATCCTGAAGGCGCGCGCGGAAGGTCTGCCCGGGTTGGGCCTGGTTGCGCCGGCTGATGACCTTGCCGCTGTCCGGGTCTGTGAGAATGGCGAACCCGCGGCTCAGCACCGACTCAGGGTTCAGCGCACCCAGCCGGCTGGTCAGCGCGTCCAGTTGCTGGCGCTGGCGCCGCAGCTGATTGCCGAATGCCAGGTCAAGGCGTTCACGCAGGTCGTCCTGGCGTTGCGCCGCGTTGAGCACCCTTGCCCGGGGCGAATGTTGCCGCAGGGCCGCTTCTGCCAGGCTTAGGCGTGTTTTGCGGACCTCCACATGTCCCGCGGCCAGGTTTTGCAGGGTGTTGGTTTGCAGGTTCAGCTGCGCGCTAAGGTCCTGTAGCGTGATGGGTGTGGCCAGTTCGGCCGCCGCGGTTGGTGTGGGGGCGCGCAGGTCGGCGACAAAATCGGCAATGGTGAAATCGGTTTCGTGCCCGACCCCCGAAATGACCGGTACGCGCGAAGCGTAAATCGCGCGCGCGACACCCTCATCGTTGAAGGCCCATAAGTCCTCGATTGAGCCGCCACCACGCGCTAAAAGGATGACATCCAGGTCTGTCAGCGTGTTCAGGGCCTTGAGCGCGGCAATGATGCCCGCGATGGCTTCAACGCCCTGCACCGCGGTGGCTGCCAGTGTGACACGCGCCAGCGGTAGCCGCCGGCCAAGAGTTTGGAGCATATCCTGCAGAGCCGCGCCGCTGGCCGAAGTGACAATGCCGATGTGGCGTGGCAGTTGGGGCAGGGGTCGTTTGTGGCCAGGGTCAAACAGGCCTTCGGCCTCCAGGCGGGCTTTCAGGCGAAGGAATTCCTGGTAGAGCGCGCCTTCACCAGCCGGCCGGAGTGAGTCCAGGTAGAGCTGCACCTGGCCACTGGCCGCGAACAGGCTGACCGCGCCGTGGCCTTCCACGGCCATGCCATTGCGCAGTTCAAAGCGCAGCCGCATGGCGGCGGACCGCCACATGACACAGTGGATTTGCGCGTTTGCGTCTTTGAGCGTGAAATACACATGCCCTGAAGCGGCTGGTTTGAAGTTGGAGACCTCACCACGCGCCCAAATATCCCGCAGCACCTCGTCGCTATCCAGCACCTCGCGCAGGTAACTCGTTAGGGCCGTGACGGTCAGGATGGTGGGGGTGGTAAATTCAAAGTCGAACATGCTCACAAGTATAGCCGAATTGGATGCCCGTGGTAAGCCCGCCTGGCAGGCTGGGGGGCAGGAGCGCCTGGCCGAGGCGGGGTATAATACCTCCCTCAATACCCAACGGAACAGAG
>ERZ1645192.4443-NODE-4443-length-11090-cov-11.879746_pt1 | contig 11090 bp, 7 predicted proteins | sample MGYA00575354_ERZ1645192 | MGnify/ENA primary metagenome ERZ1645192 (study PRJEB40844, sample SAMN11349763) | freshwater sediment metagenome | isolation source: river sediment | host: Sediment | place: India: Faizupur Khadar , New Delhi | collected 2017-02-21 ...
CCCGCACCATCAGGCGTTTCGGGGCGGCAGCGGTGGTCATGGCCTTCGATGAACAAGGCCAGGCCGACACCCTGGAACGCAGAAAGGAAATCTGCACTCGTGCTTACCGGATCCTGACCCAGGAGGTGGACTTCCCTCCAGAAGATATCATCTTCGATCCCAATGTGCTGACCATCGGCACCGGACTGGAGGAACACAACAATTATGCCGTCGACTATATAGAAGCCATTCGCTGGATCAAGGGCAATCTTCCTTACGCCCGCACCAGCGGGGGCATCAGCAACGTCTCTTTTGCCTTCCGGGGCAACGATACCGTCAGGGAGGCCATGCATTCGGTTTTCCTCTTCCATGCCATCGCGGCTGGTCTTGACATGGGTATCGTCAACCCCGGAATGCTTCAGATCTACGATGAGATAGAGCCTGAGTTGCTGGAGCGGGTGGAAGATCTGGTGTTGAACCGGCGGCCCGATGCCACAGAACGGCTCCTGGAACTGGCCGGAAAACTACAGGCCAACGGAAAGCCCGAAGAACGGCGCGAGGAATGGCGCCATCTCCCCCTCCGGGAGCGGATCGTTCATGCCCTGGTCAAAGGCATCGCCGATTATACCGTCGAGGATATGGCCGAAGCCGTCACCCTATGGTCCCCGGCCCTCTCTATCATTGAAGGCCCCCTGATGGATGGAATGAACGTGGTGGGTGACCTCTTCGGATCGGGGAAGATGTTCCTGCCCCAGGTCATCAAATCGGCCCGGGTGATGAAGAAAGCCGTGGCTTTTCTTCTGCCATACATCGAAGCCGACAAGGCAAAATACCCCCAGGCTGACCAGCGGAAGAAGATCCTGCTGGCCACCGTCAAAGGCGATGTCCATGACATCGGCAAGAACATTGTCGGGGTGGTGCTGGGATGCAACAACTACGAGGTGATCGACCTGGGAGTGATGGTCCCCACCGATAAGATCCTGGATGCCGCTGTGGCCGAAAAGGTGGATATCGTGGGGTTAAGCGGATTGATCACGCCCTCCCTGGAGGTCATGGCTGAGGTCGCCCGGGAGATGGAAAACCGGGGATTAAAGCTGCCCCTGCTCATCGGGGGGGCCACCACCTCCAAAATTCATACGGCAGTCAAAATCGCCCCCGAATATACCGCCCCGGTGGTCCATGTCAAGGACGCCTCCCTCTCTACAAGAGTAGTGGCCTCCCTGCTGTCAGGCAACCAGGAATTTCTGAAGGAAGTAGAGGAGGATTATGCGGGGATCCGCCGATTCCAGGAGCAACGCAAACCCCGGGAGTATGTCCCCCTGCAGCAGGCCAGGGCCAACCGGTGGTCCACCGACTGGACGACGACTCCGATTTACACGCCTCAATTTCTGGGCGTCAGGCATTTTAACGATTTTCCTCTGGCTGAACTGCGCCAATATATCGACTGGACTTTCTTCTTCATGGCCTGGGAACTGAAAGGGCACTTTCCTCAGATCCTCGACGATCCCCGCCAGGGGGAGGCTGCCCGCAAACTCTATGCGGAGGCCCAGGAAATGCTCGACGAGATCATCAGTAAGAAGATGGTCACGGCCCATGGGGTGGTAGGCCTCTGGCCTGCCAATGCTTCCGGTGATGACATTTTTTTGTTTAAAGATGAAAACAGAAAGGAACTGGCAGGGGTTTTCCGGCACCTGCGGCAGCAGGAGAAGAAAAAAGAGGGGCAGCCTTATCTCTGCCTGGCCGATTTTGTGGCGCCCCTCACCTCGGGCCGGGGCGACTACTGCGGCGGTTTTGCCGTGACGGCAGGCGTGGGCATTGAAACGTGGATCCGTCATTTCCGGGAGGAACATAACGATTACAAGGCCTTGTTGCTGGAGGCCCTGGCCGACCGCCTGAGCGAGGCCTTTGCCGAATACCTCCACCTGCTGGTCCGCAAAGCACTGTGGGGCTATGCCCCTGATGAAAACCTCTCCCTGCATGACCTGTTTCATACCGGTTACCAGGGGATCCGGCCCGCTCCAGGCTACCCGGCATGCCCCGAGCATTCTGAAAAGGAGACCCTCCTGAATCTTCTGGAGGCCCATCAGGCCGGTATCACCCTGACCGAACATTATGCCATGTATCCCAACGCTTCGGTATGCGGGCAGTTTTATGCCCATCCTGCGGCCAGCTATTTCGGGGTCGGAAAAGTCGCTCCTGACCAGGTGGAGGATTACGCCCGCCGAAAGGGAGTCTCTCCCGCTTTTGTGGAAAAGTTCATTCCTGAGAACCTTAGCTATAAATAGATCAAAGATAAGAAGGCCTGCTTGCAAAAAGGTTGGTGTTGAGGCGAATTGTGGCTAAAAAGGTTGTAATTTTATGGGGTAAGGAAATACCCATATTAAACCATGACTAAAAAACCACAAAAGAAACTACTTCCCTTGGTATTGGGCGTGCTGGTATTGGCCCTTGTCCTGATGGTCGTGGGGAAGAAAGCAGGTTGGTTTGGGGCTGAGGTAAGTGTGAAGGTGCTTGCCGGGAAGGTGGAAACGCTGACGATCACCGAGCAGATCACGGCCAACGGCAAGGTCCAGCCTCATACTGAAGTGAAGATCAGTCCAGACGTGTCGGGTGAAATCATTGAGTTGTCGGTGGAGGAAGGGGATCAGGTGAAGGCCGGGGATCCGTTGATGGTGATCAAGCCGGAGGTATACCAGTCGGCGCTGAGCCGGGCTGAGGCAGCTCTCAACTCGTCGCATGCGCGGTTGGCGCAGGCCGAAGCACAACTCATCGAGCGGGAACTCTCTTTTAAGAGGGCAAAACAGTTGTTCGATTCACAGACCATTCCACAGGCCGAATTTGAGACGGCGCAGGCGGCCTATAAGGTGGCCGAAGCCGAGGTCAGGGCGGCCCGTTACACGGTCAAGAGTGCCGAAGCCTCCGTGGCGGAAGCCCGGGAGCAGCTGACTAAAACCAGGGTTTTTGCCCCCATGGCCGGAACGGTCTCCCGCCTTAACGTGGAAAAAGGGGAACGCGTGGTGGGTACGGGTATGTATGCCGGTACCGAAACCATGGTCATCGCCGACCTCAACCAGATGGAGGTCCGCGTCGATGTCAACGAGAATGATATCGTCAAGGTTAATCTGGGAGATACTGCCCTGGTAGAGGTCGATGCCTACCTCAACCGGAAATTCAAAGGCGTGGTCACCGAAATCGCCAATTCGGCCCGCACTTCAGGCACTTCCGCCGACCAGGTGACCAACTTCGAGGTGAAGATCCTGCTGCTCCACGACTCCTATGCCGATCTCACCGATACCACCCGGTCGGTGAAATACCCCTTCAGGCCAGGCATGTCGGCCACCGTTGAGATTCTTACCCTTACCCGCTATGGTGTGACGGCGGTGCCCGTACAGGCCGTCACTACCCGCCTGCGCAACGACACCACCCTGACGGCCATCAAAACAGGCCAAAAGGCGGCCCCGACAGAAAGGGATGAAAAAGAGGAAGTGGTGTTCGTGATCCGCGAGGGAAGGGCTTTTAAGACACTTGTAAAAACCGGCATCCAGGATAACCAGCAGATCGAAATCCTTGAAGGACTCCAACCCGGTACCGATATCGTTACAGGACCCTATAATGCTGTCAGTAAAACATTGAAGGACAGTATGCTGGTGAGGATTGTCACAGAGAATGAGTTGTACAAACCAGAAAAAAATAAACGTTAATAACCTAAATTTAAAGGACTATGAGAAAATCTTGGGTAGTTTTTGCTCTTTTCGCGCTGTTGGTGTCGTGTGAACAGGTACCGCAGAAGGCGCCGCTGATCCCCCTGGAAGACTTCTTCCGCAATCCTGAGAAGACTGCTTTTCAGCTTTCACCCAATGGTGAATATTTTTCCTATCTCGCGCCCTGGGAGACGAGACTCAATCTTTTTGTACAGAAGGTGGGGGCTGATTCGGCCGTGCGGATCACCTCTGAGACGGCCCGTGATATTGCAGGATATCTGTGGAAGGGCAACAACCGGCTTCTCTACCTGAAAGATACCGGCGGGGATGAGAACTACCAGCTCTACGGGGTCAATACCGACGGGAGTGACCTGAAGGGGCTGACTGTTTTTGAGAAGGTGCGCACCCAGTTCATCGACGATCTGAGGGATGTGGAGAACGAGGTCATTGTTGGGCTGAATCAGCGTGATGCCACGGTATTCGACCCTTACCGGCTGAATGTGGTGACGGGAGAGATGACGATGCTGGCCCAGAATCCGGGCAACATCACCGGCTGGATGACCGACCATGAGGGGAAGTTGCGACTGGCTTTTGCCACTGATGGGGTGAACCAGACCATCCTCTACCGCGAAACGGAAGAAATGCCCTTCGCCCCGGTACTGACCACCAGCTTTAAGGAGACGGTCTCCCCGGCCCTCTTCACTTTCGATAACAAGATGGTCTATGCCCTGTCGAACCTGGGCCGTGACAAGAGTGCCCTGGTGCTCTTTGACGTGGCCAACGGCAAGGAACAGGAGGTGATTTATGAAACCCAGGAGGCGGATATCGAAGGAGTGGACTATTCACGCAAGGAGAAGAAACTGTTGTCGGTGACCTGGACCACTGACAAGAACAAGCACCATTTCTTTGATGCGGAAGCCGAGGCTGTCATGACCTATCTGAAGGAGCAACTTCCGGGGTATGAGGTCGTCCTGGCCGGTTTAACCCGGGAAGAGGATAAGCTTATTGTACGCACCTACAACGACCGCAGCCGTGGGGCCTATTATTTCTTTGACCGGAATACGAAGGAGCTGACTCACCTGACCGATTTAACGCCCTGGCTGAAGGAGGAGGATCTGGCCGAAATGAAACCGATCAGTTACACCTCGCGTGACAGCCTGACGATCCATGGTTACCTGACCCTTCCGAAGGGTGTAAAAGCGGAGAAGCTGCCGGTGGTCATCAATCCGCATGGGGGGCCCTGGGCCCGTGATACCTGGGGATTCAACCCGGAAGTGCAGTTCCTGGCCAATAACGGCTATGCGGTGCTCCAGATGAATTTCCGGGGTTCCACGGGCTATGGCCGGGCGTTCTGGGAGGCTTCCTTCAAGCAGTGGGGGCTCACCATGCAGGACGACATCACCGACGGGGTGAACTGGCTCATTGAACAGGGGATCGCCGACCCGGAGCGCATCGCCATCTATGGCGGAAGCTATGGGGGCTATGCCACACTGGCCGGTTTGACCAAAACTCCGGATCTCTATGCCGCGGGTGTCGATTATGTGGGGGTATCCAATATGTTTACCTTCATGAAGACCATCCCTCCTTACTGGAAGCCTCTGCTCGATATGTTTACTGAAATGGTGGGGGATCCCGTGAAGGATTCACTGATGCTGGCGGAGGTCTCGCCGGCACTGCATGCCGATAAAATTGTGGCCCCGCTCTTCGTGGCCCAGGGCGCCAACGACCCAAGAGTCAACAAGGCCGAATCGGACCAGATGGTGGAAGCCCTCAAAGCCAGGGGCGTCGACGTGGAATATATGGTCAAGGACAACGAAGGCCACGGGTTCCATAATGAAGAAAACCGGTTTGATTTTTACCGGGCGATGATCACCTTCCTCGATAAGCACCTGAAAGCGGAGGCAGTGGCCGGGGCGGAAGCTGCGAAATAAGGAAGGCCTTGAGCACTTCTTCTGCCTGCCCTTGCTGAAGGGGGCGCCGGCATGCCGGAAACCCTGGCTGCGGCACCTGCCGGGAAGGCTCTTCAGGCGACTCCAAAAGCCTGAAGGGCCTGACAGGGTTGGTAGATCTGGAATATGTGGCCCCAGGATTGGAAAAGAATCAGGGGGCACAGGGTATAAAAAAGAGAGCGCCGCTGAATGGTCAGTGGCGCTCTCTTTATATTCAAGGTGGGCAGGAATCAGATGCGGTTATTGGATCCCAGCACGTTGACGATTTTATGCATGTAGAGTGCCTTGAGGGCATCGCGGGCGGGGCCCAGGTATTTGCGGGGGTCGAATTCGCCCGGTTTTTCCACGAAGACCTTACGGATGGCGGCGGTCATGGCGATGCGGCCGTCGGAGTCGATGTTGATTTTGCATACCGAGGAGGCGGCGGCACGACGGAGCTGTGATTCCGGAATACCGACGGCATCCTTGAGGGCTCCACCGTGGGCGTTGATGACCTTCACCAGGTCGGCAGGTACCGAAGAGGCGCCATGCAGCACAATGGGGAAGCCGGGAAGGCGGCGTTCGATCTCTTCGAGGATGTCGAAGCGGAGCGGCGGGGGAACCAACACGCCCTCTTCATTCCGGGTGCACTGGGCCGGGGTGAACTTGTTGGCGCCATGGGAGGTGCCGATGGAGATAGCCAGCGAGTCCACACCGGTCTTCTGGGTGAAGTCAATGACATCGTCAGGGTTGGTGTAAACCGACCTCGCTGCCACCACGTCATCTTCGATTCCGGAGAGAACACCCAGTTCGCCTTCAACGGTCACGTCATATTTGTGGGCGTATTCTACCACTTCGCGGGTGATTTCTATGTTTTTCTCGTATGGATGGTGCGACCCGTCGATCATCACCGAAGAGAATCCCATGTCGATACAGCTTTTAGCGGTTTCGAAGGTATCGCCGTGGTCGAGGTGAAGGGCGATAGGAATACCGGCGCCATTGCTCAGTTCCTTGGCAAACTCGACGGCTCCCTGGGCCATATAGCGCAGCAGCGTCTCATTGGCATACTGGCGGGCACCCTTGGAGACCTGGAGAATCACCGGCGACTGGGTTTCCACGCATGCGCTGATGATGGCCTGCAACTGCTCCATGTTGTTGAAGTTGTAAGCAGGGATGGCATAGCCACCTTTGACGGCATCGGCAAACATCTTACGGGTGTTCACCAATCCTAATTCTTTATAACTGATAGCCATATTCAAGTGTTTTTTAGTGCTGAAAAAATTAAAAACCTCCCGAAATTAATCAAAACCAGTTAATTCGGGAGGCTTTATTTTCAATATTAAGGAAAATTAACCGACAGGTAATAATAATGTCTCCTATTGAGCAAAGGGTCCCTGGCGGATTAAAATCTTCCCGGGGTGGATCCGGTTTCCGGCGTGTTTATTCCGAGAAGCGAGCCGAGAGGTATTCCCTGTTGAGGCGTGCGATATTGGAGATGGAGATGCTTTTGGGGCATTCCGCCTCGCAGGCCTGGGTGTTGGTGCAACCTCCGAAGCCCAGTTCGTCCATTTTGGCGACCATATTACGGGCGCGGGCTTTGGCTTCGACCTTTCCCTGGGGCAATTTGGCCAGGTGAGAGACTTTAGCCGAGACGAAGAGCATGGCCGAGGAGTTTTTGCAGGCTGCCACACAGGCGCCGCAACCGATACATGCCGCAGCATCCATCGACTCTTCGGCATCCTCATGGCTGATCAGGATGGCGTTGCCGTCGGGTACGCCTCCGGTGTTGACCGAGACGAAACCGCCAGCCTGGAGGATCTTGTCAAAAGCCGACCGGTCGACCACCAGGTCCTTGATGACCGGGAAAGCTTTCGCCCGCCAGGGTTCAATGGTGATGGTCTCTCCCTCTTTGAACTTCCGCATATGCAACTGGCAGGTGGTCACCGCCGTGTCTGGCCCATGAGGCCTCCCATTGATATACAAACTGCAGGTCCCGCATATGCCTTCCCGGCAGTCATGGTCAAAGGCGATGGGGTCGACCCCCTTTTCGATCAGCTCATTGTTCAGGATATCCAACATTTCGAGAAACGACGTTCCCGTGGAGATATTCTCAATGGTGTAGGTCTCAAATTTCCCTTTGGCTTTGGCGTTGTTCTGGCGCCAAACCTCGATATAGAGTTTCTTCAGTATTTTGTCAGCCATAGTACCGCTTATTTATAACTCCGCTGTGATAATTTAATATTCTCAAAAATCAGGGGTTCCTTGTGGAGGTCAGGTTCTTTGCCTTCACCCTGGAATTCCCATACCGAAACATAGGTGTATTTATCGTCGTTCCGGAGGGCTTCCCCGTCGTCGGTCACCGATTCCTCCCGGAAGTGACCCCCGCACGATTCATTTCTTTCGAGGGCGTCACGGGCCATCAGCTCGCCGATATCAAAGAAATCGGCCAGCCGGCCGGCCTTTTCCAGTTCAGGATTCAGATTGTTCATTTCCCCGGGGACCTTAACGTTTTTCCAGAATTCCTCCCTGAGTTCCCTGATCATGGCGATGGCTTTCTTCAGTCCCTCTGCATTGCGCGACATCCCTACATAGTCCCACATGATGTGGCCCAGTTTTTTATGGTAGTAGTCGACGGGTTTGGTTCCCTTGATATTGAAGAGGGTTTCGAGGCGGCTTTTAACCTTTTGCTCTGCTTCCACGAATTCGGGAGCGTTGACATTGGTCTTGGGGGTCATGATCTCCCCGGCGAGGTAATCCCCGATGGTGTAGGGGAGGATGAAATAACCGTCGGCGAGGCCCTGCATGAGGGCGGAAGCCCCGAGGCGGTTGGCACCATGGTCTGAGAAGTTGGCTTCCCCGATGGAGTAGAGCCCCGGCACCGTTGTCATCAGGTTGTAGTCGACCCAGGTGCCACCCATGGAATAGTGGATGGCCGGGTAGATCTGCATCGGCACCTTGTAGGGATCCTGGTCGGTGATCTTCTCGTACATCTGGAAGAGGTTGCCATAGCGTTCTTCGATGACGCTGCGGCCCAGTCTTTCGATGGCATATTTGAAGTCGAGGTAAACGGCTTTCCCTTCTGAGTTGACGCCGAAGCCGGCATCGCATCTCTCCTTGGCGGCCCGTGAAGCTACGTCGCGGGGAACCAGGTTACCATAGGAAGGATAGCGCCTCTCGAGGTAGAAGTCGCGGTCTTCCTCCGGAATGTCGTTAGGACCTATCTTGCCTTCGCGTAATTTCAGCGCATCTTCCTTCTTTTTGGGTACCCACACGCGGCCGTCGTTGCGGAGCGATTCCGACATAAGGGTCAGTTTGGACTGCTGTTCACCATGGACGGGAATGCAGGTGGGGTGGATCTGGACGAAGCAGGGGTTGGCGAACATGGCGCCTTTCTTGTAGCACTGCCAGGCGGCGGAGCCATTACTTCCCATGGCGTTGGTCGAGAGGAAGAAGACATTGCCGTAGCCGCCGGTGGCCACCACCACGGCGTGGGCTCCGAAGCGTTGGATTTCGCCGGTCACCAGGTCACGGGCGATGATGCCGCGGGCTTTCCCGTCGATGATCACCACGTCGAGCATCTCATGACGGCTGTACATTTTGACATTTCCCTTGGCGATCTGCCGGTTGAGGGCCTGGTAGGCGCCCAGCAGGAGCTGCTGGCCGGTCTGGCCACGGGCATAGAACGTGCGGCTCACCAGCACCCCCCCGAAGGAGCGGTTGTCGAGCAATCCGCCATATTCACGGGCAAAGGGGACCCCTTGGGCCACGCACTGGTCGATGATGTTGGGAGAGACCTCCGCCAGGCGGTATACGTTGGCTTCACGGGCCCTGTAATCCCCCCCCTTGATGGTATCATAGAAAAGACGGTAGACCGAGTCGTTGTCGTTCTGGTAGTTCTTGGCGGCGTTGATGCCTCCCTGAGCGGCGATGGAGTGGGCGCGGCGCGGACTGTCCTGGTAGCAAAAAGCCTTCACATTATAGCCCAGTTCGGCCAGTGAGGCGGCTGCGGATGCTCCGCCCAGGCCGGTGCCCACCACGATGACTTCCAGCTTTCTTTTATTGGCCGGACTCACGACCCTGATGTTGGCTTTGTGCCTGGCCCATTTCTCCGCCAGTGGCCCGGCCGGTATCTTTGAATCAAGTTTCTGCATGTTCAACTTGGTTTAACGGTTAAAATTTAATCATGAAATAGAGCGGAATAATGGCAAATCCCACGGCCACAACCACCGCATACACCCATGCGATGCTCTTCAGCCTTTTGAGCCATACCTTGTTGTTGAAGCCGATGGTCTGAAATGCCGACCAGAAGCCATGGGTCACATGCAGCCCCAGAAGGCAGCCCCCGATGATGTAAAGAAGACTGTAAAACCAACTGGTCTTGAAAAGAGTGCTCACCAAAAGGTAGGTGTTGTGCATCTCTGCACCGGGTTCCATGCCCTGATTGAGTAGCTCATGACCGGAAAACTTGATCTTCCAGTAAAAATTGGCAAGGTGAATAACCAGGAAGAAGAAAATCAATCCTCCCAGGATCAGCATGTTCCGTGAAGCCCAGCTGCTGGCTACCGAGAGGTCCTGTTTTTTGTATTTCACCGGGCGGGCCCGCCAGTTCTCCCACGTGATCAGAAGCGACCAGATAATGTGCACCAGAAAACCCAGCGCCAAAACCGGCTCAACCACTTTGATGATAGGATTGGAGACCATGAAGTGGGCTGCTTCGTTGTACAACACACCACTGTCATCAAAGATTAACATCAAATTGACCGTCAGATGGACCAAAATGAAAAGCAACAGGAAAATTCCCGTCACGCTCATCAAAAATTTACGGCCTATCGACGCGTAAACGAATTTGCTCATAGAAAGTATGTTTAAATTAAACAGTTATGCTTCTTATTAAAGGAACGCAAAAATAGTGGAACCGCCCCACCTTTCAAAGGAATGTTTCCGAAGGCCCGATAATTTATACCGATTCTAAAATATTTGGCCTTGTAGTGTGGCTTATAATCAGTAATTTTAGTCGCATTCAAAATGGTTTTGATGGTTGGGCATGCTTATTCCTACAAATGCAGCCACTGCGGATATGAGGAGTACTACAAGCAGGGGCACGGTTTCCTGGTCAGGCCGCAAAGTTATGATGAATACATAGCCTCCAACCAGAAGTTTTTCCATTATGAGATTCACAACAAGATAGAATCCCTGGCCGTTGTACATCCTGCCCTGGAGATAGATGCCACCTTCCGGGTTTTTAAATGCCCGAAGTGCAACCTGTTGCACGGCAAGGTACAGGTCAACCTCACGGAAGGGGAGATTCTTTTGCATGCCAGCCGCTTCAAGTGCATGAGATGCCGGTCGCGGTTGAGGCTGACCAACATCCACCGCCTCAAAAGAGCCACTTGTCCGGTCTGCGGTAAGAATTCCTTCCACCGCCAGAACCTGGCCACCCTGCTTTGAGTTGATCAGGCGGGTGCATCAGTGGTGCGAACGA
>ERZ1645192.4446-NODE-4446-length-11086-cov-27.742816_pt1 | contig 11086 bp, 10 predicted proteins | sample MGYA00575354_ERZ1645192 | MGnify/ENA primary metagenome ERZ1645192 (study PRJEB40844, sample SAMN11349763) | freshwater sediment metagenome | isolation source: river sediment | host: Sediment | place: India: Faizupur Khadar , New Delhi | collected 2017-02-21 ...
GGTCCACATCCCGTCGGCGTCGCTGAGGCCGGTCCTCGCCGTGGAGCATCCCAGGTCCGAAACCGTGACGCCGGGAGTGGTGCCCGATGGGAAGAGGCGGTATCTCCTCCGGGAGCTGTCCCAGTAATAGACCCTGGAGTCGTCGTATCCGTTCGAGGGGTTGTCGAGCTCGGATTTGTAGTCCTTGGTTCTGTCGTAGGTCGAATCGACCATCACCGCATCTTCGCCCGTTTCATTCATGCTGTTCGAGTTGTCCAGCAGGATGAGGACGTTGGGCGTGACGTCTACTGATGTGCCCGTGAATATCGAAGTGTCGTCGGCATGCAGGGGAAGGGCGAGAAGCAGGAAAAGACTGATTATCGATGCTGATGTCATGTTTCTCATTGTGCTATCCTCGCTTTGTTCTCTTCGCAAGAAATCTCATTCCAAATGCACCTGTTCCTATTTTATTAGCTTATCGGAATTGAGAAGAAGAACTTGAGAAGCACTTACTTTATTTAAATCATTACCAAATATAACAGAGTACAGATCTCCAAATGAGACAGGGTGAAGGCCCGGTGACCTTCATGTTTGGTTTCTCAGGATCCCGGTTTCGGGAAGGCTTTCCAGAAGCCCATCTCCACGGTCTGGTCGTTCACCGTCGCGTCAACACGGTAGTAATATGCCGTCGTCTTTGCAGCGCTCGTCCCGGATCCCACAGGTGGATTGCCCGTGCGCAGCAGCGTCATCCCCACATCGGCACCCGCAAGCGGGCTCCCGGCGGGCATGTTCCCCGACACGTCCACCCGCGTCCCGATGGTCCACGGCATGGAGCTCACGATGTCGTCGAACTGCGGCAGGATGATCTCCGCGGCGCTCTCCGCATGGTAAAAGTCCTGGTTGTACTCACGCTGGTTCGCCACTATTCTCGTCTCCACGATCGTCGACTTCATCAGCGTGATCCCGATAATGATCGTGGCAAGCAGAAACAGCAGCACCATCACCAGTACTGTCCCACCTTCGTCGCGCCGTATCTCCATACCCTTCTCCGCTTTCACGCGCCCCTCGCCCCTCACGTCGACCGGAACATGTTCATGGTTATCTGGTGATCCAGACCCTTTTCCGTCCATCTCACCCGGATATCGACCTCCCGTGCGTCCACTGCAGCACCCAGGCTCGTCGTGTTCACGTCCCAGGACAGCGTGTACGTCACGCCCTGCAGAGCAGGCAGCGCTCCACCTGCGTGCACCCCCAGAGCCATCTCCGGTTCTGTCAGCGGCAGTCCCCGCAACACCTCCGACTGCGTATCAGCTATGCTCAGCGCGTTTCCCATCTGCATGCTGAACCCGTTGCCCATGATCGCCTGCTGCTGCATCTTCATCACGCCTATGAACCCCAGGGCAAACATCAGGATCGATACCACCAGTTCAATCAGCGAGTACCCCCTCTCATCCCTGCCCTTCATCATTCACGCTCCCCTTGCTATACTCCGAGATTTCTCATCCGCAGATGCCTCGTCATGGTCCGCCTGATGAAATCGTTGATGTCCGGGTCTCTCTTCCGGCTCTGCATGGTGATCGTTATATCCACCGACCGGACGTCCTCGGCCTCCGTCGTCTCCAGGAACGGATTTCCCCCCGTCGTCGGGTCTATCTGGGCGCTGTTCGCATCGAAGTAGGTCAGACCGAACGTGGTCACCCTGTTCGACAGCTCCACGCCGTTGCGCGTCAGGCTCGTCCCCCCATAGACGTACGTCACCTGCTCGTCCGTGTCCGCTGTGTCGCCATCGTCGTTGAGATCCATCGTGAACGAGATCCGCCCCGCCTGGCACTGCGCGGCCACCAGCCCGGGAGTCCCCGTCATCAGCGGGTCGCACCCGGCCAGCTTCACGTCCTTGGCCATAATGTCCAGGACCGCTCGCACGTCCTGCTGCAACGCCGACACCTCCTGCTGAACATCGCCCGTCTTCTTCTGCACCTGGAACGTCAAGTACACGGCCGCCATCAAAACAAGCGACAGCACCAGCACGATCATCAACTCAATCAGCGTCAAACCGCTCTGGTCGAACATGATGCCGCGTGACGCCCCTGATTCGGCTTCCGAATGAACCATCTCTTTCGTCACCCCTTGTTCCCGTTCACGTCCTCTGTCCCCTGTCCTGACACTTTCATCACTCATGCCCCGCTCGCCTGCTCGGGGAGAAACTTATAGGGTTATCGGCATTTGGATTTGATACATTAATACAGGATGAATCCGGCTGTGAACAGCGGCCCTTGACGATTTTCATGCGGCACCCTTTCCTGCCTCACTGCCCCGCCCTGACCTCGCTTTTCCAGGTCCTGAGCGCCTTGTTCATGGGAAATTCCCTGAATTCCCTGTCCGAAAGCTTCCCGTCCAGGAGGAAGATGTCCTTGGCAGCGATCTCGTTGTCCCTCCTGCCCCCGCCGAAGACGTACACCTGTCTGCCCACTTCGATCCTGCCGAAGTCGACGGCCGTGCCGCTCTCGCTGAAGAATTCGGTGGCAAACGTGCTCCCCTGATGGGAAATCTCCACCAGCCAGATCTTCCTGCCCGACACGAGCAGGTAGTCTCCGTCGCTGCCGATGGAGGTGACGACCCCCTGGTGGGAAGCGTACTCCGTCTTCATGATGTATTCATAATCGGAAATCTTGCCTGCATAGCCTGGGGTGGAAAAGAGGAAAAAGGCCGCGGCGCTCATAAAAAAGAGAAACGCGCATGCTTTGGTGAAATCTTTCATCGTCGGTACCTCCCGACCCTCTATCTTTGCTTCCAGTAATACATTCTTGCCTTGCCGGTGCTCGGTATGGCGATCGTCTGGGCGCCCGTTGTCCCGGCTGGTCCGCTCGTCCCGATGATCAGCATGGCCCCCCCGTCCTTGGTGACGATGAGCGTCGGCGGCGAGGGGATTCCCACGCCCAGGGGCGTGGACCTGTCGGAGTCGTCCTTCACGATCCCGTTCGTGTCGTTGGCTGTGTTGAAGTTCATGGCCGCCTTGCCCGTGATGTAATCCAGCGCGTAAAGCCTGCCGCCCCCGATGGGCACATTGCAGGGGTCGCTGGAGGTCGAGCCCGTGGTGTCAGGGACGAAGGTGGTGAAGAACACGATGCCGTTGTACAGGAGGGGGGAAGACTCGACCTTTTCGCCGGCACGCAGGTTGAATCTGATGAACCACCCTTTGCCCGTTTCGAGATTCGTAAGGGTTGCAGCCGTGTAGTTGTAGCCCGTAACGTCCTCGAGGTCACCCTCCGTGAGGTTGGCGCTCGCGGAGGTCCAGGTGTTCTTGATGGCATAAAACCGGTTGACCGTGTTCGTATCGTTGGGGTGCTCCCGGTCGCCGGTGCCGATGAACACGAAGTCGCCGAATTTCTCCAGGACGATGTCAGGCTCGTAGAAGAACTTCAAGAGCATGTTCTGGGTTCCTGCCGAGGCAGATCGGGCGCTGAAGAGCCTCATCTTCGACTCGTCCCAGTCCCCGTCCCTGTCCCGGTCGTTGAAGGCGAAGATGTCCCCGCCCAGGTCGCCCGCGTAGACGGTGTCGGTGTAGCTGTCGGTGTCGTAGTCGAAGGCCGCCAGCTCGACAATGCTGTGGTTCATGGCCGCGTAGTTTCCCTTGTTGAAGTTCAGGGTGCTCACGAGGTCCCCCGTTGCGGCGTCCACCGCGAAGACTGCCCTTCCCTTGCTGTCGTTGGCCGCAGGGGTGGTGAGATCCTGATTCGCATTGTCATAGCCGCCGGGAAGGATGACCACCCGGTCGATCAGGGTGGGGCTGAGCCTGATGACGTTGATGTTCGGTTTGCCCCAGGACTGGCCGAGGGTTTCACCGACCCCCGTGGAGGAATCGACTGACCAGGACAGGGAGGGCGCCGTGTAGCCGTTTGTGATGTAATTACCGTTGGTGTCCAGACTGCCCACGTTGATGCCATAGTAGCCGGAACCGCCCCTTCGGAGCCCGAAGGCCACGTATCGGTGCCCTCCGTCGTCATAGATCGTTGGGCTGCCGTCCACAAAATACGAATGCCCGCCCGCACCCTGGAGGTTCTTGAGGTTCGGCACCACTTCCCAGGGGGTGAAGCACCAGGCTTCACTCATCGTGTCGTCGTTCAGGTTGTCCACGGTCTCGTTGTCGTTGTCCAGAAAGGTTTGCAGGAAGCCGTCGTTCGATCCCACGAAGATGACCGTCCGGTTGCCGTCGAACATCGTTGCCGGCTTGGAGTGGAGAAGGTCGCCAAGGACCCACTCCCGGCCCGTCAGGGCCGTGCCGAAGGCGTACTTCCCCGAGGCGGTGAGATAATGGACGAGATCCTCGGCCTCCTCCGTCGTGGCCGCCCCTATCCGGCTGATCAGGTCAGTGTTGGCGATGCTGAAGAGATTGCCTGTCTGGGCAAGGCTCGTCGGGCATGCGTTGTTCGTGTTCGTGTAGAAATGCCTGGTGGACTGATGCAGGAGCACGCGCCCCGCACCCCCCTTGTCCGTTTCACTTGCGTCGGCCCCGCTGTCCTCCGAAAACTTCTGCCAGCAGGACGTGGCCGTGGCCAGGATCTGTCCGTTGGCGTCAGCGGCATTGTTGCCAAACCTGTCCCTGAGCACACCGTAGGAGTCGATGCCGAATTTCTTCAGGTTCCCTATCCAGAACGGGTCTGTGGCGTCGGGTTTGAACAGGGAAAGATACACCGAGTTGCCCGAGTAGACCTTGTTTATCTTGTTCACGGGCACCACGGGCGCAATGAAGCTCGAGTTGGCTTCGAGGATTGCGGCCAGGGTTGCCTGAAGAGCCGTCGTGAGCTCCGTGGCGTTGCGCGCCGTGTATGCCTGGTCAAGGCTGTTCCCGCCCCTGCCGTGGTTTCTGTCCACGACCTTGTTGAGGTAGGTGAAGTCTGTGGCCGCGTCGAAGCCCACGGCAAATGTCCTGATGCTCTGAGCCGGATCGCTTTCGCCGAAGGGGTGTCCGTTGGAATCGCTCTCCCCCAGAAGAATATCTCCCTCGTAAAGGAACTTGGCAACGTCGTCAAGCATGTGGGTGCCGCCGTAGGCGTCGGCAGTCACATCATCGTCCTCACCGTCGTAATTGCCGATGACTTTCCCGAAATACTGGGACAGAGCAACTCCGGTTTTCGTGTCCCTGTTATTGAAGATGTCCTGGGAACGATTGTTCACTCCCTGGTCCGAGGTTGGCTGGCCATCGGTCAGGATGATCACATAGTTTTTCTGGCACCAGTACTGGACGGGCGACACGTAGTCCGGCTGATCCAGGTTGCTCGACCAGGGCTGCCTGCCGGCGTAGTACAGGCCAGCCTCCGCCAGGCACTCGGCCAGGGGTGTGTCGGACACGAGCTGGCTCTTCCTGGCCATGATCTCCGCGTCTATCTGGCTCATTACGTAGTCATCCGTGGAACCGACCGGGGCTATGACCTCACCCCCCTGCCCCTGCTGCGTGCGGTTGAACATCATGAGGCCGAACCTGACGGTGCCGTCCTGAATGCTGCCCAGGATGGTGTCCATGACGTTCCTGAGGATGTCGATCTTCGCCGGCGAACTGGCGGCGGCCCCGCTGTATTTCTGGTAGGTGAGGTAATTGATGTATCTTCCGGTATAGAGTTTATAGTTGACACCCGAGCAGATCGTCGAGTCGAGGATGTCGACGTTGCCCATCCACCAGCCGTTGCTGCTCAGGGCGGTCTTTGCCGAGGAGCAGTAGGTGCCGGAGGACCAGTCCAGGGGGGTCGGCATCGGCGACTTCTTCGTGGCCGGGGGCGGGAAGGTGGAGTACACCGGGTTTTCGTGCCCTCCTCCCGTGTAGCCGGAGATGTAGTAGACGATGTTCTCGGTGACCGCGAACTGGCCTCTCCCCATGGCGGTGAGCAGGCTTGCATAATTCGTCGCGGGGTCGTAGGGGTTGCTGTTGATGGGGTCGTTCATGGTCCCTGAGGAGTCGAAGATGATGAGTACGTTCGGCGGCACGTTTATGGTGGTTCCTGAAAAGACGTCCGTGTCGTCGGCGGAAAGCGTCGTACCGAGCATCAGGACCAGCAATGTTGCAAGTGCTGCCCATGGTTTCTTCATGCGGGCTCTCCTTGTTCGTGAAGGTGCTGCCCCGTGGCGATGCCGAATCAGGGCTTCATGGTAGTCATCGGGGGAAATTACCAGACATTAAATTATTTTTCAATTAGGTTGTGTTTGTTATGTTTATATAATCATATTGTTTTTTTAATATTGGCCTATTATCTTGCAGTTGTCACTCACCCCTTGAAAAATGGACTTCGGGAGAAAGTTTCACCCGGATTTCTTCCACACGACGTCCTGCTCGGACTTGAACCTGAGCGTGCCACCGCCTTCCGGCGTGTACAGGACGTTCATGAGGTTGGTTTCCTTGAGGCGGTCTGAATAGTAGATTGAATACAGCCTGGAGTTGTGGAGGTGCTCCTTCCGGGACGTCACCTTGGTGACGGTGTTTTCCACCACGCCGAAATCGGAGCTGATGATGACCCTGTCCGGGGTGAATTCGATGGATACCCCTGCGCTCTCCGGGGACACCGTTTTCCAGGTCCCCTGGAGCTCCTGCGGCACCTGTGCACTCGAAGAACAGCCCAAGGCCAACCCTGTGAAAAAGACCAGTGCGGACAGAAAAGAGTGCGCCCTCATGGTTCTCATGCCGATTCCTCCTGATTCCCCTGGTGAAGCATCATGAAACCGCCAAAGGCTCCGTGAGGGTAAAAATAGCTTCCGGCGCCGTCCCGGGTCAAGAGATATCTGAACCGGAAGAACGCGTCCCGTTCCCATGCGCACCTGCAGGACATATCATCAAGAACGTCCTCGCCAGCGGTCCTGGCCAGAAGCGAAAAACAGCGACTCCTTCTCCCAGCAGCTGTTTCCAATTGTAGACGATGGGGAATTCCCGTATAAAAAGTCTGAGGTACGATCACCTCTTTCAAGGGGCAAGGAGATTGAAATGAAAGCAAAAGAGCTGATGGTTCCCGCAAAGGAGCACCTGGCACCCGGTGACGGGCTCAATGCATTCCTGGAAAACATCCGGGCGGCAAGGGCTGACGCCAGGACCTGCTGCGTCAAGACCCTGCCCGTTCTGGACGACGGGGGGAAGCCCGTCGGCGTCCTCTCCCTGTTCGACATCCTCAAGGGCATACACCCGGACTATCTTTTCACTGCCGATCTGCATTCCTTCACCTGGGACGGCATGCTCGAATCCCTGGCCAGGAAGATCGCCGGGAAGAAGGTTTCCGACCTCATGACGAGCCCGGTGGTCACGGTGAAGGAGGACCACCCGCTCATGGAGTGCGTGGACCAGATGGTCAAGCACCACATTTCGACCATCTTCGTGGTGTCCGAAAACGGCAAGCTCCTGGGCACGCTCTATGAAGACGACATATTCTTCGCCATCGCGGACGCCATTCAGGGAGGGAGGCAACAATGACGCCCCAAGCAGCATTCTGGGTTGCAACGACGATATTCATCCTGGCATACGCGCTGATCATCTCCGAGAAGATCCACAAGACGGTCGTGGCGCTCACGGGCGCGGCCCTCATGATCGTGCTGGGCATCGTGACCCAGGAGGAGGCCTTCCACTCCCCCGAGCTGGGCGTGGACTGGAACGTCATCTTCCTCCTCTTCTCCATGATGGTCATCATCAACATCATGCGCCCCACCGGCATCTTCGAGTACATCGCCATCAGAAGCGCCAAGTTCGCCAAGGGCAGACCCTTCCGGATCATGGCGGTCTTCTCGGTGGTGACCGCGGTGATCTCCGCCTTCCTGGACAACGTCACCACCGTGCTCCTCATCGCCCCGGTCACCCTGCTCATCTGCAACGCCCTCGAGCTCGACGCAGTCCCCTTCCTCATCACCGAGGCGCTGGCCTCGAACATCGGCGGCACGGCCACCCTCATCGGCGACCCGCCCAACATCATGATCGCCTCCAAGGCGAGCCTCGACTTCATGGCCTTCGTCAACAACCTCACCCCGGTCGTCATCATCGTGCTCATCGCGTACGTGATCACGATCAAGTTCATCTTCGGGAAAAAACTCACCGTGAAGGAGGACCTGCGCCAGCGCGTCATGGCCATGAACGAGCTGGAGGCCATCAAGGACCCGGTTCTCATCAGGAAATCCCTCATCGTGCTCGCCTTCACCATCACCGGCTTCGTGCTCCACGGCATGCTCCACATGGAGCCCGCCACCATCGCCCTGGCCGGCGCGGCCACGCTCCTCGTGGTTTCGCGGATCAGGGAGCCCCACCACATCTTCTCCGAAGTGGAGTGGACCTCGCTCTTCTTCTTCGTGGGACTCTTCATCATCATCGGCGGGGTCGTCAAGGTGGGGCTCATCTCCTGGATGTCCGTCAAGGTCCTGGAGCTTACCCAGGGCAGCCTCTTCGCCACGAGCATGGTGGTGATGTGGTTCTCCGCCTTCGCGTCGGCCTTCATCGACAACATCCCCTACGTGGCCACCATGAACCCCCTCATCGTCGACATGGCCAGGCAGCTCTGGCCCACCCTCCAGGGCACCGCCCTCCTCCACCACCCGGACCTCATGCCCCTGTGGTGGTCCCTCGCCCTGGGCGCCTGCCTCGGCGGCAACGGCACCGCCATCGGCGCCTCCGCCAACGTCATCATCGTGGGCATGGCGGAAAAGGCCGGCAGGCCCATCTCCTTCCTGAAGTTCATGCTCTACGGCATGCCGCTGATGATCGAGTCGGTGGTCATCTCGACGATCTACGTGTGGCTGAGGTACTACGTGCTGAAGATCTGACAAAACACCCCGGAAGGGAGGCGTCGCGCACACCCCCTCCCGGCCTGTTCAGGCACCGCCCCGGCCGCATGCAGGATCGGCCCGAGCACGGCTCAAAGCGTACGTGATGACCAGGTCCAGCCCGCCCGCATGGATGCTTTCCCGGGGAACCGATGCCAAAGCCCTCCATGAGGTGCCGGTTGCTGGCCTCATTCATTGAACCTGCCCATGGCATAGCCCGTGCTGCCTCCGAGGATGGCCCCCGGAACGACTGCTGTCGTGCAGATATCGAGCTTCAGATATCCCTGGGCGGCGAGAGGGCAGACCGGAGGGTTCAGCCCCCCTGCTGATTCTTTGCGGATTCCCAGATCGCGTCCATCTCCCCGAGGGTCAGGTCTTCGAGCCTGATGCCACGCCTCTTCGCTTCAGCCTCGATCTTCGAGAACCGCTTCTTGAACTTCCTGTTCGTCTTTCTCAGGGCCGCCTCGGGGTCAACCCCCAGGTACCTCGCCAGATTCACGACACTGAACAGCAGGTCGCCGATCTCGAGCTCGATCTTACCCGCATCCCCGCCCCTGAGCGCCTCGCTCAGCTCGTCAGTCTCCTCCCGTATCTTGCCGACGATCCCGTCCGGGTCCTTCCAGTCGAAGCCGACCCGGGACACCGTGGACTGGATCTTGCGGGCGTGGAGTAGTGCCGGGAGTGCCTCGGGTATGCCGTCAAGGATGGACTCCCGGTGGGACTTGCCCTCTTCCTTCTTCTTCAGGCGCTCCCAGTTTCTTATGACCTGACCGGAGTCCCTGGCCTCCTCGTTCCCGAACACGTGGGGGTGCCGGTAAATGAGCTTCTCCGCGAGGCCGTCGATCACGTCGATGATGGTGAACTCCCCCTGGTCCTTCGCGATAACGCTGTGGAACACCACCTGGAGAAGCAGGTCCCCGAGTTCCTCCCGGATGTGGACCGCATCTCCGGCGTCGATGGCCTCGGCGAGCTCGTACGCTTCCTCGATGGCGTTATGGGCTATGCTTCTGTGGTCCTGCTCCGCGTCCCAGGGGCACCCGCCGGGGGCCCGCAACCTCTCGAATATCCCCACCAGCTTGTCGAACTCTTTCATCGCGTGCATCCTCTCTCAAGCATTCATGGAGGCCGGGCCGCCATGACGGATGCGGGGACCATATCCCAGAAAGAGCCCGGAGGACAAGGTCTTCGATGGTGACCGCGGTTGCCCCGGAAGGCGAAAAGAACCGCGGGGAGCAACTCCGAGGCCTTGAGCCGGCTGTTTTCCCTGGTCGTTGCCCGGAATGCGGAAGGAATGCGTCTCTCCGGGAGAAACGCGGACAATCCTTGAATAACTCCTGCACTTGTGGTGATATAAGGGCCTAAACCCGAAAGGCAGGTGCATTCCCATGACGGAGGCTTACCATTTTCTCACCGGCCACCCCTTTCTCTCGGGGCTTCTTCTGGGGCTGGCCTTGGCGGTGTTTCTGTGGGTGAAGGGGCTTTTCCGGCAGAGGTCCCTCTCGAAGGAGATCGCACGGCTCAAGGAGAGCCTGTACACGAAGATGCAGATCGAAACCAAGGGGAGCATGGCCCGGGAAAACGAGCTCGAAGAGCTGAAGCGCCAGAACGAGAACCTGAGGATCACGGTGAGCGCGCTCCAGCAGAAGCCTGGCCGGGCGGAGATCCGCCAGCTCCACGTGTACGACCGCGCCGTCCATGCCATGCTCGCCCGGGCGCCGGGGTTCGCGGCGAGCTGGGAGACGGTGCTCAAAGAGGCTGAGGAGGAGGTCAAGCTCACGGAGACAGGGCTGAGCGCCTTCGTCCGCAGGGTCTTCCTGCCGCAGAAGCCTCCTGCCGGTGCTCAGGAAGCGGTGCCGCTCATCGAGGAAGCGAAGGACAGAAAAGAGTAAGCCTGCTGCCGGACCCCGGAGACGCGGGAAAGCGGGCCACAGACCCCGGGCGGAATGTTGCGGCGACCGGCGCCCCTGTCGATGGCATGGGGGCGAAACAGACGCCCGGGCGGGGCGTTACGGCACGAACTCGGCCGCCGGGCAGTCCGGGCGTTCTGAGCAGATGGAGGGGGGGTGCTGTTCGATCACCCGCATGGACTTCCACTTCCCCCCGAGGAACCGCAGATAAAAGACGATGCCCAGGATGCTCACGTAGAGCGCGGCAAAAGTCCACCCCAGGTACAGACCTCCTCCCAAAAGGACGATGCCGACATAGCTCGGTATCACCAGCACGAAGAATGACACCGCCACGATCACGTACATGACGAAGCGCGTGTCCCCTGCCCCTTTCAGGGCAGAGGCGAAGATGATGCTCATGGTGTCGAAGAGGGAGTACA
>ERZ1645192.4447-NODE-4447-length-11086-cov-6.741547_pt1 | contig 11086 bp, 12 predicted proteins | sample MGYA00575354_ERZ1645192 | MGnify/ENA primary metagenome ERZ1645192 (study PRJEB40844, sample SAMN11349763) | freshwater sediment metagenome | isolation source: river sediment | host: Sediment | place: India: Faizupur Khadar , New Delhi | collected 2017-02-21 ...
CGTGCAGTTTCAACACGCTGGAAATATTCACCTTCAGGAAGCTTTATAACAGGTTTCATTTTTACTGCAAAAGGTCCTTCAGGAATATTGTCAATAAGCTGTTCGATAATGTTCATTGATTCCTTCATCTCCTCAATCCTTGCCAGATAACGGTGATAAGTATCACCCTGGGTATAGAGTATCTCATTGAACTGAACCTTGTCATAAGCCGAGTAAGGTGCTTTTTTCCTGATATCGCATACAAATCCTGATGCCCTTCCTGACGGACCGGTCACACCATAGGATATTGCATCCTCAAGTGAGAGATTTCCAATATTGATTGTTCTCTCTCTGAATATTACGTTTCCGGTGAGAATTGCATCATACTCCCAAAGTACTGACCTGAAGTATTTGATGAAATCCTTTACTCTTTTCTGAAAGTTGGGATGAATGTCATACATAAGTCCTCCGGGGCAATTGTAGCTCACAATCATTCTTCCCCCGGTAGTCTCTTCAAATATGTCAAGGATTTTTTCCCTGTCACGCAAACCATAAAAAAAACAGGTTTGTCCACCCATATCCATGCCATAAGAGGCCCAGAACAACTGGTGTGACTGAATCCTTGTCAGTTCAGCCATAATTGTTCTGATAATCTTTATTCTGTCGGGAATTTCAACTTCAAGGGCGTTTTCTACTGCAAGGCATACGGCTTCGTTGTTAATATGTGCCGACAGGTAATCCATTCTGTCTGTCAGGTGGATAATCTGAGGATAGGTAAGGCTTTCACACATCTTTTCAATACCCCTGTGGATATATCCGATGTGAGGCTGAACATTCTTAACTATTTCACCGCGGAGTGATACAACAAGCCTTAGCACTCCATGAGTGGATGGGTGCTGAGGTCCCATGTTTATTACATAGTCTTCCTGTTCGTCGATGATTTTGCCTTTAATTATTTCTTCCATAATTATTTACTCACAATATTAACATCATCCACATAATCTTTTCTCAGAGGAAAACCCCATGAACTGTCAAGAAATAATCTGCGCAGGTCCGGATGATTATTGAACTTAATTCCGAGCAGGTCATAGACTTCCCTTTCGTGAAATTCAGCAGTATTCCATAAGGAACATACTGAATCGATTGCAGGATTTTCCCTTCCTGATGTTCTGGTTTTTAACACAATAAAGTGCTTATGTTTAGTAGATTCGAGGTGATAGATAACACCAAAATCCTTACCGTAGTCTATTCCTGTCAGGTTAACCAGAAAATCAAAATCTGTTTCCCTGTCTTCCCTGAGCTTACTTGCCAGATTATAAAGATCAGCTGCAGGCACGGTAACTTCAAGGTAATTCTTTCCATCCCTGAGATCTGCATCCGGTTTTATTGATTTAATAAAATCCTGAAGTTGTGATTTATCCATTTTGAATTATAATTTCCGGAAGTTTATTTCACATCATTTTTTGCACTGCGTTCCCTGCGTGACTTTATATTCTCGGTTTCAATTTTTCTCTGTAGCTGAAGCATTCCGTACAGCAGGGCTTCCGGCCTTGGGGGACAGCCCGGAATGTATACATCAACGGGGATCACGTGCTCAACTCCCTTGATTACACTATATGAGTTCAGGAAGAATGGACCGCCTGAAATTGCACAGGCACCCATTGCCACTACATATTTGGGCTCTGACATTTGATCGTAAAGACGTTTGAGTACCGGAGCCATTTTATTTACAATTGTTCCGGCCACAACAATGACATCAGCCTGGCGCGGGCTGGCTCTGTAAACTTCCATGCCGAAACGCGCAAAGTCATGTCTGGGGGCCCCTGTTGCCATCATTTCTATCCCGCAGCAGCTGGTAGCAAATGTAAGAGGCCAGAGCGAACCTTTTCTTCCCCAGTTAATTACATCATCTATAGTGGTCAGAAGAACGTTTCCGCCGGTTTCTTTCAGAAGTTCAAGGGCTTCATTATCCTTGAACTCTTCATCTTTCATTCCTTTTATTCCCATATAAGCGCATGTTTTTTCCAGGCATATAACAGACCAAGGCCCAGAATTAAAAAGAAGATCACAATTTCAATGAATGCTGCCATCCCTACTTCCTTCATTACAACTGCCCATGGAAATACAAGAACAGTCTCAACATCGAATATCAGGAACAGAATAGCAAACAGGTAATAACCTACGTTAAACTGCAGCCAGGTAACACCCTTGGTGGGAATCCCGCATTCATACGGATCATATTTCTGAGGATTCACTGAACTTGGAGCAACAAGCCCTGAAAAAACCAGGACTAATCCGACAAAAAGGGCTCCAACAATGAAAAACAGGATCAGCCATTCGTTATTCATAAATAATGAATTTTTGTATTAAAAGTGCGTCAAAAATAGAACTAATTTTCAGTATTGTGAAATTAATAACAATCCAAGTGTAGTGATAATTATCACATTGAATCTGTTGAACTGCTATTTAAAAATTACTTCAGGATATTCAATATCTGTAAGAAACAATCCTCTTGCCGGAGCTGATTTTCCTGCTTTCCCTCTGTCCCTTGCATTGATAATATCCTTGAAATCAACTAAACTTAATTTTCCGAATCCTATTTCAATCATTGTTCCGGTAATTGCCCTGACCATATTCCTCAGAAACCTGTCAGCCCTTATTGTAAAAACCAGGCTATTTTCTGTTTCTGTCCAGGATGCAGACATTAACCTGCAAATATTGGTTTTGTTATCAGAGTGAAGTCTTGCAAAGCTGGTAAAGTCGCTGTATTTCAGAAGTATGCTGCATGCCTCATTCATTGCAGTTAAATCAAGGTTTCCATGTACATACCAGGCATATTCAGTTCTGAACGGATCTTTGGTCCTTGTAATGTGATATTCATAGGTTCTTGAAAGAGCGCTGAACCTTGCATTTGCGTCAGTTTTTACTTTTTTTATTGAACTCACGGCAATATCAGAAGGCAGAAGCCTGTTTAGTCTGAAAATCAACTTGTTGTCTTTGTCAATATTTTCCTTTGAACTGTCAAAATGTGCACAAAAGAATAAAGCATGAACACCTGCGTCGGTTCTTCCTGCCCCGGTAGTTCTTATCTCTTCCCTCAATACGAGTGAAAGTGTATCGTCAAGTGTTTTCTGAATTGTATCTGATCCCGGCTGAATCTGCCATCCATGAAAATTTGTTCCCTTGTATCTGAGGAACAGGAAATAACGGTTATTCTCAGGCATCATTGTGCAAATATAATCATTCCGCAATGTTCAAAAAATAAACTGAATTTTCTTTGAAAACCGTTCTTAAAATGTATTTTTACTCTTGCCTAATCAGCAGAAGTACTGTTTTCTTTAACTACAACAATTTTAATTAATTCCAAACAGATATGAGACTTGAGTTACACTGGATTGATTACCTGATAATGGTGATTTACTTTCTTTTTGTCCTAGGCATAGGCTGGTTCCTGAGAAAATATATGAAAAATGCCAATGCTTTCCTCGAAGCCGGCCGGTCAATGCCTGCCTGGGTTGCTGGTCTTGCATTTATCTCAACTAACCTTGGAGCGCTTGAAGTAATGGGAATGACGGGCTCAGGTATGAAATACGGGATGCTTACGACGCATTTTTACTGGATTGGTGCAATCCCTGCCATGATTTTCCTTGCCTTGTTCATGATGCCTTTCTATTATGGTTCAAAAGCAAGATCTGTTCCTGAATTTCTAAAATTGCGTTATGATGAAAAAACAAGGGGACTAAATGCTATTCTGTTCGCAGTTATGACAATTTTAGCTTCAGGAATTTCAATGTATGCCCTTGCTATACTTATGGAAAATGTTCTGGGATGGGATTTTAACTTTAGTCTTTGGATATCAGCACTTATTGTGTTGGCCTACACTTATTTAGGGGGCTTGTCTTCTGCAATTTACAATGAGGTACTGCAGTTTTTTATTATAATTCTTGGCCTTCTCCCTCTTGTATTTTTGAGTCTGAAGGATGTAGGAGGGTGGTTTGGCCTGAAGGAAAAACTTGCACCAATTGCCACTGCAAACAATTTTGCACCCGATACATTCACCACAACCTGGAAATACTCCAGTGAAGCCGGATCGAATCCACTCGGTGTTGAATGGTTCGGAATCTTATTTGGACTCGGATTCGTGCTCTCATTCGGATACTGGTGTACAAATTTTCTCATTGTTCAGAGAGCCTTTGCTGCTGAGTCAAAATCCGCTGCAAGAAAAGTTCCGCTTATTGGCGCCCTTCCGAAGATGTTTATTCCTTTCCTGATAATTGTGCCGGGAATTATATCCCTTGCACTGTTCAATGGCCACAGCCCCGATTTCCGGGCTGGTTTTCCCATGGCAGGAGACAAACCTATTTATGACTATACAATTATTATGCTTCTGAAACACTACCTGCCTGCCGGTGTTCTGGGACTTGGTATAACAGCTTTGCTGGCATCATTCATGTCGGGAATGGCCGGTAATGTGTCGGCCTTCAATACTGTGTGGACCTATGATATCTACCAGAGTTACATACGTCCGCAGACAGGAAACGAAGAAGCTGATGGAAAACATTACCTGAAAGTCGGACGGATAGCCACTATAGCAGGTATACTCCTGAGCATTGCTTCGGCTTATATAGCCAGCAAATTTGGAAATATAATGGATTTCCTTCAGACTATATTTTCAATGATCAATGCTCCGCTTTTTGCCGTGATCTTTCTTGGTATGTTCTGGAAGCGGACAACAGGCCATGCTGCATTTACAGGCTTGCTGTTAGGCTTCTTGATGGCTCTACTGCATCATGGATTAACTATACCTGCAGGAGCAACCACTGTTTTTAAAGGAGGCTGGCTGGCATCAATACATGTATATCCGGTTGAGATGGCGCAGAATTTCTGGACTGCTATTATTGCATTTACTGTCAGTACTGTTGTTACAGTAGGGCTGACATTTCTAACTAAACAGAAGAAATCAGAGGACGAGCTGCGTGGATTGGTCTATTCACTCACACCACGCGAAGCTGATGATAGTCATCTGCCATGGTATGAAAGGCCCGCAGGACTTGCAATACTGGTAGGTGTAATTTGTATAATATTAACAATAATGTTTTGGTAGGAGGATAGTGAAATGGTTGATATAAGAATTCCGATAGGTCTGATGTTTTCAATAATTGGAGTGATAATAACACTTCTGGGCTTATTTACAGTCTCAGATTCAGACATGTATCAAAAGTCGCTTGGTATAAATGTTAACCTCATTATGGGGGTATTGATATTACTTTTCGGATTTATAATGTTGTTTTTTGCTTTCAGGAAGAAGAAACAGAAGTGATTATGCATTTCTTCCTGTAATTCAAAGAGTGCCATCTGAATTTGTTTGTGTAATACGAAAATATTTAAGCTATGAACCGCAGAGAATTCATTGAGACATCTGGTGCTGCTGCAGGTGGTGCCATGCTGGGCAATCTTAAAACACAAGTCTCCGCTCATGAAAATGCTGAGCAGAACTTGCAGAAAAAAGCTAAGATAAAGCTTGGACTGTATTCAATTTCCTATGGAGGAATATGGTATAAAGGTGAAGCACTTTCATTTGATCAGCTGTGCCAGAAGGCAAAGGAATATGGCTATGATGGTGTTGAACTTGATAATAAGCGGCCAATGGGAAATCCCCTGGATCTTGATGAGAAAAAAAGAGACGGGATGAAGAATTCTCTTGCCAAATATGGTCTTGAGATACCGGCAATAGCTGCTAATAACGACTTTTCAAGTCCTGTCCCTGAACACAGGGAGTGTCAGTTACTGATGGTGCGGGAGACAGCAAGGCTTGCCAGAGAAATGGGTGCAAAGGTTGTCAGACTTTTTGCGGCATGGCCGGGTGTTCCAATCCATGATGGAGTAGGAACTTATGATTTTGTGAGGGGCGATTCATTCTATTCATTCATGAGGCAGTATCCCTATGTAACAATGGTTGACAGGTGGAACCATACACTTGACTGCCTTAAGGAGGCCGCAAAGTATGGTGAAGAATTTGGAGTGACAATGGTACTCCAGAATCATGCTCCCCTTATTAAAACATGGAAGGATGTATTTACTTTCGTTAAACAGGTGAATTCTCCATGGCTCAAAGTTTGCCTCGACCTGCCGATATTTGAAAAGCAGGACAAGGATTATATTGCCAATGCTGTAAGGACAATAGGTAATCTGCAGACTCATTCTCATTTCGGAGGCGAGTACTATCGTGATGAAAAAGGCGTAGTAAAGCCAAAACTCCTTTATTATTATGCTGATGGAATTATGCCTGATTACAGTCATTATATTCAACTGATGAATGAAATAGGATATTCAGGCTATTTCACATTTGAACTTTGCCATACTCTGCTGAATGATGATAATTCATATTGTGGGATCGATTTTGTGCATGAACAGGTACAGATGGCAAGAGAATATATGGCCGGAATAATAAAATAGCAGCTTGGTATTATTGAAGTAAAAATATATGGATATTTCAGATGTAGGTGGAGTTTACAGAGGTTTTGCAAGTGATAATAATGCAGGAGTGCATCCACAGATACTTGACGAGCTACAGCTGGTAAACACAGGCCATGCACTCGGTTATGGCAATGATAAGTATACGGAAAAGGCTTATGCAACGTTCAGGGAAATATTTGGCCGCGAAACAGAGACTTTCTTTGTATTTACAGGTACTGCTGCCAATGTGCTTGGAATCTCAGCGGCTTCCCGTTCATGGAATTCTATTGTAACTGCTTCTACTGCCCATATTGAGACTGATGAGTGCGGAGCTCCGGAAAAATTCACTGGATGTAAGGTTCTGACTGTAGATACTCCTGATGGTAAAATCACTCCCGGACTTGTTGAACGTCATCTTCATGGTTTTGGTTTTGAGCATCATGCACAGCCAAAGATTCTGTCAATTACCCAGACAACTGAAATGGGCACAGTCTATTCTCCAGAGGAAATTCGAGTTCTTGCTGACCTTGCACACAAAAATGAGATGTTATTGCACATGGATGGTGCAAGGATTGCCAATGCTGCTGTTGCTCTCAATCTTCCATTCAGAAAATTTACAACAGATTGCGAAGTAGATATTTTATCATTTGGAGGCACAAAAAATGGTATGATGTTCGGCGAAGCTATATGCTTCCTGAAACCCGGACTGACTGATGGTTTCAAGTATATCCGTAAGCAGGGAATGCAGCTGGCGTCAAAAATGCGCTTCATCTCTGCTCAGTTCAATGCATATTTCAGAGATGATCTGTGGAGGACATCAGCTGCTCATGCCAATAAAATGGCTCAGATGCTGTATTTGAAGCTTAAAGAAATAAGGGGGCTCAGGATTACCCAGGAAGTACAGGCTAACGCAATTTTTATAGTTATGCCGGTGGAAGTTGCTGAGAAACTTAAAAAGAGTTATTTCTTTTATACATGGAATGAACAATTGAGTGAATATCGTCTCATGACAAGCTGGGATACTCAGGAGGAAGATATTGAATCATTTGTTAAACTGCTTGGGAAAGAGATTTCACATATTTGATTGAATATTATACATACATTTAAAAATAAAGGCCGGATCTTTCGAACCGGCCTTTTATATTCAACTTCAGTTGTTTTTTACTTTAGTGTGAAGGTGATTGGAACCATATACCATACTGGTACAGGCTTACCACCCTGTTTGCCAGGCTTGAATGGAGGCAGGGAATTTACAACCCTGATAGCCTCTGCATCAAGCTCAGCATCAACACCTTTCAGAATGCTGACCTGGCTGACACCACCCTTTGAAGTAACGCAGAAACGAACAATTACTCTACCCTGGATATTGTTTTCCTTTGCAATTTCAGGATACTGTGTGTGTTCTGCAATATACTTAAGAAGTTCTGCATCACCACCGGGGAACATAGGCATTTCCTCTACAACCACAAATGGAGTTGCTTCAGGATCTTCTTCCTGCACTTCCTCTTTTACCTCTGCAACAACCTCAACAACTTCTTCATCCTTAACCTCAATCTGAGCTTCATCAGCTGTCATAAGCTGAACCTGCTCTTCAGGTTTTACTGAGTCAACTACAACAGGCGGTACATATTTTGCCTGCTGAACTACATCAGATGGTGGAGGTGGAGGAGGAGGGGGAGGAGCAACAGTTTCATTTGGCTGATCCAGATTCTCCATTTTGATTTCTACCTGTCTCTCTGAACGTTTTGCCCTGTTCTCTGCAGCTTTAGCATTAAGATAAGGTGTAATGATTGCTGTAGCAAGGATAATTGTTCCGATGAGCAGTGATATAACTACGTTGCGATTGTATCTTTTACGCAAGCTGTAAGCTCCGTATTCCTTATTCCTTAATTCGAAGACAATGTCATCGAAGGCAGGTGCTTTATTGATTTCTTTTGCCATTTTTTAAAGGTTTACGGTTTAATTGGTTGCAGGTTTAGGAGCTGACTGGATACCGGCTGCGGTTTCCACCATTCTGACCTCATACCATGCAATCTTCATGAAGGTGTAACGTGCTATTCCACAGATATTCATTTCATCAAGAATATCCACGAAGTTGCCATAATTAGCGTTCTTATAAGCTTTTACCAGTACGATAGGACCTGTATCATCAACTTTTTTAAGCTGGCTGATAGCGCCACGAAGTGAGTCCTGGCTTATCTGTATCTTGCCTGCAACGACATCTTTCTGGAAGTCATCAATTTTTTTGGCAAGAGCTCTGTTACGCTCAAGAAGGAGTTTCCTGACACCGCCTGCACTGTAATCTGTCTCCATAAGAGGAGGAAGATTGTTGAAATCTTCAGGTTTAACAGCCCCGGGGTACCAGTAAAGCTTATTATCGGGACCGAGGATAATGTTAAGCGTACGGCTGGCGGAAATCTTTGGTGCATCCTGAGGTTTATTATCCTGCAGCTTTTCAGGCAAAATGATTTCCATCACTTTAGCTTTATTGAAAGCTGTGGTAAGCATAAAGAATGTAATCAGCAAACACATGAGGTCCACCATAGGAGTCATATCCATTCTTGGCGGATGTTTCTTGGCTTTCTTCTTCCCGCCTTTTCCTTTTTCCTCTACTATAACTTCTGCCATATTATTGCTGTATTTCCTCTAGGTTAATTTTAGCTGCTTCGAGACTTGTAATCAGATTGAATCTGTTTACATTCTTGTCCTGAAGAATGTCAAGGACTTTTTCAACTGTCTCAAAGGTCGTTTTGGAGTCACCCTTGATGCAGGCCTGGATGTTCGGGTTTACCTGACGGGCATATAGTATCCACATTGCCAGCTGATTATCTGCTGAATCAATAGGAATGCCTGTCTGCAAAGGATTTCTATCCTTTACACTTTTTGCATCAAGGAATTCTTTCATCTTATCCATCGGGACACCTATCGAGGAGGGGTATTTTTCAAATTCTCTCTGTTCTTCTTCTGTGAATTCAATACCATAACGTTTACCAATTTCAACAAGAATTTTTGGTCTGAATTTGGTAAGTGTATCTCCGCCGTTATCAAAATTCATGAAGACTTTTCCGTCTTGTGAAAGCAGGAAGGTCATCATGTTGAAGTCCGGTGTAGGTTTCTCTGAAATGGAAAAAGGAGTATCAACATTGGCCGGTTCGGTTTGCCTCATCTGTGCCGTAAGCAAAAGAAATGTCAATATAACACAGAATGTATCAACCATCGGCGTCATGTCGATATGTGGCGATTTTGTTGGTAATTTAATCTTTGGCATTACAGTTTTTCATTAAATTAATAAATCCAAAAGATAAATTCATCCTTAAACATTCTTCAGCGAAGCAGCGAAGTTCTGGGTAAGGCTGAAACCGGATTCGTCAATTTTGAAAGTATAATCGTCGATTGTTGTGCTGAAATAGTTGAAAGCAAGAATTGAAAGTGTTGAACCTGTGATACCGAATGCTGTATTTACAAGAGCTTCAGATATACCCTGTGAAAGAGCAAGAGCATCAGGAGCACCTGACTGTGCAAGAGCAGCAAATGCGCGGATCATACCAAGAACTGTTCCGATAAGACCGATAAGCACAGAGATTGATGCAAGAGTTGAGAAAATAACCATGTTCTTTGAAAGCATCGGAAGTTCAAGAGCTGTTGCTTCTTCAAATGATTTCTGAATTGAAAGGATCTTCTGGTCTTTTTCAAGTTCCTTGTCTTTCTGAAGGTCACGGTAACGTGCAAGACCTGCTTTCATTACGTTGGCAAGTGAACCTTTCTGTTTGTCACAAGCTTCAAGAGCTTCTTCAATCTTGTCTTCTGCAAGCAGACCCTGGAGCTGACGGACAAAAGTGTTTAACCTGCCCTTACCTTTAGCCCTTGAAAGAGTGATAGTTCTTTCAAAAACAAAGATGATAAGTACAAGAACACAAGTCATCAGAACCGGAACAATAAATCCTCCTTTGTAAATAATTCCAAGATAGTTACCTTCGAGAGCATGTCCTTTTGGATTACCACCTTCGAAGTTAACTGGGTTTCCCATTACATTGACAAACAACAAATAGGATACCACAAAAGCTATTAAAATAGCACTGGCTGCAAATATGTTCTGCAACACCTCTTTGAACGCACTTCCTTGTTTACTCATTTTTATCGATTTGTTTAGGTTTAAGATTTAACAAATTTTCTTTTCAATTTTGCAAATATACATTTATGTAATTCTTTTTTACAAGAAAAATCAATTTTATTTTGACAATGAAACATTGTAAACTCTTGATTTAGTAACCGGTATTTCCTGGCTGGTATAACCTTTTGCACTGATTATGAGAACTTCCGAACCGGCTGGGATCTCAAACTTATATTCACCCTTCTGGTTTGTCATGTTCTCGGCAGCAGTATCCTTAACCCTTATTGAAGCGTATGCAATCGGGGCGCCGGAAGCAGCATCCTTTATAACTCCTTTTATCTCATTGGGATTGATGCCTTTCTTTACTGAAGATTCGAAATCTTTAAGATATGCTATCTGACCTTTTGCAGCGTTGTTATTCGGATCAAGAGCCAGTATTTTATTGTATGCTTCAGCTGATTTAGCTATATAAGGCAATCTTCCTTCATTTGTCTTTTCAGCTCCTGCAAGTCTCAGTTCTATAAGTCCAAGACCATTATA
>ERZ1645192.4448-NODE-4448-length-11084-cov-6.483634_pt1 | contig 11084 bp, 8 predicted proteins | sample MGYA00575354_ERZ1645192 | MGnify/ENA primary metagenome ERZ1645192 (study PRJEB40844, sample SAMN11349763) | freshwater sediment metagenome | isolation source: river sediment | host: Sediment | place: India: Faizupur Khadar , New Delhi | collected 2017-02-21 ...
TGAAGTCTCAATCGGCAGGCTCGAAAACCTTGATCTCGCCGATCGTCCAGTCGCGGCCCGGCTCGGGGTCGGTGATCTCCAGCCGCAGGCGGTCCGTCTTGACCCGCGGGAACCGGAGAGTCTGTAGTTGGTTCATGTAGATCGGGTGGCCGTTGAGGAAATCGAAGCAGTCCAGCTTGCGCGGAATGTTGTCGAGCACGGTCTTCCACTTCCCCCGCTTGAACGCCTGCAGCCGCGCGGTCCGCGCGCGGTCGTGGCGGTAGAGATTGTAGTAGAGCTTCACCTGCGACACCGTGCGCGGCGACGCCAGCCGAATCTCGATCGCCATGCCCTTTTCCTGAGCCTTGAAGCTCTGCCAGCGGGACACAAGATTGCCGTCGGTCAACCGCCCGGCGCCCTCCGGATTGCTGCCCGTGACGAGAGTCAGGTCCCTCGGCGGCACCTCGGGGCCCGGCAGGGGGAGCCCGGACTTGAAATCGGTGTACACCCGGTAATGGCCGCACGTCTCCACGCGGTACGTCACCTGCATGGTCGCGCAATCGTCCTCCAGTTCCTCGGGCCGGAACTTGTACGAATCGGAAAGAACGAACGCCACGTTCGTCGCGGCGTTGACGATTTCGCTGAACGGCACGTGCCAGCCGGGGAAGCGCTCGTTGTAGGGCTGGCTGCACAGAATCTTTTCGTCCGTTTCGAACGAGATCCGATAGGCGTCGGTGTACGTTCCGTAGCACCGGGTGATGCCGCGTTCCTCCATATACCTGAACGCCGGTTTCAGATCGTAGCTCTTCAGGAAGTCCGAGAAACCGGGGCTCGCCCATTGCCGCATGATGCCCGAGGCGCCGGCCACGTTCATGCCCACCACGAGGACCGTGAGGACGCCGAGGATCCAGCGGCCGGCCGTGCCGGACTGCCGGTACGCAAAGGCGATCAGGAACGGGAAGCTCATCACGAAAGGAATCATGTAGCGGTAGGTGTGATGGTGCGACCGGCCGCTGAAAACAAAAAGGCCGAGACACATCCACGCAATTCCGGTGAAGGCCATGCCCGCATCCACACGCGGCCATCGTTCCTGTTTCCAGCGCCGGATGAAATCGCGCAACACGAAGACCGTGAAGACCGCGAGGAGAAGGACGAGCGCGATTCCGACATAGAGGTCCAATCCCTGGATCCACGGGATTCGATTCCGATGATCGGGAAAGATCGTCGGCCCCCACCCGAACGCGGACGGCAGGACGGGATCCAGGGCCGGGGACAGAATTTTCTTGAGGCCTTCCCGAAACGAAACGCTTTGCTGGACGGCCTGAAATGCGCCTTGGTTGATGTGCTTGGCCACGAGGTGGGGCGACAGGCCCACGAGCGCGCCGACGGCAAACACCGGCGCGGAGACCAGGGCCGTCTTCCAACTTCGCGCCACCGCGATCATCGCGGCGCCCACGACCAGGATCGGCAGGGCCAGCATCGTATCGCTGGCGGCCAGGCCCCCGGCAAAACCTCCCAGCAGCGCGGGAACCCAGAGCCGGCTTTGCGCCTCCGCGTGACGCTGGCCGAGCCAGACGACCAGGACGGCGAGAAGCATGAGCGTGGGATAGCCCGGCAAGGCGCATCCCACCTGGAGGGTCAGGAGGTAGCCGGACGGAAAAAGCACGCGCGCGATTCCGGGCAACGTGTCCTTCCACGAACCCCACCGCCGCAGGATCAGGAGCGACAGCAGGATGGCCACCAAGCCCAGGCCGAAAACCTGGACCCGCGCGCCGAAGGCATTCCGGGGAAGGAAGTTGACGAAGGGCGCCTGCAGATACGCTTCCAGGGGGAAGATATACGGGGACGCCAGAATCAGGAGCGGGAAATGCCCGCGCGCGATCTGCTTGGCCTGGAGCACGATCTTGCACTCGTCATCGAACGCCGGGATGGCCCGGACGCCCGTCCCGAACATGGCGATGCGGAGCGAGACCGCCGCGATCCCGAGAACGATGGCCGCAATCAGCAGAAGACGTTTCATGGTTCAATCCTGTGGTTCGCCGCCGCGCCCGTTCGCGCGGAAGCTTTCGTAGAAACTTCGCTTGTTGAAATACAGCGTCTTTTCGCTGTTGAGCCGGAGCATGCGGAGCATGTCCGCCACGACGCCGGTGATGGTCAGGATCATCCCCACGACGATCGCGAACGAGGCGGCGAAACCGGTCCACTTGTACGGGGTGAAATCGCCCGTGGTCAGACGCCAGAAGAACATCCACGCGAGCTCGACCGCCGCCACGAGAAAGCAGGCGCACGCGAGGCTGAAGAAAAAGCGCAGCGGCTGGTAATCCCGGAACGCGCGCGCGATGATCCTCGAGGAACGGATCGCGTAGCGGAAAAGGTTGGAGGACATCTTCGCTTCGCCGTGTTCCCGCGTGCCGCGCACGACGATCGGGACCTCCGCCACGGGAATCCCCTTGAACGCGAAATCGAGCAGCATCTCCTGCGTGTAGGTGTACGACCCGCTGAGGTTCAGCTTCATCGCGGCATCGCGGGTGCACGCGCGAAAGCCGCAGGAGATGTCGTAAATCCGGTTGCCCATGATGTAGCCCAGCAACCGGCTCAGCACGAGGTTCCCGTACAGGCGGCCCGGCGGCATCTTCGGGGTCTTGGAGGGGTCCTTGAAACGCGACGCCGTGACGACCTCGGCCTCGCCGGCGAGGAGGGGCCCGAGCAGCGTCGGAATGTCCGCGGGATTGAACTGGCCGTCCGCGTCAATGCTGACGATGGCGTCCGCCCCGATCCGCAGCGCAACGTGCAGGCCGTGCGCGTAGCTCTTGCCGACGCCCATGTTCCGCGGGTGCGAGACGACAATCGCGCCCGCATCGGCCGCGAGCTTCTTTGTCGCGTCGGTGCTGCCGTCGTCGATCACGACCACGTCGGTCCGCACCACCCCCGGGAACTCCCGCGGGATCGCGCGGATGACGGACGCGATGGTCATTTCCTCGTTCAGGGCGGGAATGATGACGACGAGGTACATCCCCTTCCGCGGCGAGCCGGTGTGTTGATGATTGAAAACCATGTTCAGAGTTCCGTGTTGACTTCGATGATTTCAGACTTCGATTTCGCCCTGACGATCTTGAACAGTTCGCCGCGATCCGCCTCGTCGAACAGGTAGAACCAGGCCAGCGCGGCCCAGGCCGCGAGCGAGGCCGTCACGGCCAGGCAGCGCGCAACGAGCGGACCGCAGGACACAATAAGCGCGATCATGAAGAATGCAACCATTCCGCACACGGCCCACCGGACGACATACCGGCGGATGACGGGCGCAAACCGGCTGGAGAAGTAGAGCATCACCAGGAACTCGAGAAGCGCGCGGATCGCCCACGCCATCGCCGCGCCGCTGACCCCGTACGCCCGGATCATGACCACGGCCAGCACGACGAACAGGGGGAATTCGACAAGATGAATGCGCGCCGGAATGTCCGGCCGGCCAATTCCCTGGAGGAACGAGAACGGGATGTAGGTCAGGCAGTAGATGAAGATGCCCGTCGTCAGCCACCGCATGATCGGCGTGCTCTGAACCGCGAAATCCGCGCCGAGCCAGAGACGGAAGCCCTCGGGCGCGAACGCGACCACCAGCAGGATGACCGGCAGCAGCATCCCCATGAGCCCGCCCAGGCTGCGGGCGAACAGGTCGGAGGTCTGCCCCTGCCGCTGTCCGAAATGCGCGGCAAACGTCGGGAAGAGAACCGACACCCACGCCCGGGGAAACACGAGAAGCTTGACCACGATTTCCGAGGCCGTGGCGTAGTAGGCCACCGCGCCCACCGTGAGCAGGCTGCCGATCAGGAACCGGTCAATGTGGACCATGAACGGCATGATCAGCGTCGACACCGTGATCCACCCGCCGGTGCACATCAACGGCTTCACTTCCTTCGAACTCCAGCGGAATCCGTGCCGAAGCTCGGGCACCTCGCGCAGGCACATGACGAAGTAGCTCAGCCATTCCACCAGCCGGCCCGCGAGCAGGATCAGCACCACGGGAAACAGGCTCTTCGAAAAGGGCAAAACCAGCAGCGGCCCGATGAAGGTGAACGATCCAAGCGGAACGCGGATCAGGTTGATCACCCCGAACCGCTGCCGGGCCTCGAGAATGCCGATCATCCCGGCGGTCATCACGACCACGGGCAGGCTTAAAGCCACCACGCGGAAGGATCGCAGCGTCTCCGCCTGCATCTCCACGGGAACGCGCAACGCGGATGTCGCCAGCCACGGCGAGATCATCCACACGATCGCCGTCGCGACGAGCCCGAGGACAAACATGATGACGCAGGACGTCCAGAACAGCGCCGGCAGGTCCTGCTCGCGACCCTGCCCGATCCGTTCCGCGGCAATCCGCGTCAGCGCCCGCCCGATCCCCATGTCGAAGATCGTGAAATAACCGACCAGCATCCAGACGAGCGACAGCAGGCCGAACTGGTCGTTGCCCAGCCCGCGAATCATCGGCGGAATACAGAAGACCGCGACGAGGATCGGAGCGCAAAGCCCGATGATGTTCCAAAGCGTGTTGCGGGCGATGCGCTTGCCGCCCGGCAATGACGTTGTCGTGCCCTCCGCCGTCATGCTTCGCACGCTCCTGATTTCGCGCCGAGGCTCCGGAACAGCTTCAGGTGCTCATCGGCGACGTGGGGAATGCTGAACCGGGCCAGGACGGTCTCGCGTCCGCGAACCCCCATCTCGCGCGAGGCGTCGGCACGCTCGACAAACTCCGTCAGCGCCTGCGCCCACGCCGCGGCATCGTGGGTCGGCAACAGGCGCCCGTTGACGCCATCGGCGATGATGTCCGTGATGCCGCCGATCCTCGAAGCGGCGGTCGGCAGGCCGACCGCCAGCGCCTCGAGCAGGGCCATCGGCAGGGCCTCGCTCTCGGACGGGAACAGGAAGAAGTCCGAGGCCTGGAGATACTCGTTCACGTTCGTGACGTTTCCGGTGAACAGCACCGACGATTCCAATCCGTGCGCCCGCACAAACACCCGCAGTTCCTCTTCGCACGACAGGAATTGCATCGCGCCCGACCCGATCAGCACCAGTTTGCCGTCCGGGTACTTCCCCACCCAGTCCTTCCAGACGCGAACGATGAACTCCAGCCCCTTGCCCCGGTTCAGCTTCCCGGAGTAGGCGAACAGCCGGCCGTCGGGCAGGTTGAGCCGGCGGCGCAATGCCGCGCGGTCCTCTGGCGACACGGGAACGAACCGATCCGTGTCGATCCCGTTTGGAATCTCGGCAATGGCGGCTTTCGCGATGCCGCACGCCTCGTACTCCTCGCGAATCACCCCGCTGATGCTGAGAAACGCGTCGGCCTTCTTCAGGAAGAGGTTGCGAAGGCGAATCGGCGCGGAAAACACCGCCTTCAATCCCGTCCGGACCCGGCCGTCGATGGTCTGCCAGATGAACGCCCCGGACAGCTCTCCGCGCGACTCGGCACGAAGGACACAGCGTTTCCCTGTGAGCCACGCGGCCAGGATGCCGACGATCCCGAGAATCCGCAGGCCGCACACGTAAATGATGTCGTATTCCCTTCGCGCGCGGATCAGATGAATGAACGCGGGCAGCATCATCAGGTACTTGCCGAGCCGCGGCACGCCCGGCGGCGGGACGCGGTGAACGGGGATGTCGTCCACCACCTCGAACGCGGGCGAAGTCCCGACCCGCCGGCGGGTCACCACGAACACCCCGACGCCGCGCCTCCGGAACTCGGCGCACAGCAGGCGGGCATGCGTTTCGCCGCCGCCGACCACCGGGTAGAACGAGCTCACCAGCACGCAGATGCGCGGCGATGCGGAGGACGCCGGCGGCGTCCGAACCTGTTTCTGGATCGTGAAGAAGGTGCGGCGCCCCTTGCCGGGCAGGCAGAAGATGTACGGGTGCTTGAGCCGCATCAGCCGGTACGGCGGATCGCCCGCGCGCACCGCCCGCGCGCCGAACAGCCGGTCCGCGAACGCGGTCTCGTAGCCGGCTTCGGCCGCCAGCCGCTCCGCCGCCGAGCCGGCCACCGCCCACGGAAAGCACATGTGCCGGACGGTGCCGATGTTCAACCGCTCGTTCAGCATTTCCCGCGCGGCAACCAGATCCTCGAGGATCGCCTCGTTTCGCCGCTCCGTCGTTTCCCGGACGCCGGCCGAGGCCTGCTCGAGCCGCCTCAATTCCAGTTCCCAGTCCGGCCTCTCGAAATAATCCTCCCCGCCCTCCTCGCGAACCAGGGCCGTGCACGCGTCAAACGCGGCCGGATGGTCGTAACGATGCGCATCCGAATAGCGCGAACGCTGGACGTACAACGGCGCGCCGAGATCCTGCGGCGAAAGGAAGCGCTCTCCCGGGCCGGTCGCCGTCCACGGATAAAGATGAATGTGCCGCGCGGTTCGCGGCGTGACGAACCCGATGCATTCGCTGTCGCAGAAGACCATGGCATGGCGGAGGGTGTGCGCCTGGATGTCCACGGTGCCGGTGGCCTGCAGGGCGCGCAGTTCATCCCACGAGGCAAACGGCTCGTTGATGCCGCCGGCGGGCGGCACCCCTCCGGACTCGGGCACGCGCGCCGGGCTCACGTACGTGATCGCCCGGAAGCCGTATCGCTGGAGCAGCGGCGCCGCCACCGTGCACAGGCTGGCCCACGCGTCGTCGAAGCACAGCGCCACCGAGTTGGGGCCGGGATGCACGCCGTCGCGGACATACCGGGCAATGGCGTCGGACGTCACGGTCCGGTATCCGTTCTCCGCGAGGTACGCAAGGTACGGCTCGAACCGGTCCGGGGTGACCTCGTGAAAATGAAAGACCGGCAGCCAGCGTCCCAGCGAACGGCCGAACAGGAACGCGGGATAGCACCCGGTGGCCAGGTCCAACACGCCCCGCCAGGGATTCTTGCTCTCGGTAAAAGGAATACGCGCGGCCATTCGCACCGTCCGACTTTCCATCAGGAAGCGGCTCCGCCCGCTCCACGATTTCCCAGGATTTCCCGGTAGAGCGCCACGTAGCGCGCGGCAATCCGTTCCATGCTGCATTCTTCGACGGCGGCACGGCCGCCGGCGCTCAATCGGGCGCGCAGTTCGGAATCGCCCAGGAGCCGGGTGACGGCCTGCGCCAGCGCCTCCGCGTCGCGGGGCGGCACCATCAGCACGTTCCGGTCGTGGCGGTAGATGTCATGGAAGCACGGCAGGTCGGTGATCACCAGCGGCACGCCCAGCGTCAGCATCTCGAGCCCCACCGTGTTGAAGCCTTCGTTGAAAATGGACGCGACGACGCCCACCTCGAACATCGACACAAACGGGCAGACATTTTCCTGGTATCCCGCAAACACGACCCGGTCCGTCAGCTTCAGCGCGGCGGCCTGCTCCTTCAGCGCGCCCGCCCACGGCCCCTCGCCCACCACCACAAAATGGATCGTCTCGTCCCGGTCCGCCAGTTTCCGGGCCGCATCCAGGAAATACTGGTGACCCTTCATCTCCGCCAGCCGGCCCACCGTCCCCACGATCCGGCGGCCCTCGGGAATGCCCAGCGTCCGGCGCAGTTCCCGGACTTCCCCGGCATCCGCCCTCTTGATCCTGTCGACCGGGACCCCGTTCAGGAGAACCTCGACATCTGCCTCCGGGATGTAGCGGTCCTTGACCATGAACGTCTTCACGGCCGCGGACACCGCCAGGCCCCTGGCCTGGCAGCGGCGCAGGAGGTAATCGATCATCTTCTGATACGCCGGCAGGCGCTCGTCCACGAAATGCTCCTGCACGACCACCGGAATTCCCTTCATCCAGCCCGCGAGGCGGCCGAAATTGAACGAGGCGTACCCGTGCAGATGCAGGATGGACGGGCGCCATGTCCGAATGCAGCGGAGGACATCGAAGAACGTGAGCGGGTCGAATTTGCCCCGGTTCAGCGAAAGGACCTCGATCCCGTTCCGGCGCAGGACATCGCAGGCGGCATCCTCCTCGCGCAGGTTCAGCAGCATGACCTTGAACTCGCCCTTCGGGTAGAAAGGAACGCGCGACGCCACCTGCCGCACCGGCCCGTGGGTCTTGGAACCGGCGGCGCTAATCTTGTCCATGATGTGCAGAATACGGATCTCGCTCATGGTTTTCATCCTACCTTGTTGCTTGCGACGGGGCAAACATTCATCTACCTTCCACGCCTGAAACAGCCATGAAATGCCTCTTTGTCTATAAGACCGCGTCCCTGGACATCACGGATCCCATGGGGATCATGTGCCTGATCGCGAGCGTCAAACAGCGCGGCCACGAGGCCGACCTGTTCCTCACCAACCTCGAGCCGGACCTGTTCCGCGCCGTGGCGGAGTACAAGCCGGACGTGATCGGTTTTTCCGTGACCAGCGGGTCCGAGCCCTACTACATCGAGCTCATCCGGCGCCTGCGGCGCCACGTGAAGTTCATCTCCGTCGTCGGCGGCCCGCACCCCACGTTCTTCCCGGAAATCATCGAGCTGCCCGAGGTGGACATCATCTGCCGCGGCGAGGGCGACGACGCGCTGCCGGAACTGCTCGACAAGCTGAAGGCCGGCGAGGATTACTCGAACATTCCCAACCTCTGGGTCAAGAAAGACGGGCAGGTCATCAGGAACACGATGCGGCCGCTGATCCAGGACCTCGACCGCCTGCCGTTCCCGGACCGCCACTCGTTCCTGAAGTACTACGCGTACGCGCACAGCAGCGTGAAGCACTTTCTCGCCAGCCGCGGCTGTCCCTACGACTGCACGTACTGCTTCAACCACATGCTCAAGAAGCTCTACAAGGACGAGGCGGGCGTCGGCCAGTACTGCCGCATGCGCAGCCCGGAAAACGTGGTCGCCGAGGTCGAACAGGTCCGCGCGAGGTACCCGCTCAAGATCGTCTACTTCCACGACGACCTGTTCATCATGAACCGCGAGTGGCTGAAGAAGTTCGCCGACCTGTACAGCCAGCGCGTCGGCCTGCCGATGATCTGCTACGTGCGCGCGAACCTCGTCAACGAGGAGGTCGTGCAGGCGCTCAAGAAAGCGAACTGCATCACCATCGCCATGGGCATCGAGAGCGGCAACGAAACGCTGCGCAAGATGGTCCTCAAGCGCGACATGACCAACGCCAAGATCATCGAGGCGGCGGACCTGTTCCACAAGTACGGCATCTCGATCATGACGCAGAACATGGTCGGCCTGCCGGAGGAAACGATCGACAACGCCTACGAAACGATCGCCGTGAACGTCCGCGTGCGCCCGCAATACGCGTGGTCCTCCATCTTCCAGCCGTACCCGCGCACCGAGCTGCACCGCTACTGCATCGAAAAGGGATTCCTCGATCCCGCGCACGTCCAGCACGCGTCCTACCAGGTCGAGTCGCCGATCAACAAGGGGCAGACGAAACGCGAGTTCGAGAACCTCCACAAGTTCTTCGCGATCTGCATCGAGTTCCCGTCGCTGATCCCGCTGTCGCGCAAGCTGATCCGCTGGCCGAGCAACATCTTCTACCGGATGGCCTACCGCGCCTTCAAGGGCTACACCCACATCTTCCGGCTCAAGATGAGCAGCGGCGAAATCGGGTTCGTGGTCTATCTTTGGACGTTGATGCTCTATCACCTCCGGCGGATGCTGGGCCGGACGTATTGAAATTGAAAATCGTTCACACGAGGAACTGGAAATGAAACTACCGGGATGGAAAGGCGCGATCGTCGGAACCCTGGCTCTCCTGCTCGTGGGCTGTCTCACCGCCTGCGAGGACAGCGGCGGGGGCGGAGGAGGAGACGTGGGCGATGTCGGGGCAAACAGCCCGGAGGTGTACGCCGCGGTCGGCGACAGCATCACGTACGGCGGAAACGGCGGGGGCGCACCCTATCCGCCCCGCCTCGCGGCCATCACCGGCAAGACGGTCAACAACCACGCCGTGCCGGGCGAGGACAGCGGCTCCGCGGTCGGCGCCGTCGGCAACATCCTGGCCAACGACAAGCCCGCCGCGCTGCTGATCCTGCTGGGCGCGAACGACGTCATCAGCGGCGTCGGTCACAACACGACCGTCAACAATCTCCGGAACATCGTCCAGCAGGCCAAGGCGAACAACACGGTTCCCGTCGTGGCCACGCTCACGCCCATGATCGACGGACACGAACTCTGGGGCGGCAGCGTGCAGGCGTTGAACAACCTCATCCGCGACATGGCCTCGTCCGAGGATGCGCGGCTCGTGGATCTCGAAGCGGAGTTCGGCACCGGCGAAGGGCTGTTGCTGGGCGACGGACTGCATCCCAACGAAGTCGGAAACCAGGTGATCGCCGAGGCGTTTGCGGACGCGCTATGAGGGTTGTTCGTCCCGCGCGCGCAGGACGCGCGCCGGCAGGCCGGCGGCGATGACCTTGGGCGGAAGGTCGTCGTTGACCACCGCGCCCGAACCCACGATCGTCCCCTCGCCGATCGTCACGCCATCCTGAACCGTCACGCCCGCGCCCACCCACGCGCCGGCTCCGATCCGGACCCCGTGCGCCACGCGCTTCTGGTCCATCACCGTGACATCGGTCCGCGAGAAATCGTGGCCGCCGCCGACGATGTAGCTGTACGCCGCGATGAGCACCTTCGGCCCCACCTCGATGCGGCTGGAGGAAGCGAGATCGCAGTTGAAGCCGATGTTCGCCTCGTCGCCGATCGTAATGTCGCCGTTCTTGCAGTGCAGGATCGTGTTGCGGCCGATGAACACGCCGGAGCCGATGGTGATGCCGGTGTTGGAGTCGCCCTTGGCATCGAGCAGACAGTTGTCGTCCACGACCACGTTGTCGCCGATGAAAATCTTGTGCGGATGGCGCAGGACCACGTTCGCGCCGAACACCACGTTGCGGCCGCACCGGCCCAGCAGGCACGGGTACAGGCTCTTCCGCAGAGCCAGCCCCAGCGCGCCCGGCACCGCCGCGCAGAACGTGACGACCAGTTCGTAGCGCAGGAGCGCCCACCACCCGTTGCGCCCGATCACCAGCGAGCGGTACTTCGCCAGCGCCGACGCCCGGCTGTTCACCAGCTGCTGCTGAATATCCAGGATTTCGCGTTGTTCAGCCATGGCCGCGATACTGTCAGGCGCGGGATACGCCGTCAAGCGCCCGCCTCACCGTGGT
>ERZ1645192.4449-NODE-4449-length-11082-cov-8.218192_pt1 | contig 11082 bp, 9 predicted proteins | sample MGYA00575354_ERZ1645192 | MGnify/ENA primary metagenome ERZ1645192 (study PRJEB40844, sample SAMN11349763) | freshwater sediment metagenome | isolation source: river sediment | host: Sediment | place: India: Faizupur Khadar , New Delhi | collected 2017-02-21 ...
AGGCGTATTCGATTTCTGCCGGAACACGTCGCGCTGTTCGGGCGTCAGATCCGTCATCTGGAAGCTCTTCATGGCGGCGAGCTTCTGCTTGTACTCCGCCTCAAGAGCCTGCTGCCTCTCGTAGAGCTTCGCCTCGACCTCGAGCGCCGCCTTGTTCACGGCATCCTTCAGATCCTGCGGGAGCTTGTCCCAGATCTCCTTGTTGACGACCACGTTGTTTGTATCCCAGCAGAAGTTGAGATCCGAATAGTATTTCAGGACTTCACCGTGCCGTTCTTCCACAAGCGACGGCCACATGCTCCACATGCCGTCCACGACGCCCTTGGAGAGCGCATCGTATACGTCGCCCCAAGGGATGGTCTGAAGCGTCATTCCTGTGCCCTTGCCCATATTTTCGAGGGCCCGGACAAGACCAAGAGACGCGGACACGCGCATCTTCAGGTTCTTGAGATCCTCGGGGGTGTTCAGCGGGCGCTTGCCGTTGCCGAGGCCGTACGCGCCGAAGGAGGTCTGGTAGAGCATGTGCATTCCCACTTCGTTGTACGCGTCCTCCATGACCTTCCAGAGAACGCCCTTTCCGGCCTCGAACGCGACTTTCGCTTCGTCCCAGTTCTCTATGGTCCAGGGCATCCAGTTCAGCATGCCGCCGGGAATGAGGTTGACATAGGGCGCGAACACCGAGACCTGGATGCTGTTCTCCTGAACGGCATGGAAGTGTTCGTCGTGCGTCCCGAGCTGCCCGTTCGGGTAGTATTTCATTTCGATCCGGCCGTTGGAATATTTTCCGACAAGGTCGCAGAACATTTTGTGATACTCGTTCTGCGTCGGACGAGGCCACGGCACGCCGAACTTCCACTTGAACTCCGGCGCGGCGGACGCAACTCCAACAATCAGCAGGCATCCAAGAAACGCTACAAGAAGACCGATTCCTATCATCTTTCCGTTCATGCGTCGCATTCGTTTCCCTCCTTCAGTTTTGTCGATCCTTCGGTGAAACAGGTTCTCCCTCGCGGGAACGCCCGTCTTCGTTCGGCGCATCACCTCCTCCACAGCGCACTTCCGCCGGGTCCGCGAGCAGCGTCCCGGCGCCATCCGGGACGTATCTGTAGAGATTTTCCGGCCTCCCCTTGCGCAGCGGAGCCCGCGAGCTGTCGATCACAATGAGACCGGCGCTGCGAAACCGGGCCAGGATCTTGCGCGCGCTTTTCGGCTGAAGACCGAGAATTCGCGAAAAGTCCGCCGCGCTGAACGACGGGCCGAGCATCCCGATCGCTTTCAGATAGCGCGAAAGCGTTGCGGGTGTGATGTTGATCCGGCCGGAGAGGACCTGGAAGCCGGGATCCGGCGCCGCCAGGATATACGACGGTTCCCGCTCGCCGACCGCCCATCCGCTCTCGCCGTCGAAGAGGTGGCACTCGTTTCCTTCCGTGCAGAGTCCCATATCCAGCGCCTTTTCGGCGTATCGCTCCGCGGTTGCGATGTTCGAGGCGATTCCATAGCCGATTCGCAGGCGGATATCCGATGTCTCCCCGACGATTTCGTCAAAGATGGGAACCTTCCCGAAGTTTTCCGTTTCGATCAGGAACTGGCTGTAGGTCTGAACGCTCTGAAAGATCGAGGTGTTCCGCTGAAAGACGAGAATTCCCTTCTTTTTGGCGTACGCCGAAACCGATCTGCGAATGGTGCGCATCGCCTGCTCGTACTGGTTGAGGGGAACGGGAAGCTTTTCGGGCAGAAGAAGACCGACGACCAGCTTCAGATGATCCCCGTCGGAGGTCCCGAACGCCTTCATCGACGACGCCAGCGCCTCTCGAACGGCGCTGACCGAAGGCGTCACGAAAAATACGGGAACGTCCATCGCCTGCAACTTTCTGAAAACCACATAGGCGCATGTTATGCAAAATTTCGTTCTTCCGGCCTGCAAATGAGAGAGATGAAATTCGAGGAGATCATCGTGGTACCGTTCCGAGGGTTTCAAGGGATACGTATATATGGCGTCTATCGAAAACCGGCAATCGAGCATCGCATCGTTGATGTCCAGTTCGCTGAAGGTATCGATGCTGAAGCGGACGTCGCGCTCCATGAATTTCCCCGCTTCGAGGAAGGCGAACGGGAGTCCGCTTATGGGGCGTTCGAGGTAGAACCAGGGGACTGCGGGCTGCACGACGCTGGCCGCCATGAAATAGGGCAGGACGCCGCTGAAGAAGAGGGCGTCGACCTCCGTCTGAGCCCCGGCGGCGATCCCGGGAGCGTCGAGCATGGTCTCGTAGAGCAGAGGCCGGAGAGTGAGCCGGGGGACATCCCTGGCGACGGTCTGGAACTTGTCGACAATCAACGAGGGACCTATAACGCCGAGAATCATGGGATTCCCTCCGGGGTCACAAGGTGTCGTACGCAATGCGTCTTTATAGCGCCTTAATATCAATAATTGTACAACTACTCTAAACGATTGTCAACAGCGCTTTTCGCACCGGCGGATAACGGCTCGGGCGGACACACAGCGAGCGTCCGCCCGAGCCGTTTCATCAGGCCGGATTGCTACCGTCCGCCGGCCGTCTTTCGAAGAGCCCGTCCCGATCGCTCCCCCGTGAGACGCCCCTGTTTCATGGCGACGGCGCCGGCCACGATCACCGCAAAAATGCCTCGCGGATACCGGACCGGGTCCTGATACGTCCCCGTTTCCACCACCTCGTCGGGGTCGAACGCGACAAGATCCGCGATCATTCCCTCGCGGACGAGACCGCGATGCTGCAACCCGAGGCGCGCCGCGGGAGCCGAGGTCATTTTCCGCACGGCATGCGGCAGCGAAAGGACTCCTTCCTGACGGACGTACTGCCCCAGAATCCTCGCCGTCGAACCGTACGCCCTGGGGTGCGGCTTTCCTCCGACGATGCTGTCGGAACAGAAACACATGGCCTCATGGCCGAGAATGGTCCGGACATCGTCTTCGCATCCGTAGAAAACCGTCATCGTAGCGTTTCCTTCTTCCTCATCGAGCAGGTCGCACAACGCATCCACGGGGCGCTTGCCTGATGTCTTCGCGATGTCCGCAAGCGAGCGTCCCTCGGTCCACCGGTTCGCATCCGATCGGACCGCGTTGATGAAAATGCCGTCCCACCCGCAATTGGCGACCCAGTTCTCCCAAAGAATCTGTTTCCGGCCTTCCTGAATCTCGAGGATTTTCTCCCGAATGTCCGGGTCTCTCAGATATTCAAGCATCCGCCGCTGCCCCTCCGCATGGAAAACCGGCGGAATGAGCGCATCGAGCATCGTGCTCCCCGCCGTGTACGGATACTGGTCGAAGGTCACCTCGAGTCCCGAGGAGCGTGCGTCGTCAATGACGCCGAGCACGTCGCCGGCCCGGCCCCAGTTGTTTCTTCCCGCGACCTTGAGGTGGGAGATGTGCAGCGGACACCCGGCTTTGGTGCATATTCCGATTACCTCGCGAAGGGACTGAACGATGTGATCCGCCTCATTTCGCATGTGCACGACAAAAAAGCCCCCGAAACGGGCCGTTTCCGCCGCGAGGGCGACAAATTCGCGTTCTTCGGCATAGGGACAGGGCGGGTATACGAGGCCCGTAGAAAAGCCGTAGGCCCCCTCCGTCATGGAGACGCCGACAAGTTCGACCATTCGCCCGATCTCGTCTTCGGTCGCCGGACGATCCTCCCAGCCGACGACGGATGCGCGAACCGCACCGTGCGGCGTCAGCATGGCCGTATTCGCCGCCGGATGCGCACGATCGACAGCCGCGAGATATTCTCCGATGCTGTTCCATTCCCATTCCTTCCCATAGCCGCCGTCAAGTCCCAGAAGACGTTTCTGCATCATGGGACGTTCCGGCGTCGAGACGGGAGCGACGGAGAGACCATCCTGTCCCACAAGTCCGGTCGTGATTCCCTGCATGAGCTTCGCATCCTCTTCAGGCTGCGCGAACAGGCGGAGGTCTGAATGGGTGTGCATGTCGATAAAGCCGGGGCACAGTATCCGATCGCCGATGTCGATCGTTGTCGACGCCTCATCGGTGATGGATTTCCGCACAAGGGCGATCCTGTCGCCGGCGATCCCCACATCCGCCCGGAACCAGGGCGCCCCTGCGCCGTCGATGACGCGGCAGTGCTGCAGAACGATATCGAGCAAACGAAACACCTCTTTCACGTTGATTTGTCGTATGGTCATACAGGGTATCGTAGGACTTCGCCTCGATATCGTCAAATATTTCATTAATGACAAATAGGACAAAATACGTGGAGCCGGGCGCCGTCTGAACCCCGGACGACGATGCCGTAACAAGGCCCGGTATGTTTCCCGCTCTTCGGGAAACATACCGATTCTCTTCATGCTATACTTTTTTCGTTGTGTTGCGCCGTCACTGTCGAAAGTGAGGAGTCTCCCCGTGAACGAATCGGAAAAATATGCGAGCACGACCGTCCGGATCCGACCGGCGCACCCGGGAGAGGCGGAGGTGTTGACCGACCTTGCGTACGCTTCCAAACGCTTCTGGGGGTATCCGGATGAAGAGATGGACGCCTGCTGTGGTCCCTTGGCCGTTTCGGCGGACTACATTCGCGAATACGCCGTTTTCGTTGCGGAGGACGGCGTGACGTCTCTCGGTTTTTTCTCGCTGATCCCGACGGATCGCGTGGACGTCATCGAACTGGATCATTTCTGGGTGCGTCCCGGAGGCATGGGACGCGGCATCGGGCGCGCGATGTTCCGGAGCGCGTGCGACGAAGCGCTTCGCCGCGGCATGCGGACGCTTTTCATCGTGTCCGACCCGAACGCGGAGGAGTTTTATCTCAGGATGGGCGCGACACGGACGGGAGAAGTTCCTCCCTGTTCCGGCGACGGCGGCTTGCTGCCGACGCTGGAGTTTTCGCTTGCGCCGAAAGAGACGAAATCGCCGTCAGGCGGACTGAACCAAGGGGACTATTCCTGACCACAGCCATGCGCGCCTATTCCCCGAAAAATGAAGGAGGACACCTGCATGACAGAATGGAACACACTGCGTCGCCCGATTTCGGCCCTTATCTTCGCGTTCTTTTTTCTCTGCTTCGTTTCCGCGGCCATCGCCGCTCCCGTAACGGAACTCTGGACGGAGTACCGGGTCATTTCGGGAGACACTCTGGATTCCATCGCACGAAGCCACAGCATTCTCGAAAAAAATCTCCGTTTTGCGAACGCGCTTCCCAAAGAAGCCGCACTCCGGACCGATTCGATCCTGCTGATTCCCCGGACTGACGGGGACGCCTGCGCCGCGCTGACGGAGGTGCTCGCCCGAAAGCACGGCGGCAGCCGCCCGGAGGTCCGGGAGGCGGTCGCGCCTTCCCCCAGGAAAGACAGGCGAAAGCCCGATGCGACGACAGTGCGGCTCATGACCTGGCCGGTGAAGGGAACCGTAAGTTCGCCGTACGGCGTCCGGAGGGGCGGCCGGTCCCGCAGAGGACATTATCATGACGGCATCGACATCCCCGCTCCGAAAGGAACCGCCATCGCAGCCGCGCTTGACGGCCGCGTCCTTTCCGTCAAATCCCAGCGAGGCTACGGCAAAACGGTGACGATCGACCACGGAAACGGACTCGCCACCCGGTACAGCCACTGTCTGGGTTTCGCCGTAAAGGCGGGGGTTCACGTGCGGCGCGGACAGAAGATCGCGACGGTGGGCCGTACGGGACGCGCGACATGCAATCACGTTCACTTCAGCGTCCTGCGACGCGGAAAGGCGGTCAATCCGGCGCCGTATCTCCATTCGACGCAATTCTGAACCCGGTTCGGCGATTAAAGGGGAGTCCCGGATGGGCGCATCGTCCCGTTCCGGACTCCCCTTTTCGCGTTTAGGACGACGCCGGATTTTATGAAAGCGTCCCGCGAGGCTCCGCCGGGGCGGGGGGAACTGCCGGCTCTTCCGGAGCCGTTTCCAGGTCGGGGTAGACCTCCATCGTCCGGAGTTTCCGTTCGATCGCGCGGCTTTTCCTCGCGGCGCCTTCGAGCGAGTCGCCCGCCTCCTGGATCTTGCGAAGGGTCTTCTCGAGAACGGCCGCGAACGCGCCGAATTCCGTCTTCACCTGCCCGAGGAGCATCCAGACCTCGGCGGAACGCTTCTGGATGGCGAGCGTCCGGAATCCGGTCTGAAGGCTGTTGAGCAGCGCCGCGACCGTCGTCGGCCCCGCGACGACGATCCGGGATTCCCGCATGAGCGTCTCGCAGAGCCCGTCGATCCGCAGAACCTCTGCGTACAGCCCCTCGACGGGCAGAAAGAGAATTCCGAAGTCCGTCGTATAGGGCGGTTCGATGTACTTCTCGCGGATGCTCCTCGCTTCGGCCACGATCCTCTTTTCGAGCTGATTCCTGCAGCAACGCGCCCCTTCCGGGTCGCCCGCGTCCAGAGCGGCGAGCAGCCGAAGGTAATCCTCCTGGGGAAACTTCGAGTCGATCGGAAGCCAGACGGGCTCGTCCCCCTGCCCCGGCAGGCGTATGGCGAATTCGACCCGCTCCCGGCTGTTCGGCCTGGTGCTTACGTTCACGGCGTACTGTTCCGGGGCGAGAATCTGTTCGAGCAGGGCCCCGAGCTGGATCTCCCCCCACGTTCCGCGCGTTTTCACGTTGGAAAGCACTTTCCTGAGATCTCCGACATCCGCTGCAAGCACCCGCATCTCCCCAAGTCCCTGATGCACGCGCTCCAGGCGGTCGGCCACGCTCCGGAACGCCTCTCCGAGACGCTGTTCGAGCGTCGCGTTCAGCTTTTCGTCAACGACGGCCCGGATCTGGTCGAGCCTGGCTTCGTTCTTCGCGTTCAACTCGCCGAGACGGTTATCCACCATGTCCCGAATGCCGTCGAGCTTTGCGGTGTTCGAGTCCGTCAGACGGGCAAGCTGGTTCGTGAAGGTCTCCAGTTGCCCCTTTTGGAGCATCGCGATCTCGGAAAGCCGGGACGAAAGCACATGCCCCTGTCCGCTCAGCGCGGCGCCGAGCTCCTCGCGGCTCTCGCGCGTGGAGGCGCGAAGCTCTTCGCGCAGAACGGCGAGCGCCTCCATCTGCAGGCGCGTCTCCCGCTCCCTGCGGTCCGCAGTATCGCGGACGCCGTCCCGGACGTCGTCCAGGATCTCCGCCATGTCGTCCAGGCTCCGGCCGCTTTCGCGCACGCGAATGAACAGCAGCAGGACGATTCCGGCGAGCGTCACGGCGCATAGCGCAAGAATCGCCTCCGCAGCGGTGAAGGAAACCGGCATGCGGTCCCAGGCGCCCCCTCTACCCCTGTATGTTCGGGCCCGCCGCGACGACTTCCGGCGAGACCTTCGACGAAAACGCCGAGAAGTTCGATGCGAAGCGCCGTGCGAGCGCGAGGGCGGCCGCCTCGTATGCCTGGAGATCCTGCCAGGTCTTCCGCGGGTTCAGCAGTTCGTCCGGGATGCCGGAGCACCGTAGCGGCGTCTGAAAGCGGAAGACCGGATCCGGCGCGTATTCCGTCCTCTCGAGATCGCCGTTGAGCGCGGCGGACAGCAGCGCCCGCGTCACGTGAATGGGGGTCCGGACGCCCACACCGTACGGGCCGCCGCTCCACCCCGTGTTGACCAGCCACACCCTCGTCCCGTGCTTCTTCAGGCGTTCCCCGAGCATCGACGCGTAGGTGAACGGATGCAGCGGAAGGAACGGAGCGCCGAAACAGGACGAGAAGGTCGCCTGGGGCTCCTTCACGCCCGATTCGGTTCCCGCGAGCTTCGCCGTGTAGCCCGAGAGGAAATGGTACATGGCCTCCTCGTTGGAAAGCCGGACGATCGGCGGCAGGACGCCGAACGCGTCGGCCGCGAGGAAGAAGATGTTCTTCGGATGTCCCGCCGTTCCGGGAACCAGCGCATTGGCGATGTGCCCCACCGGGTACGTCGCCCTCGTATTCTCGGTCAGACTGTCTGAGTCATAGTCCGGATCGCGGTTTTCGTCGAGGACGACATTCTCGATGATCGAACCGAAACGGATCGCGCCGTAGATCTGGGGTTCCGCTTCGCGGGAGAGCTTGATGCATTTGGCGTAGCACCCCCCCTCGAAGTTGAAGATCCCGTTCGGACTCCATCCGTGTTCGTCGTCGCCGACGAGCCGGCGGGCGGGATCGGCCGAGAGCGTCGTCTTTCCCGTTCCGGACAGCCCGAAGAAGAGCGCCGTGTCGCCGCGCATCCCGACGTTCGCGGAGCAGTGCATCGGCAGGACGTCCCGCACGGGCATCAGCGCGTTCATCACCGAAAAGATGCTCTTCTTGATCTCTCCGGCGTACTCCGTTCCGCCGATCAGGACGATGCGGAGTTCGAAGTCGATGGCCACGAACGCGCGCGACCTGAGGCCCAGGCGTTCGTAGCCGGGAGCCGCGAGCTTCGGCATGGCCACGACCGTGAAATCGGCGTCCGCTTCGGCGTCATCCCAGGGATCCCTCGGAAGGAAAAGCGTCCGGGAGAACAGGGCGACCCACGCGAAGTCGCTGAGCACCTGGATCCGCAGGCGGTATGCCGGGTCCGCGCCCGCGTATCCGTTGAACACGAAGAGATCTCTTCCCTGAAGATACGAGCGGGAGAGATCCAGCAACGCATCGAACACTCCGGGATCCATCGGCGTGTTCACGTCGCCCCAGAACACGCGGGCGCTCGACGCGTTGCGCACGATGAATTTGTCCTGCGGCGAACGCCCCGTCCGCTCGCCGAACAGGGCGAGCGCGCCGTTTGACGCGAGGGTCGATTCACCGCGCCCCAGCGACTCCTCGACAAGAAGAGGAACGGGGATATCCGCTCGGACCGAACGGAGGTGAAACAGACCAAGTCGTTCTACGCTTTCGGTGTACTGCACATCTCTCTCCCCCCGAATCCCGGATGATGACGCGGCGACGCCTGCGCCGTGCGGGAATATGAAACGATTATATGCCGGAACGCCGTTCCGACTCCACCGGAGAAAACGTTCCGCAGGCGCCTCAGTCCGCGAATCGCAGACTGCGCGACGCGCGCGTGACGAACGCCCCGAAACGCTCCTTCTCCGATTCCGGATAACGCACGAGAAGCGTAGCGATCGTCTCCCGGTCGCCGGAAAAGAGCACCCGTTCGTAGAAGATCTCCCCGTCGATCGTTCCGGACAGGACGAACCACCCTTTCCGCATCGCCCGGTACGTGATCGCTCCCTTCAGGTCCTTCCAGTCCGCTTCGCGTTCCGCTGCGTACGACTCCGGAGAGGTTTCGAGCGCGTTGTACATTCCGAATACGGTGAGAATTCCCCGGGACTTCCGGTCGTAGAAGACACGACCGTCGTTGTTCGTCGGGGCCGCCCCTTTCCGGAACTCCGACGGAACCTCGACGGAATAGCCGAAACGCGCGTTCCGGTACGTCTGAAAGGACGACTCCGCGTCCGCGGCCCAGACGGCGACCGCAAGCAGAAGCGCGACGCTCAGGGATATGTTTCGAATCCGCATGAAACCACTCCTTCCGGTCTGTCGCTTCGTTGGAACAGATTCTATAATGAATCGAACGAAAAGAGAAACGGGGAGGGACGGCGATGCGACAGATGCGTATTTGCGCGCTCGGCTGCGGAACGATGGGGGCCCCGACGGCGGCAGTCTTCGCGCTCGGAGGGTGCGATGTCTTTCTGGCGGCCAGGAACAGGACCCGCTCGGAAGAGGGAAAATCGCTCGCACTCGAAGCGCTGGATGTTCTCGAACGGCAGGGAATCGAAGGAGAACCGGCGCTCGCGGCCGCAAAAGAGCGCCTTCATCCCTGCGACGGACTCGAGGAAGCCGCGCGGGACGCGGATGTCGTCATGGAGTCCGTCCCGGAGGAGATCGCGTTCAAAAAGGAAATGTATGCGCGCGTGGAGCGAGTCGTCCGGGACGGCGTTCCCATTCTCTCGAACACATCCGGCCTGATGCCGTCGCTTCTCTCAGGAGGCATGGCGCACCCGGAGCGATTCGTCGTCACGCATTTCTGGAATCCGCCGCACCTGATTCCGCTCGTCGAGGTCGTTCCCGGACCGAAGACGGCCCCGAAAGTCACGGCGCGGGTGACGGAGCTTCTCCGGTCGCTCGGAAAGAAACCCGTCGTGTTGCGGAAAGAGGCTGCGGGATTCATCGGAAACCGCCTGCAATTCGCGCTGCTGCGCGAGGCGTTCCATATCGTCGAGTCCGGCGTCGCATCGAAGGAGGACGTCGACGAAGCGGTCCGGAACAGCCTGGGGCGTCGTCTCCGCAACACGGGGCCGTTCGAGACGGCGGACCTTGGCGGGCTCGACGTCTTTCTGTCGATCTCCCGGTATCTTTTTCCGGATCTGTCGGGAAGCGTCACGCCTCCCCGCGAGCTGTCGGACGCCGTCGCCCGTGGCGACCTGGGCGCAAAGACCGGAAGCGGACTCGGCGACTGGACGGCCGAAAAGATCGCCTTCGTGAAAAAAGCGCGTGAGACGACGCTCGTTCGTTGCCTTCTGGAGGATCGGGACACGCATACGCAGTCCGAGTCGTAAAAAAAGAGAGGCGCAAAAAAAACGGCGTCGCGCGGGATTTCCGTACGAGGCCGTTTTTATCCTTCGTTCCGTCTCCGTTTCGCGGGAGTATTCTACGCCTCCACAAGCTCCAGGACGATCCCGTCGGGATCGCGGAGGTAGACCACGCGCTTTCCCGCGCGCGGACCTGCGGGAATCCGGCAGACGACCCCAAGGAAACGCGCCTGCGCTTTCTTCAGTGCGTCCATCGTCCCGTCGAAGCTGTCCGTCATGAGGCAGAGGTGCGCCGTTCCGGCGTCGCAGGGGCGCGTTTCGAGCCGTTCGCCCTTTCCGCCGCGGTACTCCACGAGTTCGAGGAAGACGGTCGATCCGGGCGATCGGAGCGAAACGATCGCAAGCCGCGCCCCCGGCACGCCCGTCAGACGCTCCGCGTATTCGCCCGGGCGCTCGACGACCGGCCCCGCTCCGAACCCGAAGACATCCCTGTAGAACGCGATGGACCGATCCAGATTCTCAACCGTGACGCCGAAGTGCCCGAATTCCGTCATGTCATCCCACTCCCGTTCTTCGTTTTCTCTCGGTTTTCCGCTCGTACATCCGTTCATCCGCTATTCGGACGGC
>ERZ1645192.4450-NODE-4450-length-11082-cov-5.251474_pt1 | contig 11082 bp, 11 predicted proteins | sample MGYA00575354_ERZ1645192 | MGnify/ENA primary metagenome ERZ1645192 (study PRJEB40844, sample SAMN11349763) | freshwater sediment metagenome | isolation source: river sediment | host: Sediment | place: India: Faizupur Khadar , New Delhi | collected 2017-02-21 ...
GGTAAAAGATGCTACAAAAAACCTGAATGTAAATTATGTAGTACAGAATGAACAGCTGGGAACAGGACATGCGGTCATGCAGGCGGAAAAAGCTCTTGAGGGCAAAACAGGGGATGTACTCATACTATGCGGAGATGTACCGTTATTAAAACCTGAAACGCTTATAAATTTAAGGAATTACCATGTAAGATCAGGATCGGTTGCAACTGTTCTGACAACTGAGTTTGAAGATCCGTTCGGATACGGCAGGATTATTAAGGACAGTTCGGGGAATATAATAAGGATCGTCGAGCAGAAAGATGCCGGAGAAGAGGAAAAAAGAGTAAAAGAGATCAACTCTGGAGTTTATATAATCGACAAAAACGAGCTCTTTAATTCATTAAAGCACATTTCCTCTGATAACGCCAGCAGGGAGTATTATCTTACCGATGTAATAGGTATACTCTCCGGACAAAAGAAAAAGGTCGGAACATACCTTGTAAAAGACAACACCGAGATACAGGGTATAAATACTTTAGAACAACTGGCACAAGCGGAAAGTATAATGAATGCACGGATATTAAACAAAACCGGAGAGTTTCATGAATAAGCATATCATCTTTATACTTGCCACAGTAACAATTCTATTCTCCCAGTTCAGAGGAACTGAGCTCCAGGCTGATCCACGGCTAAAGCTGCTATCAACTTCTCAGGGATCGGTTTTTGACATGTCAAAAATTTCGGTATCGCATTCCCTGTCGATGAACTATACGAACGGAAGTTCCGGTTCTGCTATGATAAACGAATATGTGGCAGGAATAGATTATAAGATATCCGATCCTCTTTCTCTCAGACTCAATCTGGGTATGTCATTCACTCCTTATTCATCCATAGGACCCGTAGAAGACAATAATACCGATGTTTATATAAAATCAGCGACCCTTGATTACAGGCCTAATAATTCATTCAGAATGAGAGTCGATTTCAGAAATATTAAACCCTCTGATTACATGAGCGGTGATCCTTTCAACAACCATTATAATTACTTAAACGACGAAGAGTAATATTCTTTATGGCGCGGATTTCCAAAAAAAAACCAAATACACCGGAACAAAAAACACAAACGAACCTGCACCTGTGGATAATAATAGCCCTGCTGTCCGTTCAGACAATTTTTCTTTTTTATAAAAACAGGGATTTTATAAAAAACATCTTCAAACAGGATCCCAACAAGTATTATGAAGATGAGCTTGAAAAGAAAACATTAAATACGGATGAATCTTCAGAAAACACTCCAACTGTAAATATGGCAAATATCCGTATAAGCATCCTGAATGGATGCGGATCTTCAGGAATCGCCACGGTCTGGAAAGAAAAACTGAGAAAAATGAATCTTGATGTAAGAGAAACAGGAAATACCGATAAAAAATATGTGAAAACTGTTATTCTAAGCAGAATTGAAGATATGCGGTACGCAAATCAGCTGGCCCGTTCACTCGGAGTTGACAGTGAAAATGTTGTCATGCAGCTTAACAAAGATCTTGTTGACATAGACCTGACCATTATAATAGGCTCCGATCACAAAGAACTAGAAAAGAGAAAATCTGATGGCTGATAAATTCACTGAACTGAGAAAAAATCATCCCGTTTTTATATATGACAGTTTTACAAAAACCTATTCCGAACGGTGCCTGACGCTTAAGTTTCGCTTCATACAGTCTGCCGATATCGTTTTCGAGCCTGTAATTGTTTACAATGACTGCCTTATTTCTCAAGCTGAGCTTGATACCATAGATTCTGCAGTTTTTAATCTTGGGATGATAGAACTCATAAGTTACTATAAAGCCTGTTGCTCCCCTACTATAATAATTAAATGCGGTCTGCTAAATGATAACCAGATCAAATTCTGGAAAAACATATATTTCAACGGGCTTGGTGAATTCCTGTACAAAAACAAAATAGAAACAACAGAGGATGATCTTTTTGAGATACATTGCGAAAACCAGAACATTTATCCTCTTTCAGAAATTAACCTTAACGATGAATGTTTAATCCCTGTCGGCGGTGGAAAAGATTCAATTGTCAGCCTTGAAATACTTTCCGATATGAATTGCCTTCCTCTGATCATGAATCCGAAAAGATCGCAGACAGATACGGTTTCGGTCTCAGGATATAAATCGTTTTTTCATATTGAAAGATCTATTGACGGACTTCTGCTAGAATTGAACGGTAAAGGTTATTTGAACGGTCATACTCCTTTTTCAGCACTACTTGCTTTTGTATCAGCTCTCTGTGCTTTAGTTACCCGGAAAAAAAACATTGTGCTGTCAAATGAAAACAGCGCAAGTGTCGGAAACGCTTTTTTTTCAGGTATTGAAGTTAATCATCAGTACTCTAAGTCATATGAAGCAGAAAAAGCCTTGCATGATTACATTGAGGGATTCATTCATAAAGATATTAATTATTTCAGCTTTCTGCGGCCTGTAAACGAATTAAAGATCGCGCAGATGTTCTCAAACTATAAAAAGCATTTCACATCATTCAGAAGCTGCAATACCGGAAGCAAAACAAATACATGGTGCAACAATTGCCCCAAGTGCCTTTTTACATATATAATACTATCCCCTTTTCTGCCACACGATGATATGATAAGTATATTTGGAGAAGATCTTTTCAGGAACCGGAATCTAGAAAGAACTTTCTTAGAGCTTACAGGCATGATCGGAGTGAAGCCTTTCGAATGCGTTGGTACGAAAGAGGAAGTTAATTCCGCGCTGGCAAAAACTGTCTCAATGTATAAAAACAATGACCTTCCTTATTTATTAAATATTTTCAAAGAGAAAAACAGAAACAAAATGAACTTTTATCTCGATCAGTTCGAAGTTATATTAAACGAATTCAATGATGAGAACCTTCTGCCCGAAAAATTTAAAAACATACTGATAAAGAGCTTATGACTATTAAAGAAAGATTTGGTAAATATTTTAGCGGAAAAAGCATACTGATAATGGGGTTCGGCACTGAAGGCAGATCAACTCTGGATTTTCTGAATAAATATTTTCAAGACTGCAGAATTACTATTTACGACAAAAATGTACTCAGACTCGGAAAAGATATCCGATTCATAACTGGGGAAATCGACTACATATATGATAAATTCGATCTTATAATAAAAAGCCCCGGAATTCCGCTTACTGACGACTTTGTTCAAAGATACAAAACATTTATTTCATCGCAGACAGATATTTTTTTAAGGGAATTTCATGCCCAGACGATAGGGATCACTGGTACAAAAGGCAAAAGCACCACCGTATCTCTGCTTCATTCTATCCTCACAGACTGCGGTAAGAACTCGATCCTTGCAGGTAATATCGGTGTGCCTGTCTTTGATATCATACCTGAAATAGGCGATTCCAGTATAATCGTGCTTGAACTTTCTTCGCATCAGCTTCAGTTTATAAAAAAAGCGCCTCATATTTCTGCCATACTGAACGTCTATCCTGAGCATCTGGATTTCTACAAAAATTTTATAGAATACCGTTCAGCCAAGATGAATATTATTAAAATGCAGGATGAGAACGACCGAATAATTTTTCCTGTAAAAGAATTCGAAGGCCTTGAAAAAAAATCTGCGAGTTTTCCCTATGAGATAATAATAGACGGAGATGTAGCGATCGTGTATTACTGTGACAACAGCATCCAGCTCTCTCTTAAATGCATCGAATTGAAGGGAAGCCATAATTTGTATAATATCGGTGCGGCTCTAATAGCTTCACAGCTTGCAGGATGCGATATTAAGGATTCCGTAAGGTCTGTTTACCAGTTTAAAGGACTTGAACACAGGCTTGAGTTTTTCGGAAATTACGCAGGGATTGATTTCTACAATGATTCAATTTCTACAATCCCTCAGGCCACAGTAGCAGCTATAAAAGCTTTTGACAATTCTGTCGGCTCTTTAATACTCGGAGGACATTTCAGAGGAGAGGAGATAACTTGGAATATACTCACGGATGAACTCAAAAAATCCTCGGTCGATAACATATTCTTTCTGCCGGATACAGGCAGATTAATGTATGACGATTTTATTAAATCCGGATTTAAAGAATTTATGGGTAACGGAAGCTCGGTGATTGTGTGGAACGATAAACAGACAAGATGTTTTTTTTGCGGAAATCTTGACGAAGTGATCGCATTGGTATTTAAATATACACGCGCAGGATCTGTCTGTCTTCTCTCACCTGCTTCGTCAAGCTATAATATGTTCAAAAACTTTGAAGAAAGGGGTGGATATTTTAAAGAAAAAGTTAAGAATTATGCAGTTGGAGACTCTGATGATCAAATATGACCATATAAGACTTGACCTCGAGAAAAAATTCGGAGACGAGATCAACAGATTGATACATGGCAATATAATACTTAAATTACTAATCGATGCCAGGGTGATCAACGCAGCCGACAGCTACTCAAAAATTCTTGACAGCTATAATTTTAAGATAACAAAAGAAATGACCCCTAAATTATACGACCTCTGTCATGAAGTTAAAGATACTCTTCAATTCTCCGACAGTATTGATTTTTTTATTGTGAATTCTCCTGAAATGAACGCTTTCGCAATTCCAAGCAACTATAAAGAATACCCGCACAGGATAGCTCTGAATTCTACTATAATAGATAAAATGGATGATGATGAACTCAGATTCGTCATCGGACATGAAATAGGTCATCTGGTAACAAAGACCTACAAAATAAGCCAGATGATGCGGTTTTTGTTCCAGAATAAAGAACCGAGCCTTCTGTTAAGACAGAAATTCATGTTCTGGGAAAAGCTTTGCGAATTGTCTTCGGACAGATTCGGCCTATTAGCCAACAGAAATATAGAAAAAGCGATATCAAGCTTCTTTAAGTTAATTTCCGGTCTTCCGAAAAATGTTATAGCTTTTGATCTTGATGAATTTATCCGGCAGAACAAACTTAACCTGGAGACTCACATCAATGAGATTTCTGCACAAAGTATTTCACACCCGATTCCGTCTCTAAGAGTAATATCTTTAGACATTTTCAGCAGGTCAGAGGTTTACCTCAAAGCTGTAAAAAGCCAAAAAACATACCCCGATAAAAAGCTCAGTAAAAATATGGCTGAAATTCTTGAAAGATTCTTCTTTATGGGTAACGAAACCGATGTACATCGAATGAGGTTTATAGCTTCTTCCGGACTTATTATGTCTCAGATTGATAAAGAAATGACCAAGGACGAGTTCAGCGCTATCATAGATACTCTTGCAAATTACCTTCTTTTCCCTAAACAGTTTCTGGACGAGATGATCGGCAGCCAAAAAGTGAATGATATCTTTAATGATTCTATCAGCAACCTTTTAGATCCGAAGAAGAACCGCGGCTCGATAGAGCAGGAAGCCGACATGATGTTCAGTTACCTTATTGATATCGCGCTGTCGGATAATGATATAACTCAGGCTGAGATCGATTTTCTTAACAGGATAGGAACTGAACTCTTTGGATTTACGAAAGAAAAAATATCATATATGACTGCCGAAGTAATCGCGAACAATTTTCAGCCATCCGGAATCTGATCTATCTGCGGATATATACCTTGCACCCTATCTTTACATGATCGAACAATTCGATAATATCCCTGTTTTTCATTCTTATACAGCCTGCAGATGCTTTTTTTCCGATATTTTTTTCGTCATTCGTACCGTGTATATATATATATCTTTTGTAAGTATTTGCATTCCTGACCTGCAGCCCTTTTAATCTAAGTATCCGGGAGGTGATAAGATCTTTATCTTCCCCATCGATTACCGCAGTTTTTTCTGTTTTAACCCTGTTCCTGAATATCGTTCCCAATCCAGCTCCTTTACCTATCTTTTCACAAACTTCATGCATCCCCAAAGGAGTTTTATTGCTTCCTTCTTCGAAACCTTCACCGTGTTTAGATGTTGATACCGGAAATATCAATCTAATATTTCTATTTTTGAAAACCATTTGCTGTTCAGTAATTGATATATCGATCATCATAATTCTCAACCGATGTCGAGTTCATCGTTAATCTCTGCAATAGTTTCAAACTCTTCCTGAAGCTCTTCAAGGATCTCAATTGCCTCTTCAACCATTATTCTGTTCTTTTTCAGTGCCTCGATCTCACTATTTATTTCTTTCTCATCTCCTTCGCCGTCATCTAGATCGTCCTGAAGTTCTTCGAGCCTTTCGTCTATCTCTTCGAGCTCTTCATCGCAGTCAAAATTCATATCCTCGAATGTTTCGTACAATTCATTGATCTTAGCTATGTCTTTTTCCAGCCCGGTCTTAATTGCTTTTACTTCAGAAAGAAGGTTTTTCAATTTTTCGAAATCGTTCATTTCCGTCTCCCGTTTATTTACAGAAATATAACTCCTGATTACCGATTTTCAATTAAAATAATTCTAAATGATTTGAAACAATATTTTCAAAATCTTAAGTCTCGCGCGGTCAGGATCGTTTTCGAAATCTGATTCATTTTCATCAAATATCAGTTTAGCCCTGTTCCAGTTCTGCATTACAACAGCAGTTGTGAATTTTAGTATGGCAATATCAGTTCCGGTATTCTTAATTGTTTCAAGAATTCGGGCGGTCTCTCTGAAAAAACCGTGGTCAAAATAAACAAAAGCCGTTCTTTTCAGTTCGTCTGTCGAAAGGCTTAAGTTTATGTTTGATTGGTACTGCGGCCTGAAAACAACTTCCTGCCTAATAAGAACCGATTGAACCCATTCGTTTTTGAACTTTTTAAGAATATACCCGTCATGGATCTTTGCTGCGTACGACACAACTTCTTCAGCTTCATGAATAGAACCTTTTATATATAAACACCTCGCTTCATAAATTATAGCGTCATACTGGTACCCATAGAATTTTTCACCGGGGTCTTCATTGATTGCCTTGAATAATAGATAAGCTTTCGTGATTTTTCCTGTATGGTAAAGATCACGGGCATAAATATAGGCGAAGTACTTTGATGAAGGATTTATTTCATGAAGATTTTTCGAGTACCGTAAAGATGAAGTATGATCTTTAAGGATCAGACTGAAATATTCGATCAGGAACAGGTTTGCTTCGATTTTAGTTATATCCCCTTCGTTGGCAATTTTATCAAGCTGTTTCAATCCTTTCAAAATATTCCCTTTATAACCTAAGACAGATTTAACCCAAAAGCTGTCATTAAAATACACACCGATCGCTATTTCAGACAACGCAGATCCGAAACCGGTATCTGCGGTTCTGTATTTTTTGTTCAGCTTATCGAACATTTTTCTAGAACTTCTTATGTTCTTGAACATTCCTAAGGACGGATCTGATGATTTAACATATGCAAGGCTTCCGTATAACGATGCTTTAAGAAGCTCTTTTTCATACTGAGAAAAACCTTTTATAACTCCGTCTTCGATATCATCCGTTACAATTTCTATTTCATCGCAAAGATCTCCGGTGCAGGTAATTTTATGAAGTCTGAATTCTCTGAGTTTTATATAAAGATCGAAGATCCTGTCCCAGCCGTTCACTTTTTCATTTTCAGTAAAAGTAATCTCTTCATCCTGATAAAGTTTGATAGAAAATTCTCTGAAGGAAGAAATAAAATCCGCAGACAGTAATTCCGCCGATAAGCAAAACAGAATTATAACTATTCTGTATATCATATAATTTCCAGCTTTGTTAGAAACTCACATCTACAAGTTCTATCGGGTAATCGCCGTCAAAACAGGCGAAACAGAAATTGTCGTTCGTATTGTTCACGCATTCGGAAAGATCTTCCTGCTTTAAATATTTTAAAGAATTAACACGCAGATATTCAGGCATATCCTTGAATTCCATCCTGTTCGCCATAAGCTCTTCTTTTGTGTTGGTGTCCAGACCATAAAAGCATGGAAATTTAACCGGGGGCGATGCAATCCTCAAATGTATTTCTGCAACTCCTGCCCCCCAGAGCATACCGGCGATCTTTCTCATTGTGGTTCCGCGCACGATAGAATCATCGACCAAAACGACTCTTTTGTCCTTGAGTGTCGATATAACAGGATTGAATTTCTGTTTAACGCTTTCATCTCTTCCCCGCTGATCTGGTTTTATGAAAGTTCTGCCTACATAGTGATTTCTAATCAGAGACATTTCAAAAGGAATATTTCTCGCCTGTGCATATCCGAGAGCCTGAATGTTAGAAGAATCCGGGACGGCAACAACCACATCCGCTTCAATATCCTCATCGTACTTAGCAAGAGCCTGTCCCATCCTTTTTCTGGCTTCATATACACATATTCCGAACTGCTTACTGTCCGGCATCGAGAAATATACAGGCTCGAAAACGCAGTGAGAATGACCTGTTTTACCGTTCCTGAGTTCAGGACAGCCGAATTTGAATCTCTCAACCTGATTATCTCCGAATACATGAATAATTTCGCCGGGAGTAACTTCCTCGATATTTTCGCACCTTAGAATATCAAGACCTTTTGATTCTGAAGCAAAAGCATATCCTGAATCCGTTGCTCCAAAAGAGAAAGGTCTTACTCCGTACGGATCTCTGAATCCCCATATTTCATTCCTGCCGATAAGAACTGTCGAAAACGCGCCTTTGAATTTCTGCATCACCATTCTTATACACTCGATCACAGGAACCTGTTTAACAATATGATGCCAGACAATGAATCTTAGGAGAAGCTCTCCGTCGTTACCGCTGTTAAAATTCACTCCTTCCGCTTTAAGTTCATCGGTAAGGGTTTTGTAGTTGGTAATATCTCCGTTGCTTGCAAGAGCGAAAATCGTTCCTTCGAGAGTTTCAATAACATGCGGCTGGGAATTATTTACATCGCTTGTCCCTCTTGTCGGATACCTTACATGACCAACGGCGATCCTTCCCGGGAAATTTTTTAATACATCTTCGGTAAGATTATCTTTTACAAGACCCAGACCTCGGATCTGCTTTATCTGTCTGCCGTTGCTGACTGCCAGACCGCAGCTTTCCTGTCCCCTGTTCTGTATCGCAAAAAGACCCAGCATTGTATCAAATGCCGCATCGTCTGAATTAAATATTCCAACTACTCCGCACATATCAAATCCCTATAATTAATTTTGCCCAGTCTCTCGCTATCTGAATGTCTCTTTCTTTTTGATTTCTTATCGGGTCCTTAAATTCGATCTTGCCGACAATTGAATTTCCGGTGACGGCTTCTTCAAATTTCTCGAAAAAGTTTCGGGGACTGCCTCCGTGGCAGCAGAATAAAGCAACTTTTTTATTTTTCAGTTTAATCTGTTTGAAAAATGTTCTTAGAGCAGGCGCATAAGTCCAAGCCCAAACGGGTGTTCCGATAAATATCAGGTCATAATCCCCAGGCTTTATATTGAACGGCATCAGTTCCGGTTCCGCTTTAGTCATGGCCTGTTTACCACCCGCAAATATTTTCAAAAAATTATTTCTCGTGATCTCTTTCACGGGTTTTAGTTCAAGCAGATCCGCCCCGATTTCATCAGCCATATTTTCCGCTATAACCTTTGTATTTCCGTCAAATGAATAAAACACGATAAGTATTTTCACCAAACCCTCCTTAGGATTTTTCACCACGAAATATACTGAATTTCAAATTGAATTGCTAATTAAAAAATTATGAAAATAATATCTTTCATTTTATTTGAGAATCGGTTGTTTTTTTCTTACCTTTGCCTTCTATGAAGGAAGATTATAAAAAATATCTGGATCCTGAATTCGTTTCCACATTTTCGAACCTGAGCCTGACGACAAAAATGGTGCTGAAAGGTTTTATGCTCGGAATTCATTCGAGCCCGATGAAAGGCTTTTCCGCGGAATTTTCCGAACATAAGCAGTATAATGAAGGCGATTCTACAAGGTTCGTTGACTGGAAAATTTTCGGCAGAACCGAAAAATACTTTCTGAAGCAGTTCGAAGATGAAACGAACATTTATGCTAATATATTTCTCGACAGGTCAGCATCTATGAGCTTTAAATCTGAAAATTTTCAATATTCGAAGCTAGATTACGGCAAACAGCTTGCAGCAGCAATATCTACGATCCTGATAAATCAGAAAGACGCAGTCGGGTTCGGTAATTATGCCGATAATCTCAAAGAATACATACCTCAGAGATCATCAAAACAGCATTTGAAGAATATACTTATCAACATTGAGAATGATATAGTCTTTAATACGCATGAAACGTATGCCTCATTTGATGAGATCAGTATGAAGCTGCATAAATCAGGGATCCTCGTGATAATATCTGATCTGCTGGAAGAGAGCGACAAGCTGATAAGCAGAATATTAACTCTTCAGAAAAGGCAGCAGGACATAATAATTTTTATGATAGCGGATCATGATGAGTACCACCTTCAGCTCGGTGATCATCTGAACATGATAGATTCTGAAACTAATGAGAATCTGATAGTTAAACCAGCTTTGCTGAAGAATAAATACAAAGAGATTTATGACGAACACATAAATAAATTCAAAAAAGTGTTTACTGAAAAGAAAATTTACTTTACATTTGTGACAACAAGAACGCCGTTCCATATACCGCTTCGTGAGATCGTTCTTGTACGAGGTAAAAAATAAACGGAGAAAATAATGAAGAAGTACATTGATGAAAAAATGCCGTATAAAGTTAAGGATATCAGCCTCGCCGAATTCGGAAGAAAAGAAATTGACATAGCCGAAAAAGAAATGCCCGGCCTCATGTCGATTAGAAAAAAATACGCACCGAAAAAACCTCTGAAAGGCGTAAGGATAACAGGCTCGTTACACATGACTATCCAGACTGCTGTTCTGATAGAGACCCTCGTTGACCTCGGTGCGATCGTAAGATGGTCGAGCTGCAACATATTTTCGACACAGGATCATGCTGCGGCTGCAATTGCAAAGGCCGGAGTGCCTGTTTTCGCATGGAAAGGCGAAACGCTGGATGAATTCTGGTGGTGCACAGCCCAGTCATTATCGTTCCCGGGCGGAAAAGGCCCGCAGCTTATTGTGGATGACGGAGGCGATGCGACTTTAATGTCCCATAAAGGCTATTTCGCCGAGAAGGATCCCGGAATACTTAATGAAAAAATG
>ERZ1645192.4452-NODE-4452-length-11081-cov-7.179303_pt1 | contig 11081 bp, 10 predicted proteins | sample MGYA00575354_ERZ1645192 | MGnify/ENA primary metagenome ERZ1645192 (study PRJEB40844, sample SAMN11349763) | freshwater sediment metagenome | isolation source: river sediment | host: Sediment | place: India: Faizupur Khadar , New Delhi | collected 2017-02-21 ...
CACCCGGAAGAAACGCGGTCATTCCGAATGAAGCCGACGCAGGAGGCGGAATGAGGAATCCCATTGTCCTGAAACAAAATTTTGGAAACGTGGCCTTTTCAATATACCCTGAACCCGGAAAAAGATCCCTTGCCTGTTTGGGTATCCATCCCATCATTAATAACAACCTTAACAATATCGCCTAATGCTAATTTTAATGTAATACTTCGATGGACAGGCCCCGAGCTTGAAATGCCTTCAGCTAGTTTCTCATACTCAGAATTATTAACATAGACATAAATTGCACTGCCTATTGCAGCATCATATCTAACATTAAATGTGTAAATTCCACTACTTGGAACTATAAACTCTCCTGTAGTATTATTATATGCTGATCCATTATTATACTTCACAAAATCACAAATTAAGACTGATAATCCATCAACTCCACCTACCAAATTCTTTTCTGCCCGAAATGCCACCAAATTATCAAGTGTAACACTATTCCCTCCCGATATCTGCAAAGTCTTTGAATTTGCTGCTTCTGAATATGTAAGTGTCTGATTATCTGTATTGTCTTTGTATCCTGAGAGATTCACATTATTTGATCCGGAGATAGCCAGAACATCGCCTGATAATGAAAGGCTCTGAATCTCATTTGTTACACTGGCATCAGCATCATCCTTAAGGGAAGTGAGGTCAGCAGAAGCGCTGTTTGTCAGGGAAAGGATGTTTGTGGATGAGTTGAAAGAGAGTGCCTGCAATTCATTTGTGCTGCTGGCATCATCATCATTCTCCAGTTCTGAGAGGTTTACTGTTGAGGATGTTCCGCTTATCCCGATGATCCTCGTTGAAGGGTCATAAGTGAGGCTTTGCCTGTAAGGAGCAAGGTCCCATTCCTGTGCAGAAGCATTTTTTGTGATTTTCAGCTTGTCAGCATTTATCGACAGGTCCTGGATCTCATTTGCCGGATCTCCGTCCCTTTCGATATTCGATATCTTCACCTGGTTTCCGCCTGATATTGCAAGGTAATCGGCTCCATCAACATTCACTACCGACAGAGTCTGATCATCTGTGGCCGGATCGCCGGGCTCACCTTTCAGTCCCTGAGGACCTTCGGGTCCGGTATCCCCCTTTTCACCTGCCGGTCCCGGCTCAAGGGCCTTCCAGGCAAAAAGTGCATAAGGCACAGCCATGAACTGCATAGTGCCCATATCAACAAAACTACTTTCAAATTTCACCTCAACCTTCAGGTAATGATATGATTCCGACCAGCTGACCTGTGACAGGTCTGAATATATCCCGCCAGTCTGAACTCCGCGTCCGATAATAAGTGAAAAGACTCCGTATTTTGATGTAATAACGTGTGAATGAAGTTCCTGAAAAACAACAGGACCAAGCGGATTTTGCGAGATAACAGAAAAACGCACATCAATTTCAGCATTCGCCAGCTCCTTCCCGTAATTATCCCTGGCCACAGCCTGGTAATGAATCCCTGCCGGAACACCTGTCTGGCCGTATAAACAAAAGCCGCTCAGGTTTAGTACAAGAAATAATATTAATACTCTGAAATTTCTGTAGGTCATTGGTTTTGCTTTACAGTTTTTCTATTTTGAAGGTTCTGTTGAAAATACCATCAGTGCTTGTTATCCTTATGAAGAACAGACCCTTGCTGTAATGTTCGACGCTGAACGGCTGACAAAGCCAGTATGTATCGCTGAACTCAATTTTTTCAGTCCTGGTTATTGACCCGTTAATATTGAAAAAATCGATAATGAAAGTCCTTTTGCCTGTTCCATACAGCTCAACTGTTACGTAATCCCTTACAGGATTAGGATATACCTTCAAACCATTTCCTGCAGGTGCATTCTCTGTTTTCAGCCTGATGCCCGGTTGCTGAAATCCCTGAGTCAGTACCAGGTCAGTATTCCGGAATATTTCAACCGCAGCCTCTCCAATTGTTTGTGAATAATGAATAGCAGGTGTGCACTGAACAGCTCCGACAGGCACAATCACCTGGTGTGACAAACCCTGTGATAACAGGACTTTGCAGCTCCAGAAAAGCAATAAAACTATATGAATCCTTTTCCCCAAATACATTACACATGGTCCGCGCAAGGCCAAATGTAAATATTTTTTTGACAAATCATAGTAATTCAGTGACGAACAGTACATTTTTATATTTAAAACGCCAGAATTCTAAAAAGGAATATCCGATCAGATTTTATATTGCGTTTTAAGGTATTTTTGAAACAAATGACAGCATAGAACCTATGCCTCTGAAACCATACATGTACCATAATCTCACAGAAGCCGGCTGTGATGAAGCAGGCAGAGGCTGCCTTGCAGGACCGGTTTTCGCTGCAGCTGTCATACTACCGAAAAACTTCAGACACCCTGTGCTTAACGACTCCAAGCAGCTGAGCGCAAAAATAAGGGAGGAGCTGCGCCATGAAATTATCTCCACGGCTCTTGCATGGAGTGTTGCACAGGTTGGAAACATTGAAATTGATGAGATGAACATACTCAGGGCTTCAATTAAAGCAATGCACCTTGCCCTCGATGGTCTGAGCAGAAAACCGCAGTTCATACTTGTTGACGGCAACAGGTTTTTTCCGTATAAAGGAATTGGCCACAAAACTGTTATAAAGGGTGATTCAATTTATTTCTCAATAGCCGCAGCATCAGTCCTGGCAAAAACATTCAGGGACGAGTACATGGACAGTCTTGATCAGGAATATCCACAATATGGCTGGGGAAAGAACAAGGGCTATGCAACAGCTGCCCACCGTAAGGCAATAGAAAAATACGGCATCACTCCCTATCACAGGAGATCCTTCACCCTGACGAACACACAGCTTGATTTCAATTTTAATTACCCTGTGAAATTTAAAATTATCTTTACCGGCTCAAAACCATAAAAAAAAGTTCACAATATGAAACCCGCATGTAATACATAAACAAACGCGCATAACTATAACTTGCGGGTTCCATCAAACCATTAAAATCAAAATTATATTATGATGAAAAAGTTAGTTGCTATTACAATAATCCTTCTGCTGGGAACAGGTAATCTTCTCCGAGCGGATGAAGGTATGTGGCTTTTGCCGCTTATTGAGAAGAAGAATATGGGAAAGATGACCGAACTGGGTCTTAAACTTTCGGCAGAGGATATTTACAGCCTGAACAAGGCGAGTGTTAAGGATGCTATAGTTATTTTCGGTGGCGGCTGCACCGGGGAAATCGTATCATCACAGGGTCTTATACTTACAAACCACCATTGCGGATACGGATCAATACAGGCACACAGTACAGTTGAGCACGATTACCTGAAAGACGGATTCTGGGCAATGTCAAAAAGTGAAGAACTGCCTAATCCCAATCTTGCCGTTACTTTCCTGATAAGAATAGAGGATGTTACAAACCAGGTTCTCGAAAATGTTAAGCCCGGCATGAATGAGACAGAAAGGACTGCAGCAATAAATGAAGCACGTAAGAAAATTGAACAAAAGGCAGCCGAGGGTACTTCTTACCGTGCCACTGTAAGCAGCTTCTACGGAGGAAATTACTTCTATCTGCTTGTTTATGAAAGATATAACGACGTGAGGCTAGTTGGTGCGCCTCCCTCATCAATTGGAAAATTCGGTTCTGACACCGACAACTGGGAGTGGCCCCGCCATACCGGCGACTTCAGTGTTTTCAGGGTTTATTCAGCACCCGACGGAAAACCAGCAGCTTACTCAAAGGACAATGTTCCGCTTAAACCAAAGCATTATTTGCCTGTTTCGCTTAAGGAAAGAAATGAAGGAGATTTTGCAATGATCCTGGGTTATCCCGGCAGAACAAGCAGGTATTTTACCTCTTATGAAGTTAATGAACAGCTGCAGATCGTACACCCGGTAAGGATTAAGGTTCGCGGCATTAAACAGGATGTATGGATGAATGACATGCAGGCTGATAAGAAGGTGAATATCCAGTACTCGGCAAAATATTTTGGTTCATCTAACTACTGGAAATATTCAATCGGACAGAAGAGAGGTCTTGAAAGACTGAATGTGGTTTCAAAAAAACAAGTCATCGAGGATCAGTACAACAAATGGATTGAAGGCAGCACTGAAAGAAGGGAGAAATATGGTGAAGCCCTTCCCCTTATAAAATCGGCAATAGAAGGCCGTGCTGAATATTTCAAAGCCCTCTCCTATGCAACAGAATGCCTTCAGGGTTGTGAGATACTTTCAATGAACCAGGGAGTATCGGCCCTGATCACCGCACTTCAGTCTGGCGATGCACAGAAAACCGAAGACGCAGTGAAGCAGATCAGAAACAATGCAGAAAGATTCTACAAGGATTATAATGCTGCAACTGACAATAAGGCTATGAAAGCCATGCTTAAACTGTTCCGTGAAGATGTTCCTGCAAAATTTCATCCTGATTTCTACACCGGTGTGATTGATAAAAAATTCAAGGGAGATATCGATAAATTCACAGATGATCTATTTGCCAGGTCAGTATTTTCAAGCGAGGAAAAACTTAATGCCTTCCTGAGCAAACCAAGCCTGAAAGTTATTGAAAAGGATCCTGTTTACCTCACAGCAACTTCATATTATAAAGCTGCAGGAGAGGTCTCAAAGAAAACCTACGAATATGAAAACGATATAATGAAGGGAAGAAGGATCTGGATGGCTGCCCTTATTGAAATGGATCCCGAAAAGGCAGAGTATCCTGATGCCAACTCAACAATGAGGCTTACTTACGGAAGCGTGAGGGACTATGATCCGAGAGACGGAGTCACATATAAACATTACACCACACTTGAAGGCGTGATGGAGAAATACAAGCCTGGCGATTATGAGTTTGATCTGCCGAAAAAAATCTTAGACCTGTATGCCAAAAAGGAATATGGACGATACAGTTCATCAAAAGGTTATATGCCGGTTTGTTTCCTTACCACAAATGATATCACAGGCGGCAACTCGGGAAGCCCTGTAATGAACGGAAACGGTGAACTTATTGGACTTGCATTTGACGGTAACTGGGAATCAATGAGCGGTGACATTGCTTATGAACCGGAACTCCAGAGAACAATAGTTGTGGACATAAGGTATGTATTGTGGGTCATGGATATCTATGCCGGGGCAAGACACCTTGTTGATGAAATGACAATAAGGCAATAAACCGATAATATTTAAAGTAAGCTGTCTCATTAGTCAATTTTACTGATGAGACAGTTTTTTTATGTCGTATTGTGGCATTTTGTGACTAAATTTGCACAAATAATAAACAAATGCACCTGAACCTTATTGAGATACTTGCTGCTTTCATGGTACTTTTTGCCATAATTGACATCCCCGGATCAATCCCGATAATTATAGACATCAAATCCAAATCAGGAGATATCAAATCTGCAAAGGTTACAGCCGTATCTTTCGCAATACTGCTTGCTTTTCTTCTTATAGGAAGTCCTTTGCTTGGAATTTTCGGCATTGATGTTTCTTCATTTGCAATTGCAGGTTCATTTATTATCTTCCTGATAGCCATGGAGATGATTCTCGGCATCGAACTTTTCCATCACGACTCCCAGGGTTCCGGATCAATTTTCCCCATAGCCTTTCCTCTTATTGCCGGAGCAGGATCAATTACAACAATTCTGTCATTGAAAGCTGAATATGCAACAATAAATATATTAATTGCTCTTTGTCTTAATATGGTTGTAATCTACCTTGTGCTAAGACTTACTTCCCTGTTTGAAAAGATGCTTGGGGCAAGCGGATTGCAGCTTCTAAAAAAAGTATTCGGCGTAATTCTCCTTTCAATAGCAATAAAACTCTTCATTACAAATACAGGCATAGTACTACCGCATGCGGGCAAATGAGATAACAATCTATACCGACGGAGCAGCAAGCGGCAATCCCGGGCCCGGAGGATACGGAGTTGTTATGATTTACGGCAGGCACCGGCTTGAAAAATCACAGGGATTTAAACTGACAACAAACAACAGGATGGAACTTCTGGCTGTCATTACCGGTCTTGAGGCTCTTAAAAAACCGGGCAGCAATGTTGTTGTATACACTGATTCAAAATATGTTGCCGATGCCGTTGAAAAAGGCTGGGTATTCCAGTGGGAATCAAAAATGTTCAGGAAGAAAAAAAATCCTGATCTCTGGATACGCTTTCTGAAGGTTTACAGAACTCATAATGTCCGGTTTGTATGGATAAAAGGCCATGCAAACAATGTTGAGAATGAAAGGTGTGACAAGCTTGCAGTGGCTGCATACAGGCAGTCCGACCTTATTGAAGATGAAGGTTACCTCATGGACCAGGCAGACAATATGTTGTTGTGATAAAGAAATTGTCGTTTTTTTTTCGTATAATTGATGTTCTATTGCAAGAAAAATATTAATGGATAAGCTTTTTATTGCACCGACATCCACAACTCCTGAAATATCCTTTTCAATAAAGGATAATCTTTTCAGGATTAAGGGAAACTCCAGACCCGAAGATGTCAGAGCGCTGTATTATCCTGTAACAGAATGGATAACAAACCTGATAGACGGTATAATAAGCGGAAGGATAAATGATTTTACAGAAAAAAATCCTATAAAGTTCCAGTTTGACCTTCAGTATTTCAATTCATCGTCTGCTAAATTCCTTTATGATATCTTCCTCGAGCTAAAAAAGCTTCCGGATGCCGGTAAACATGTTAACATTGAATGGTATTATGATCGTGAGGATACAGATATGTTTGAAGCAGGAAGCGATATGGCCTCACTTGTGAGCATGAATTTCAGTTTTATTGCAAAAGAAGAGGAATAGATATGCAGGGACAGAAAGAGCTCTATGAGCTTTTTAAAACACTCTCAATAGAATTCGAATATCACGAACATCCGCCAGTAAACACAATTGAAGATGCCCTTACTCACTGGAAAGACTATAATTCAGGTAGATGTAAGAATATTTTCTTCCGCAACCACAAGGGCAACAGACACTACCTGGTAATTCTCGAACACCTGGCCCAGCTTAACATAAGAGACCTTGAACAAAGACTCAGGCAGGGAAAACTGAGCTTTGCTTCAGATCAGAGACTGATGAAATACCTTGGATTACTTCCCGGATCTGTATCTCCTTTCGGACTTATTAATGACACAGAAAGGCATGTTCATCTTTTCATTGACAAAAACCTGCTGCAGTTCGACAGGCTTGCATTTCACCCCAACAAGAATACAGCGACACTGGTAATCAGCAAGGACGATTTCCTGAAATTTCTTAACCATACCGGAAATACCTTTGAATTCTTAAACCTCTATGATAAGGGTATTTAGCTCCTGTCCGGTCTTTATATTAATTCCGGTTTTTGTTAAAAGAACTTAAATTTTCTGTACTGTTGCATCAAAAATCTCATTCATACGTCTTTCAAGCAAAAAAGTTAATCAATAAACCCCGAATGAGAAAATACCTTCTGCTGATTTTTTGTCTTACAATACTGATATCGGCAACTCCAGCCCAGGATAACGGAAAAAAGCAATATAAAGCTGAACAGATACTTGTTGCACCGGTGATTAACGGAATACTTGATGAGGAAATATGGCAGAACGGTTCCTGGATTGACGATTTCACCCAGCATGAGCCATACAACGGAGCAAAAGCTTCTCAGAGAACTGAATTCAAAATCATTTTCGACAAGGATAATATTTATGTGGGAATAAAAGCATGGGATACAAGTCCTGACAGCATAGTAAACAGATTATCCCGCAGGGACCATGAAGACGGGGACAATGTTGGAGTAATTTTCGACAGTTACCACGATCTCCGGACAGGCTTTGCATTTGGTGTTACTTCATCGGGTGTGAAATGGGACCAGATCTTCTCCAACGACGGACAGAATGAAGATGAATCATGGGATCCGAACTGGTGGGTAAAGACATCTATAAACAGTGACGGATGGGTGGCAGAGATGAAGATACCTTTCAGTCAGCTGAGGTTTGAGGAAAGTTCCGGCGATGTCTGGGGACTTGAGGTGGTGAGAACCCTTTTCAGAAAACAGGAGACCTCTCTCTGGCAGCATATTCCAAAAGATGCACCCGGTATTGTGCATCTTTTCGGAGAAATGACCGGACTGGAATCAATAAAACCAAGGAAAATTTTTGATGTAACACCATACACAGTTGCCAGAACTGAATCATTCAAAGCTGATCCTGAAAATCCTTTCCTGGCTAAAGGTAAAAAGTCAGGATTTAACGGTGGTATTGACGCCAAAATAGGTGTCACAAACAACCTGACAATGGACCTTACAGTTAATCCCGATTTTGGTCAGGTTGAAGCTGATCCCTCTGAGGTCAACCTTTCAGCTTATGAGACTTTCTTCAACGAAAAAAGGCCTTTCTTCATTGAAGGAAACAATATAACCAACTTTGCACTTGGTATCGGCGACGGAGGAGTCGGCAATGACAACCTGTTCTATTCCAGAAGAATAGGCAGAAGACCACAGGTTGAACCTGATCTGAATGACAACTGGCACGCTGATATTCCGACAAATACAAATATTATTGGTGCGGCAAAACTTACCGGAAAAACACAGGACGGTCTTTCAGTGGGATTTGTTGAAGCCCTTACAGCTGAAGAGATGGCTGAGATTGACACATCAGGAGGAAGGATGTTCAAAACAGTTGAGCCACTTACAAATTATTTTGTCGGCAGGGTTCAGAAAGACTATAAGGAAGGAAATACAATAGTTGGAGGAATCATCACTGGCACAAACAGAAACCTTGACGATGATCTTGATGAATATCTCCATAAAGCTGCTTATTCTGGAGGTTTGGATTTCACCCAGTACTTTAAAAAGAAAAGCTGGATGTTCAATTTAAACTCGGCATTCAGCCTTGTACAGGGAACAAAAGAAGCTTTACTCAGAACCCAGACCTCATCGGCAAGGTATTTTCAGAGGCCTGACAAATCATATTCAGTACTTGATTCTTCAAGAACTTCACTGGCAGGCTCAGGAGGCAGGATGCAGGTGATGAAGCTTAACGGCCACTGGAACTTCATGCTTGCCTCACTATGGAAAACGCCCGGGTTTGAAACAAACGATCTTGGTTTCATAAGGCAAGCTGACCAGATGCTGAATGTGCTGTGGGCAGGATACAGTCAGTGGGAGCCAAAGGGATTCTACAGGCGATACAATATTAACGGCGATTTCTACAATGTAACCAATTTCGGAGGAGAGAACCTGGGAATGGGCTTCGAATACAACGGTAACATAAGCTTTAAAAATTACTGGAATGCCTGGGCCGGGGGCGGTATTGAAACCAATGCACTTGCAACAGGTCAGCTCAGAGGCGGACCTGCAATGAAAATGCCAGGAAGCATGAGGTTTCATGCAGGATTCGAAACAGACGAGAGAAAGAAATTGATTTTCGATGTTTTCGCCAACATCAACCAGGGCTTCAGAGATAACTATAATAATTATTACGGACAGGTTGAGGTAACTTACAAACCTGTCAATTACCTTTCTGTTTCATTTGAACCGGGAGTGAGCAAATCATTCACCAACCTGCAGTATGTAACCCATACAAGCTTCGGAAATGAAGACAGATATGTCTTTGCCAGCATCGACAGGAAGACAATCAGTACATCCTTCCGCGTAAACCTGAACGTAAGCCCCGACCTTACAATCCAGTACTGGGGTCAGCCCTTTATTGCAACAGGCAAATACAGTGATTATAAATACATTACAGACCCAATGGCCTCTGAATATGAGTCACGGTTCAGGGTTTATAATTCACAGAACTATACCGCGGGAGACTATCAGCATAATATTGACGAAGACATTAACGGTACTGTTGACTATGGTTTTGATAATTCAGACTTTAACTTCAAGGAATTCCTTTCAAACTTCGTTGTAAGATGGGAATATAATCCCGGATCTTCTGTCTACCTGGTCTGGAGCCAGACAAGACAACATTCTGCAGATATCGGTGATCTTAATGTACTTGACGACCTTGGCAATCTTTTCGACAGCAAGGCAGAGAAACCACATAACGTGTTCCTTGTAAAGTTCAGCTACCGGTTTGGCATTAAGTAACATAATATGCCGGCTCCCTGCTCACACCGATTTAAAGGTTTTTAAGTTGAACATTGGAGAACTGTTTTTTGTTTCTTCCTTTGCATGAACTGAAAAAACACTTTCAATGAAAAAATTGATTTTATTACTCTTCGTATTTGTAACATTTGTTACAAATGCACAGGATAAGGACGCTTACAGGATTTTCACCGGAGACGGCAGGAAAGCTGATTACCAGGATGTTGTAAAACACTCGCTTAAATCGGATGTAATCTTTTTCGGAGAACTTCACGACAATCCGATTGCACACTGGCTTGAACTGGAGCTGGCAAAGGATATCTTTGCCGTGAAGGGAAACAAGCTGATTCTTGCAGCTGAGATGTTTGAAACAGATAACCAGATAATAATTGATGAATATCTTGCCGGCCTGATAAAGGAATCATCTTTTGAAAGTGAAGCACGGCTCTGGAAGAATTACAACACTGATTATAAGCCGCTTGTATCCTTTGCAAAAAAGAACAATCTTAAATTTGCAGCTTCAAATATCCCGAGAAGGTATGCATCTGTTGTTTCTTCAGGAGGCTTCGAAGCACTTGAGAAACTATCGGATGAAGCTAAAAAATATATTGCTCCCCTTCCGGTTCAGTACGATCCTGAGCTCCAGTGCTACAAAGAGATGTTAAAAATGGATATGGGGCCCAAGGGGCCTGATCCTGAGAACTTCCCAAAAGCACAGGCTATTAAGGATGCAACAATGGCATACTTTGTTGTGAATTATCTCCGGCCCGGAACTACTGTGATTCATTATAATGGCAGCTACCATTCCGACAATTACCAGGGTATTGTCTGGTACCTTGGCAAATACAGCCCTTCAGTAAAATCGCTTACTATTGCAACAGTCCTTCAGGATGATACTGACAGGCTTGCTGAAGAAAGCAGGGGAAAAGCTGATTTTGTAATTGTGGTACCGGTCACAATGACCAGGACGTATAAGTAAGGGCGGAAGGCGGAAGGCGGAAGGCGAAAGGTGGAAGGCGAAAGGCGA
>ERZ1645192.4454-NODE-4454-length-11079-cov-5.317671_pt1 | contig 11079 bp, 11 predicted proteins | sample MGYA00575354_ERZ1645192 | MGnify/ENA primary metagenome ERZ1645192 (study PRJEB40844, sample SAMN11349763) | freshwater sediment metagenome | isolation source: river sediment | host: Sediment | place: India: Faizupur Khadar , New Delhi | collected 2017-02-21 ...
TAGTTCCGGCCGCCGGGTTGGGGGGAAAGATTTCTTGCACTCGGAAGGCGCCGGGAGCATCAAAGGTCAGGTTGATCGGTGGACTTTCCGGAGTTTCGCTTCCGGCGGTTCACCGGAGTTGATTCATTATCAAGACTTATTCAAGGAGGTTGTCGATGGGTATGGAATCTACCGAACGGCCGGGCGGAGTGCTCTTCAAGGGAAATCCCCTGACGCTCCTCGGACCTGAACTGAAGGTGGGGCAGGCCGTCCCCGATTTCGCCGTGCTGGCCAACGACCTTTCGCCCCTCACCCTGGCCGGGACCGAGGGGGTCCGGGTCTTCGTGACCGTGCCGTCGCTGGACACTCCGGTGTGCGATCTCGAAGCCCGCCGCTTCAACGACGAGGCGGCCTTATTGCCGGGAGTGAGCGTGTTCGTGGTGTCGGCCGACCTGCCCTTCGCCCAGGCGCGCTGGTGCGGTAACGCCGGGATCAAGAACGTCGCCACGGTATCCGACCACCGCGCCATGTCTTTCGCCGACGCCTGGGGTGTGCACATCAAGGAACTGCGCCTGCTGGCCCGGGCGGTCTTCGTCGTGGACGCGGCCGGAAAGCTGAGCTACTTTCAGTTGGTCAAGGAAATCGCCTCGCAGCCCGATTTCGACGCTGCCTTGGCGGCCATCCGGCAGGTGAGGACCGTTTCCCGTCGCTGAAGCGACGGGCGATTTCAGTCCAAGGCCGTTGAAACGGCCTAAAACCTAACCACTTTTCTTCAAAGACCAGATCCTGTTCATCCTGTGCATCGATGTGAAATTCCTTATTTTTCAGTGTATTCCGTGTGTTCCGTGGTTAATCATTCGTGGCCATTCGGGTCAGCATCAGTGTAATTCGTGATTGTTCAGGGTTGGGCTTGGCGGCGCCGGGTCGCCCTGGAGGCGCAGGGGGAGTTCGAGCCGGTGGCGCTCCAGGAGTTCCCGGTCGCGAAGCAGCTCCCCGGCCGGTCCGGCGGCCACGAGCCGGCCCTCGTCGAGGAGGACGAGATCGTCGGCCAGGTCCAGGGCCAGGTCCAGGTCGTGGGTGGCCAGGATCCGGGTGCCGGCCAGCCGGCGCACGAGGTCGATCAAACGGCGGCGGTGGAACGGGTCCAGGCCGGCGGTCGGTTCGTCCAGGGCGAGCACTTCCGGCCTCATGGCGAGTACCGTCGCCAGCGAGGCGAGCTTTTTCTCCCCGCCGGACAGATGAAACGGGGAGCGGTCCTCGAAGCCCGGCAACTCAATGACGGAGAGCGTTTCCCGGACGCGTTCCGCTACCTCGGCCCGACCGAGTCCGAGGTTCAGCGGCCCGAACGCGACGTCCTCGCCGACGGTGGGGCAGAACAGTTGCCAGTCGGGCTCCTGAAACACCAGCCCGACCCTACGGCGCACCTGTTCCAGGGTGTGCTTTCCCACCACCAGGTCACCGATCCGCACCTCTCCCGAGCCGGCCAAGTGAATCCCGTTGAGCAGTCCCAGCAGGGTGGATTTCCCGGACCCGTTCGGCCCGGCCACGGCGGTGCAGCGCCCGGCGGCGAAACGGCAGGTGATGCCGCGCAGGGCCTGGCGCCCGTCCGGGTAAGCGAACGAGACTCCAGCCAGCGCGATGTCCACCGTCTGTGCGCTCATGGGTGCCAGCTCTTCCAGCCGCTGAGGGCTGCCATACCAAGGGTGCCCGTCAGCAAGAGCACCTCCCGCCAGCTCCAGCGCGCGTCGGAGAGACTCTGGAAGCGGCCGGCGAACCCGCGCGCGAGCATGGCCTGGTAGACCGCCTCGCCCCGTTCCAGGCTCCGCAGAAAGAGCGTGCCGACGGCGTTGCCAATCATCCGCCGCCAGCGCCGGGCCGGCATCCGGCCGGTCGAACGGCAGGCGACGGCCAGTTGCATCTTTTCCGCCTCGTCCACCACGATGAACAGGTAGCGGTAGAGCAAGGCCAGGATCCGGAGAAACACCCGCGGCACCCTGCCCTGCTCCAGCACGTGCATCAGTTCACCGAACGGGGTGGTGGCCATCAGGAGGATCACCAGCAGCAGGATCACGGCGGCCCGGGCGATGGCGTGGAGCGCCAGCCAGGCGCTCTCCGGGTAGAAGGGCCACCCGGCCAGGGAAGGCCAACCCGGCCAGGGCGACCCGGACGGTCTGAGCCACGGCAAGGGCAACACCGCCAGGACGGTAAATCCCAGCGGGAGCCAGAGTTTGCCGAGGAGGTGGTCCGGTCTGACCCGGCCCAGGGCCGCTCCGGCGAGCCAGAGCCCGAGCAGCGGCCAGAAGGGGGTGAAACGCGGTGCCGGAACGGCCGAAGCCGCCGTGACCGCCAGAACGGCCGCCCACACCTTGCCGGCCGGGTGCAGCCGCTGCAGGGGGCCGCCGGGACGGCTGTGGTGGTCGATGAAATCGTGCCTCACGGGCGTTCGTTCCCCTGGCGCAGCTTGCCGACAAGAGTGAGGACCCCCCAAACCAGCAGCCCGCCCGCCACGGCGGAGAGCACCGCTTCCAGCGCGGGCGGCCACCCGGCCCAGCGGTAGTCGGGCAGCGGGGACCGGAAGGGCTGGCCGGCTTCGGGCGCCAACCCCAGGCGGGCCAAGACCCATTCCAATCCGTCGGGAAGTTCGGACGCCCAGCCGGCCAAGAATCCAACCGCGGCCAGGCCGAGCAGGGCCAGCGCCACTTTACGCCACGGGATCCGGCGCATGACCGCCTCCCTTTCCCAGCAGGCCCGCCGTCAGTTCCGGCCGGACGGCCGCGATGCACCGCAGCACCGCCAGGGTGATCAAGGCTTCGGCCGCTCCGATCAACACGTGGATGCCGGTCATGGCGCCCAGTACCAACGGCAGCGGATAGAGCCGGCTGGCCGCGATCTCCGCCGCGCAGGCCGCCGCCGGCACGACGATTGAGACCAGGGCCGCCAAGAGCACCCCGGCCGCCCGCCAACGGGTCCCCAGCACCCGGGTCCAACCGGAGAAGACCAGCCGGGTGGCCAGCACGCCCAGGACCGCCATGTTCAGGAGGTTGGCGCCGAGCGCGGTGATGGCCCCGTCCTGGAACACCACCGCCTGCACCACCACGACGGCCGTGAGCACCAGCATCGCCGCCGGGGCACCCAACAACAGCGTGGCCAGGGCCGCCCCCAGCAGGTGGCCGCTGGTGCCGGCCGCCACCGGGAAATTCACCATCTGGGCAGCGAAGATGAAGGCGCCGAGCATCCCCATGAGCGGGACGGCCCGCTCCTCGTAGCGCCGCTGGACCCGCCAGAGAGCCCAGCCAACCCAGGGCGCGGCCGCCGCCGCGGTGGCGAGGGACACTTCCGTCGAAAGCAGTCCGTAGGGGATATGCACGTCAGGCCTCGTCCAGGCTGGCCGAAATCATCAACTGGCCGCTCTTGACGCCGGGCGTGCTGATCAGCCCGTCGGCCAGTTCCTGGACGGCCCCGGCCCGCCCGCGGACGATCACCACCTCGAGGCAATTGTCGTGGTCCAGGTGGATGTGCAGGGCCGACATCACCTCGGAGTGATGCTGGTGCTGCAGGTGGATGAGCCGTTCGGAGAGCTCGTGCCGGTGGTGATCGTAGACCAGGGTCACCGTCCCGACCACCGGAGCGTCTCCCTTGGCCTTGGCCCCCAGGAGCGCCTGGCGCATGAGATGCCCAAGCGCCTCGGAGCGGTTGGCGAACCCCTCGGCGGCGATCATGGCGTCGAAGGCAGCGAGCAACTCCTGGTCGCAGGAGACTCCAAAGCGGCTGAGTTGCATCCACCCCTCCCTGGTAGCACGAATCTATAAAATGGTAACATCGATAACCAGAAAGAGTAAAGGACTTTTCTCACGCTAACCCGCAAGTATGCAAAATTTGCTTTTGTTCTTCGGGATCTTTGTCGCTATGATTGGCCTGTCTGGAGTTGAATCGGACGTTCAGATTGAACTTCGCCAATCCGGCTGAGATGGAGAGCAAAGTCTGCATCCCGATATGAAAAATGAGGATGCAAGTACTCAGCGACTTGAGTGTCCGCCTCCCGTTGAAACCCGCTTTACTTTCCCCCATTTGTGTAGTAATGGTTAAAGAAGTGAGGCGCCATGAAAGATGATGATTTAAGAGTTGCATGGGAATTGAGGAAACGGTTAACTGGACTTGTTGAAATTCTGGATTTCAAGGTCTTTGGTTCGCGAGCCAGGGGGGATGCGGATGAATACGCCGACTTGGACGTTTTTTGCAAGGTTGAGGCGATCGACGGTGAACTTAAAGATCGGATTTTCGACATCGTGTGGGATATAGGCTTTCGAAACGGCATTGTGATCTCTACGTTGATTTTCACCCGGGAAGAACTGGAGAATTCTCCGCTGCGAGTATCCCCGATCGTCGAGGTCATCGCCGAAGAAGGGGTGTCCATTTGACGGATCAGGAGTCCCTTTTTATCTTTCGGATGCAGGAAGCGGAAGAAACCTTCGCTGACGCCGAGCAGATGATGCTAAACGGCCTCAGCTCCATAACCAACCGGGCTTACTACGCCATGTTCTATGCCGTTCTGGCGCTTTTTCTGAAGATGGGAATCAATGCCAGGACATCGAAACACGCCGGTGTGATCGCGATGTTCGACAAGGAATTCATCCACACCGGCAAACTGGATGTCCGTTGTTCAAATGCTGTCTGGAAATAGAATTGGGCTTTTATTGACAGTGATTAGGTCAATGGCCACCGTCCCCATTCCAACCGGAGATTCCAAGGGAAAACTTCGGCACCAATCAACCCACCTACCAGTCGGCCTGGACGCTGGCTCTACTTCCGCACTCTCTCCAAGATAGGCCCGAATTCGCGGCCGAGCAACGGATTCACCCGCATGGCTGCCTCGATCGACTGGCGGGCCCTCGCCAGGGCTTCGCCACGCTTGCCGGCTTCCTTTTCCGCCCGGGCCTCCAGTTCCGCCAGGACGCCTTGGAGCGCCACGGCCCGGGCGTTGGCCGGGTTCAGCGCCAAGGCCGCGGTCAGCCGGGCCTGGCCTTGGGCGATCGCCTCGGTGGCGGGCGCCCCGGAGCGGAGATCCGCTTCCGCCTGCCAGCGATAAAATTCGGCGAAGTGGGCGAAGATCTCCGAGTCTCGCTGGTTCAACTGGACGGCCTGTTGGAAAGCCTTGCCGGCCTCGCTGAGGCTCGCCCGGGCCGAGGCGTTCCGCCCGAGCGCCCAGCGGGCGGACAGCAGCCATGACTGCGCGGCCCGGGACAATGTCTGGGCATTGCGGGGATTGATCTGCAGGGCCTGGCCGTAGTGGCGGCGCGCTTCTTCCAGTTTCCCGGAAGGGTCCTGGCCGCTCTCGATCAGCAACCGGGCTTCCAGCAGGCGGACGTCGCCATAGTTGTAATGGACTTCATCCAGGAAGGTGGCGTTGATCCGCAATCCCTCCTCAAACTGGCTGGCGGATTGCCGCAGCAGCGGCTTCGGGTCTTCGTTCCGGAGAACCGCGTAGCGGGCCAGTTGGAGCCAGGAAAGCCCCAGGTTATTGATCGCGTAAATATACTTGGGGTTGGCCGCCAGGGCCCGCCGATAGTCGGACTGGGCATTTTCCAGCATCGGGCGGGGATCGCCGCCACCGGCCACCGCCGCTCTGCCGAGACCTTCCCAGCAGGCGCCCATCAGGTTGAACGCCGGGACGAGAGTCGAATTCAGGCGGACCGCCTTCTGGCAGCAGTCGATGGCTTGCCGGTAGGAAGGATCGGAAGGACGCCCGCGAGATTGCTGGTATTCCCCCATCCGATAATAGATGTTGCCCAGGTTGTTCCACAGCAGGGCCATGTCTGGCGCCTGTTCCAGCACCTGCCGGTACGATTGGCCCGCCAGGTCCAGAGAGGGCACCGGATCCGCCCCCTGCAGGAATTCATACTCCGCCCGGATGCCGAAGACGCTGCCCCGGTTGGCCAACGAAGGGAGATAACCCGGGTTGGCCTTGAGCACCCGGCCGAAGCTGTCGGCGGCCTGGTCCAGGGAGGGCCGGGGATCGCGGCCGCGCTTGAGGTCGACGTGCATGGCCTGCAGGAGGTAGGAGGTGCCGATGGAATGCAGGGGCCGTGGGTCGGAGGGATTCAACCGGAGCGCCTCCCGGGCGGAGCGCCGGGTCTGTTCGAGCAGTGGAGAGGGATCCAGCCCCCGGCGCAGAGCGGTGTCGGCCTGCTGGTGATTCCAAAGGGCTCGGAGATAGTAGGCATAGCTCCGGTCCGGGCTCGCCGGGATCGACCGGTCGATGGCCGCCGCGGCTTCGCGGCCGGCGTCGTCGCTGGCCTGGCCTTGAGCGGCTTGGATCTCCATCACCTTCAGCCAGCAGGCGGCCATGCGCTCGTAGGCTTCGGAATCACTGCGAGCCATGTCCACGGCCCGTTCGAGCGCCAGGACCGATTGGTCCAGCAAGGCCCGGGCGCCGGCGAGATCTCCCTGGTTCTGCTTCTCGGCCCCGAGGTAGAGGAACGCCTGCCCGCGCAACCGGGCCGCCTCGGACAGCCAGGGCGCCTGCCCCAGCGCGTCGTCCGCCTTTTGGAGCGCCTGCTGATATTGCCTGTCGTAGAAGGCGATCAAACCCTCCGCGTACGCCGGGGCCAGGGTGGCGGCATTACGGCTCAAGCGGAGGTAGGCCAGGGCGGGACCCCGGTACTTCTGTTCCAACTGCTTCAGGCGCACCTCCCGCAGATCCTTGTTGGCGATCCGCTGGGCATCGTCCAGGGCCGCCTGGTACTGTTCACCGAGAGTCAAGCCGAGCGCGTAAGCGACCTCCGGTCCCCGGGCGCCCGCCGACCAGGCCTTTTCGAGGTGCCGGCGGGCTTCGGCATGATCGCGCAGGGCCAAGTGGCCGCGGCCCAAGGCATAGTGGCCCGGTCCCGTGGCGATGTCGCCCAGGGTCCGCATGCGCTCCTCGATCCGGCGCATCCGATCGCGGACGATGCCGATCTCCCGGCGAGTGTCGTGCAGCGGCAGCGCCTGGATGTAGTGGAGAAATCCCTCGATCTGCTCCACTTCCTGACCGAACTGCTGGGCCAGGGCGGCCCGTTCAGCGGCCAGCATCCGGCCGCGCAGGCCGATCCCGACCAGCACCAGCAGCACCAGCAGGAAAACCGCGGAGGTGGCGAACAAGGCACGGTGCTTTCTCACCTTCTTCAGCGCCAGATAGCTCCAACTGGCCGGCCGGGCTAGGATCGGCTCGCCGTTCCGGTAGCGGGCCAGGTCATCGGCCAGGGCCCGGGCGGAGTCATAGCGGTCCTGAGGGAGTTTTTCCAGGCATTTCCGCGCGATGGTCTCCAGATCGGCCGGGATGTGAGGCGCCAGTTGCCGGACCGGCGCCGGATCGTCTCCGAGGACCTTCATCAGGATGGACAGCTCGTTGTCGCCCTGGAACGGCGGCTGCCCGGCCAGCAACTCGTAGAGAACCGCCCCGAGGCTGTAGACATCGGTACGGCGGTCGAGCTGGTGGACCTTCCCGCTGGCCTGCTCTGGCGCCATGTACATGGGAGTGCCCATGATCATGCCGGTCTTGGTGGAGCCGGGCGCCTCCTGGTCATGCACGAGCCCGAAATCAAGCACGTAAGGCTTCCACCCGCCGCCGGGCGTTTTCTCCACCATGATGTTGCCCGGCTTGATGTCCCGGTGGATGAGCCCGGCCCGGTGGGCCGCCTGAAGGGCCTCGGCAACCTTCTCCACAATATGGACCTTCTCCTCCAGCCGAAGCTCCGGCATGAGCTGGCGGAGATTCCGCCCCTCGATGAGCTGCATCACGATGAAGGGTTTGCCGTCCGTCTCGCCCACGTCGAAGACTTTGCAAATGTTCTCGTGGTCCAGCCGGGCTTGCGCCTGGGCTTCCCGGGCGAATCGTTCCGCCTCTCCCGCGTTCTCACTGCGCAGGAACTTGACCGCCACGTACCGCTTCAGTTTGTGTTCGTAGGCCCGGCAGACCGTGCCCATGCCGCCGCTGCCCAGCGCTTCGATGATTTCGAACCGGCGGAGCGACGCGCCGAAGGTTTGGAACCCCAACAGGCCGGATTCGCCCTTCAGGGTGTCCGGGACAGCCGTCCTTTCCGGAAGTGAGTCCGCAGGGGCATCCGGACCGTTACCCGCAGGGGAGCCGGACGGCTTGTCGAAGACGAAGGTGAGTTCCAGTTGGTCGAGATCCTTCTCCAGGGCCTTCAGCGCCAAGACATCCAACTTGCCCGAGGTCACCAGGGATTCGAGCCAGGCCGACGGCGCCTCGGCCGGCAAAGGCTTTTCAGGGGCCAGCGGCAAAGCGCCGCCGAGGTCCCGCAGGGTGATCAGTCCCTTGGCGAGCGCCAATCCGAGAAGCCGGTCCGCGCGGTGACGTTCCATGCTGCAAACTCCTGTGGACAAACTGCCCCTGGCCAGGACTCATGTGGGCAAGATGGGATACGGGCTCTGAATTGAAATGAAAGAGATGATCCGGCCAAGCTGATTCTCAACGAAAACAACTGTTTAATCAAGATCAAAGTGCGGTCAGAATTCGCCCCGGATGGTCAACTGCAGGGTCCGGCCGGGCGCCAGGACCGACTTCTCGTCCGCGGAGGCGAAAAATGGCTGGTCGAACAGGTTTTTAAGGCCGAGTTGCAGTCCCAGCCGGTCACCCAGTTTCCACCCGGCCGCGGCGTCGAAGATGGCCGCGCCGGGGATGACTTTTTCGCTCGGTCCCGGGCGCTCGTCGCGGCCGAACGCCGTCCCGCGGGCCGTCCACCAGATCCGGCCGGCGCCCATCGTACCGTTCAGGGCGAGAAAGAACCCCGGGGCGGGGATGTCATCGGTGGAGGACCCGTCATCCAACACCCGTCCCCGCAGGTAGTGACCGCCGAAAAGCAGCGTGAACGCCGGGGCGAGGCGGTATTCGCCTTCCAGCTCCACTCCGCGTACCTCCGCTTCTCCCCGGTTCCGGAAAAAATAATCCCGCCCCTCTCGGTACCTTTGGACCAGGTGGCGGATCCGGTAAAGGTATCCAAAGGCGGCCAGCCGGACGGCCCGTCCCTCGTACTGGAGCGCCAGATCCAGTTGGTGGCTGGTCTCGGGCGCCAGGTCCGGATTGCCGGTGATGAAACCGCGGCCGGAAATACCCCGGTAGTAACGGTCCGAGAGCATCGGGTCGCGAAACCCGCGGGAAAACTGGCCGTCGGCCGTCAGGCCGGGCGCGATCGTCAATCCCCCCGCCAGGAACCCGGAAACGGCCGCATGGCTCACGCTCCGGTCGCCAAAATAGCCGCCCCGGTTGCGGGCGGCCATCCAGTCGCCCCGGACCGCCCCGGACCAATGGAGCCGGCCCGACTTTCCACCCAGTCCGGCAAAGGCGCCCAAATCACGGCGGCTGGCCGACTCGACGGAAAGCTCATCGGTCATTCCAACCGGCGACCCGTCCGGATCGAATTCGGTGGTCTCATTGAGGGCGTTCAGACCGTAGCGCCCGAACGCGTGCACTCCGAGGAGCAAACGGGCGGGGCCGAGCGGGCGCTCCGCTTCGCCGCGGACCTCGTAGTCCCGGGCCTCCACCGTGGACAGGGTCAACTGGCGGGCCGCTCCGGCCACGGGCAGTTGGTCGCGGCCCGTCACCAGCCGGTAGCTGTCCCATAACCCGCTGACGGCCAGCCGGTCCCAGCCGCCCGGCCCGGGAACCTCCAACCGGGCGCCCAGCCGGTGGGAAGCCTCCTCCGGGTAGAAGGCCCGGATCACCGCCGAATCGGTGGCGGGCTTGCCGACATCGCGGGCGAAGTCGCTCCGCCAGCCGCACTGGAACAGCCCGCCGGCCAGGACGGCGGTGTACCCCGCCCGGAACCCGGCCTCGCGGCCGGCCGAGTTGTCCACGGTCCCTTCGGGGCTGCAATAGTCCAGGAAGCGACGGAACTGGCCACCCAGCAGCAGGCCGCCCGGGCCCGCCGACAGGACGGTCTCGGCCACCGCGCCGCAGGCGTCGCTCCCGGCCGAGCCGGAGAGCGCGTAGCGCAGTCCGGCGGCCGGATCGAGCGGAGACTGCCGGGAGGTGGCCCGGATCACTCCGCCGAAGGCGTCGGATCCATATGCCACCGTGCCCGGGCCGCGGATCACCTCGAGGCCGGAGAGGGTCTCCGGATCCAGGAATGAGGCCGACGGCCCGGCTCGACGTTCCGAGCTGACGCGGCCTTGATCCAACAGGATGAGCGTCCGGTTCTTAGGCAGTCCCCGGAGCGCGGGCACGGCTGACAGGTCTCCCCGCGCGATGCTGGCGCCGGGGATGGTCTCCAGGGCGGTGGCCAGGGTACCCGGCTGCCGGTGCCGCAGTTCCTCCCCGCCCAGCCGGGTTGCGGCGCTGGCCGGCGGCAGGGCGGGATCCTCGGGTAACGCGGCCACGACGGTTAGTTCCTGGTCCAGGACAAGTTCCAGGCGGATCTCGAGCGGCGTGGCCCGGGGCGGAGCCGTCACCGTGACCGGGCGGAACGACGCCCCGTCGGCCCGAAACACCAGGATCTGAAACGGGGTGGCCGGCCAGGGAGTGATTTCGATCACCCCGCGGCCATCGGAGAGCCGTTCCCCGGAAACGCCGTGGATCTGCACCCGCGCCTCCGCCAGTGGTTGGCCGTCCGGACCGGTCAACCGGACTTCGCCGCCCGCCGGGGCCGCCACGGAAGCGTCCGGCCCGGCCGCTGGCGGGACTGGGCTCCTCCGTTCCTGCCCGGAGGAATCAACCCACCACAGGCCAAGCGCCAGGACGAGACATACGATTCTGACGGATCGGAGACGCTGGACAAGATGCATCAGACCATAATTAGCGAATCTCCGGTCAATTTTCAAGCCGTATAATTCCGGCCAAAGGATTTGAGCCGTACACACGGCAGACACTCGGCAGAAGTTCTCAGGAGTCCCGAGATCCCCGACGGCGGGCGGCCGGAGCTGGCCCCGGGCCGGGATCCGCCCGGCAGGCCGTGCGGGCTCCTCGATGGCCGTTCCAGCAAATCGCTTGACTCGGCCGGCGGGCTTGGCTAAGATGCTCGGTCATGGGCAAGAAGACGACCAAACAGATCCATCCCTTGTGGCTTGCGTTGGCGGCATGGTTTTGTCCGGGAGCGGGACACTACC
>ERZ1645192.4456-NODE-4456-length-11077-cov-10.782344_pt1 | contig 11077 bp, 6 predicted proteins | sample MGYA00575354_ERZ1645192 | MGnify/ENA primary metagenome ERZ1645192 (study PRJEB40844, sample SAMN11349763) | freshwater sediment metagenome | isolation source: river sediment | host: Sediment | place: India: Faizupur Khadar , New Delhi | collected 2017-02-21 ...
AAATTGATTATTTTGCAAAATAATATTTAAACCTCCACGTTATGAAAAAGCTGATAATGGTTTTTGCAGCGCTCTTCACGTTGTTGGTGACACAAGCACAAGTTTATCTTTCTAACTCCTATGTGAGTAGTGCTTCTGTAACACCGGCACCACTGGCACCAGTGGAATTCAACGGGACGGGTGTTCTTACCTTCACTCTTGGTTATGCCGGAACAAGCGATCTTACTTATGATCCTGCCGTTCCGAATAACAACATGCTCGTTGTGGTCACTCTTTCCAGAGGGGTCCCCAATGTAACTCCCCTGGATGCTACCACGGCCCTCACTGCCATTGGGGGGACCTTCTCCTCTGTTTTCGACTGGAATTATGATGAGCTTACCAATACTTTTACCGGTACCCAGAACCAGGTCATCGCGGCAGGTACCAGTGGAACCATTACTTTCCAGTACAAGGTGACGGTCAATTCTTTCCAGTCAGGACCTCAGAATGGATTTAATGTAAACATTACTCCTCCGCCCTATACCAACGGCGAGAACGATATGGCAGATGATGCCATCAGTGCTTACACTTATACGGAATTTAGTGACTTCGGTGATGCCCCATTGCCCTATCCTGTAGCCAACCATTTCATTGACGGCGATAATTATCTCGGTCTCGTGGTCGACGGGGAGTTGGGAAACCAGCCTTCACTCGACGCTACCGGTGACGATGTGAGCGATACCGACGATGAGGATGGCGTGATAACCCTCCCGGTCATGGTTCAGGGAGAAACGGTGACTATGACGGTCATCCATGTGGGTATCGGATACCTCAATGCCTGGATCGATTGGAACGGCGATGCTGATTTCGTGGATGCCGGGGAACAGATCGTTACCAATAGTGCGCTGAGTACCGGAATCATTTCATTTCCGGTGACGGTGCCCTGGACAGCCATCTCGACGCAGCCTACGTTCGCCAGGTTCCGCATGGGACCCTCCGGAACCGGGCCCTCCGGAACGGCTTTGTTCGGTGAAGTGGAGGATTACCAGGTCTCAGTCATCTGTACTCCACCTTCTGCGCCTCTGGCCCAATTGACTCAGCCCGATTGTGATACTCCGACAGGAAGCATCTTAGTGGAGGAACCACTGGGAGAGAACATTGAATACAGCATTAACGGCGGTATCGGCTGGTACTCCGCTCCGCTCTTCGAGGATCTGGTTCCCGGTACCTATACCGTGACTGTGCGTGATATGTCCCGTGATGCATCCTGCTGGTCCGAAGCTGCTTTCGTGATCAACGATCAGCCTCTGACTCCTGCAGCTCCTGCGGTTGACCTGATGCAACCCACATGCCAGGTGGCTACCGGCGCCATTACAGTAACCAGTCCTTTGGGAATCGATTACACCTATAGTGTGACCGGCGCTGTTTATGCAAGCTCACCCTTGTTTGAGGGATTACTCCCCGGAACCTATACGGTCACGGTCATGAGTGGCGATGGATGTGTTTCCACAGCTACGCAGGCCGTTATCAACCCGCAGCCCGAAACTCCTGCAAATCCTGTGGTGGATCTCACTCAGCCTACCTGTGATGTGGCTACCGGATCCATTGAAGTGACCAGCCCCCTGGGCGATGAATTCACCTACAGTGTGACCGGCGCTGTTTATGCCAGCTCACCCTTGTTTGAGGGATTACTCCCCGGAACCTATACGGTCACGGTGTTGAGTGCCGATGGATGTGTTTCCACAGCCACGCAGGCTATCATTCTTCCGCAGCCGGAAACTCCTATAGCTCCTGCACTTGACATTACCCAGCCCGACTGCCTGGTGGCTACAGGAACCATCGAAGTGACTTCTCCTCTGGGAGAGGGGTATGCTTTCAACATCGTCGGTGAGACCATGACGGCAACCTTTTTCACTCCCATTTTCGAAGATCTCGCTCCAGGCACCTATACCGTCACGGTGACCAGTGACGAAGGGTGTGTGTCCGCAGAAACCGTGGCAGTGATCAATCCTCAGCCCGAAACACCGGAAATGCCTGAGGTTGAGCTGACGCAGCCCGACTGCCTGGTAACCACCGGTACCATCGAAGTGCTTTCACCCACGGGAGAAGGTATATCCTACAGCATCGACGGAGAATCCTACCAGGAATCCACAATCTTTGATGGGCTCCTTCCCGGTGTCTATTCCGTGACGGTGATGAATGCTTCAAATTGTGTCTCTGACGCCCTGACGGCGACCATCGAATTCGGTGGTGTGACCCCTGAAGCCAATGCCGGTGCTGATATGATCATTGGTTGTGAAATGGAAACGGTCGTCCTGGAAGGCTCTTCTTCCACTCCGGGGGTCAGCTTTGCCTGGGAAGGCCCCGGCATCATCTCGGGTGGTGATACCGCCACGCCTACGGTGGACGCCGGTGGTACCTACACCCTGACGGTGACCCATGATGCAAGCGGTTGTACGGCTACCGACGTGGTGACCGTCACGAAGTACCTTCCTCCTGTGCTGACGCTGAAAGACGGCTATTGTGTCTTCCTGACCCAGGAAGGGAAATGGACCCTGAATGCCTATGATATGGCCCAGATTACGGCCGGTTCTGCCTCATTGAATGGTGGCAACCTGACCTTTACCTTCTCGCGCCGTACTTTCGAATGCAAGGATGTCTATCCGCCATACGCCAAGGTGACAGTTACTGCTATCGATGAGGTAGGGTGTGTGACCAGCGGTACCTTCAACCTGATGGTCCTCGACACCATTGCACCTATTGCCAAATGCCGCAATATCACCGTTGAACTCGATGCCTTCGGCCAGGTGCTGGTGGTTCCCGGATTCGTCAACGATGGCGGTGACCGTGAGAGTGCTCCCGATTGGGCCAAATACTACAAGGACCTCGAAGGCGGCAGCTATGACAACTGCGGTATTGCCGAGATGTACCTGACCCAATCGATCTTCACCCGCGATGATGTGGGCCCGAACCAGGTGATCCTCACCGTGATTGACCCGAGCGGTAACATCGCAGAATGCGAAGCCACGGTAACGGTGGTCGATCCATTCGACGAAGAAGCTGGTACACCCGACGAAGGCGGCGAAGATCCTGACGTGATTCTGCCTAACTCGGCTCCGACGCTGGCTGATATTACGGATGTCGATATCCTGAACCAGTCCCTGCAGCTTGACGTGGCCCTGACCGGTATTTCTGCCGGTACAGAAACCGACCAGAAGGTGAAGGTAACGGCTGTGGCCGACAACCCGGCGCTGATTTCAGGTATCGCGGTGATCTACAACCAGGGCACCTCCGGCCAGTTGCTGGTAACGGTAGCCCCGGGGATGAGCGGCGAGGCCTGGATCACAGTAACCGTGAAGGACGACGGTGGCACAGCCAACGGCGGTGTCGACCTGATCCAGAAAAAGTTCAAGGTGAAGGTGAACGCCGGCGATGAAGAGGTGACCATTGGTATCACCGATCCCGATGGGGAAAATGTGGTTACCGCCACCATCGACCTGGCTGTAAAGATGGGCTTCCGTCTCTATCCTAACCCAACCCGGGGCCAGGTGAACATCGAGATGAACGGCACAGGCATCCGCGATACCGAAGTGAGCGTCTACACGCTCCAGGGGGCTGAAGTCTTCCGTAAACTCTACAAGGCCGGCGACCAGATCTCCATCGACCTCTCACCCTACGTGTCGGGGGTCTATATGGTACGCACCGGTGTCGAAGGAGCTACTTTCCTCCGGAAGGTCATCCTCGATAAACAATAAGACCATACCGCCAGGCACTTGCTGAATCCCCGCTGATTCAGTGATTCCTGACCGGAGAAGAATATGAAGAGGGTCGTCCTGCCAACAGGACGGCCCTCTTCCTTTGAGGGAACACCCTGGTTCCACACTACCAGAACCCTTCTGAACTCCCGGAATCCTTTGCTGAGGACCATTGGATTATCCACCCTATTCCCTTATATTTGCCTGAATTAATTTGATTTTATGAGTGAAAGGCCCTATATTCTGGTGACCAACGACGATGGCATTCATGCTAAAGGTCTGAGTGAACTGATTGAAGTCATGCGATTGTTTGGCGATGTGGCCGTGATCGCCCCTGAGGTGGCAATGTCGGGAATGTCCAATGCCATCACAGCCGATAAACCTCTGAGAGCCGTGAAACTCTCTGAAGAGCCCGGCATGACGGTCTTCAAATGCAACGGCACTCCTGTCGATTGCGTAAAACTCGGGTTTAACCATCTTCTTGAGAAAACCCCTGATTTTGTGGTCTCCGGGATCAACCACGGGGCCAATTCTTCTATTAGTGTCATCTATAGCGGTACCATGGGCGCCGCTATGGAGGGTTGTCTGCATGGCGTTCCTTCGGTGGGTTTCTCCCTGCTTGATTTCCAGCCTGATGCCGACTTCGGAAAAGCCAAAATCTTCACGGCTAAGATTTTCCAGGCCTTGCTCGACAACGAAATGCCCCGCTTTACCTGTCTGAATGTGAATATTCCCACGGGAGTACCCAAAGGTATCCGCATCTGCCGCCAGGCCCGCGGAAAATGGATGGAGGAATTTGAACAGAGAACCGATCCCCACAACAGAAACTACTTCTGGCTGACCGGCACCTTTATGAATTTCGAGGAGCAATCCAACGATACTGATCTGCATGCCCTGGATCAACAATATGTTTCCATTGTCCCGGTCAAGGTCGATATGACCTGCTACGATGCCCTTGATGAAATTAAAAGCTGGAAATTCTGATGGGAGAGGCCCGGCGTAAAAAGCAGAACACCACCTCCCTGGGGGTTGTGGTGGGCCTGTTGCTCCCGCTGGTGGTGTTTGTTATCCTTTACCTTTTCAGATACCGCCAGGTCCCTTTTGTCGACTTTCTCAGACAACTGGCAGAAATGAACCTGCTGGTTAAGCTCTTCAGCCTTTGTGGCTTCGCCAACCTCCTGGCGTTTTATTTTTTCTACCGCCGCCAGATGGATCGGGCCGCTAAAGGGGTCGTTGCAGCTACATTTTTTTACGCCATCTTAGTTCTGCTCTCAAGGATCCTTTAAGAGTCCTGAGTCTGGAATCTAGAATGCGGGAATTCTGAATGTCATAATATCAGAGTATTAGAATATCAGAATACTAAATGCCGGATAACTTAAAGCGGACACCGTTTGAAGCTTTAAATAAGTATGGAATGATGAAAGAACCAACCGGAGTATGAAATACTTTGTTATAGCCGGAGAGGCGTCGGGTGATTTACATGGGGCTAACCTGATCAGGGCGCTGAAGGTGGAGGATCCTGAAGCAGAGATAGCCTGTTTCGGTGGGGAGCTGATGGAGGCGGCTGGTGGGCAACTCCTCCGGCACTATCGCGATATGGCCTTCATGGGAGCGATCGACGTGTTGAAAAACCTGGGACGTATCAACCGGAATTTTGACCTGGCCCGTCAGAAACTGCTGGAATTCCAACCCGACGTGGTCCTGCTGATCGATTACCCGGGGTTTAACCTGAAAATGGCCCGTTTCGCCCATGAACAGGGCTTCAGGGTTTTTTATTATATCCTGCCCAAGGTGTGGGCCTGGAAAGCCTGGCGCGTTAAAAAGCTGCGACGCTGGTGTCATGAGCTCTTTTCTATTTTTCCTTTTGAAGAGGAGTTTTTTAGCCGATACGGCGTGAAAATCAGGTACCTGGGCAACCCTCTTCTCGATGCAGTCAGCATGGCCACCCGGCAATTCACCTCTCGCGAGGAGTTCCTCCGGCGCAACGGCCTCCTCACACCGGCGGCTGATGATAAGCCACTGGTAGCGCTTCTCCCCGGCAGCCGTCTCCAGGAAATCAAACTGATGCTCCCGGTGATGAGCCGCATGGCCCGTGAATTCCCCCACTTCCGTTTTATGGTGTCAGCCACGCCTTCTATTGACCCGGAAGTGTACGCTTCTCTTTCTGCGGATCCCTCCCTGCCGGTGATCACCGGACAGACCTATGAGATGGTTCGTCATGCCCATGCTGCCCTGGTGGCCTCCGGCACCGCCACCCTCGAAACAGCCCTTCTGGGCACTCCCCAGGTGGTCCTCTATAAGATGGCGGGCGGAAAATGGGGCTACCGCCTCTTTAAAGCCATCTTCCTCAAGGTGAAATATGTGTCGCTGCCTAACCTGATCCTTCAGCGCCCTGCCCTCAGGGAACTCATCATGGACGAAATGCGCGAGGACCTGGTGAAAAAGGAAACCACCCTGCTATTGTCGGATGAGGCTTACCGCCGGCAGATCACCTCCAGCTATGCCGAAATGAGGCACCTGATGGGGGAGGAGGGGGCCTCAGCCCGCGTGGCCAGGGAAATGGTCAGGAGTCTGGAATCTTGAAGGTCAGAATATTAAAGGTCAGAATATTAGAAGGTCAGAATGTCAAAATGATTTAGATAATAGCAGCAATAATTCAGTATATGGGAACATTATTACGTAAGGAAATCATCCAGTTTCTGGGGTCTCTCACCGGGTACCTGGCAATAGTGATTTTCCTTATGGTCAGCGGCTTGTTTCTATGGGTATTTCCGGGTGACTACAACATCACGGAGGGGGGGTACGCCACCCTGGAGCCTTTTTTCCAACTGGCTCCCTGGCTTTACCTCTTCCTGATCCCAGCCATCACCATGCGTCTCTTTGCCGAGGAAAGACGGACAGGCACCCTCGAATTGCTGCTGACGCGGCCCATCAGTGACTTCAGGCTGGTAACCGCCAAATACCTGGCTGCCCTCCTTGTGGTGGCTCTCACCCTGTTGCCCACCCTCCTCTGGTTCTGGTCGGTCTACCGCCTGGGAAATCCCGTGGGGAATATCGATGCCGGCAGCACCTGGGGGGCCTTCATCGGCCTCTTCCTGCTGGCTTCCATCTATATCGCCATTGGTTTGTTTGCCTCAGTCCTTACCGACAGCCAGATCGTCGCCTTCCTGCTGGCCGTGGCCCTCAGCTTTCTTTTTTATCTGGGATTTGGACTGGTCTCAGGATCGGGAGTTCCCTATGGTGTCGGGAAATTCCTCGCCGGTCTTACCATTCGTGAACACTACCTGGCGGTAAGTCGCGGTGTTCTCGACCTCAGCGACCTGGTGTGGTATGCCGCGATGACCCTTTTATTCCTCCTGCTGACCTCCATTTTCGTGCGGCGTACCCGCTTTTCCACCCTAAAAACAGGACAACGGGAGATCCTCCCCCTGGTGGGCCTTTTGCTGTTGCTGTTGCTCGCCGACACCCTTCCTTACAGAATCGACCTCACCTCTGATAAACGTTATACCCTCTCGCCCCTCACTAAAAGGGTGGCGGCTGAAATCGGGGAACCCGTCACGGTGGAGCTTTTTCTGGCCGGTGAGCTCTCTCCCGGCTTCAGGAAATTGCAGCAATCCATCTCCGGAAAGGTGGAGGATATGGCCCGCCATGCCGGTCGCCCTATCAGGCTGGTCATCACCGATCCTTATGAAGCCGTTCCTGCCGGCCAGCGGGAGAAATTCTTCGAAGAACTCACCGGCCGGGGAATCAGACCCACCGATGTGCGCCGGAAAACAGACCAGGGCACCGAGACTTCCCTTCTGTTTCCGGGGGCATTGCTGAGAATGGGTGAGCGCGAAACTTATGTCAATTTTCTTAAGAACAACCCCGGTCTCAACCACGAAGTCAACCTCAACCAATCGGTGGAGACCGTCGAATATGAACTGGTCTCAGCGCTCCGACGGTTGTCGGCGAAGGAGAAGCCATTATTGGTTTTCCTGCAGGGGCATGGCGAGCTGGACCCCTATGAGACGGAAGACCTGGCCCGTTCCCTGGCTGAATCCTTCCGAGTGCAGTATCTCACCGCCGGGGAGCTGGCCGCTGCTGACCCCGACCTGCTGGTGATAGCAGCCCCGGAGATGCCTTTCTCTGAAAGCGATAAGTTTGTCACCGACCAGCTTCTGATGAAGGGGAAGCCTCAGCTGTGGGCCATCGATCCTGTGGAGGTGAGTCTAGACAGCCTCTCCCAGGGCTTCATGACCCTGGCCTTTCCGGGAGACCTGCATCTGAACGACCAGCTCTTTCATTATGGGGTACGGGTCAACAGCGACCTGGTTCAGGATGTGGTCTGCGCCCAGATTCTGGTCAACACCTCGCCCGATGCTGCCCGCCCCCGGTTTACTCCCCAGAACTGGTACTATTCGCCCCTGCTGACTCCTTCGGGGCATCACCCCGTCAGCCGCAATCTTAACCTGCTCTACAGCGAATTCGTCTCCTCTATCGATACCGTCGGAAATTCCGGAGAGAGAAAAAGCACGGTGATCCTGAGTACTTCGCCTTACGCAAGGAGCCTCAGGACCCCGGCAGAGGTGAGCCTGGAGAGCATCAACCGGCCACCCGCCAGGGAACTCTTTAACCGTCAGGATATCCCTGCAGGGGTGCTCATCGAAGGACGTTTTACCTCGGTCTTCAGGAACAGGATTCTCGCTCCGTTGGGGATCCCTGCCGGGGAAGTCATTGCCAAAAGCCCTGACACGAAAATCATGGTTTTTTCCGACGGGAGCCTCCTGGCCAATAAGGTGCGTTATCAGGCTGGAGCGGCCCCTCAGATTCTTCCGCTGGGTTATGACAGGGTATCGCAGCAGACTTTCGGGAACAAGGAGTTCTTCGTGAACGCCCTGTTGTACCTCTCCGACCGGGAGGGCATCCTGGAGCTGCGCAATACCTCGGTAAGACTGAGGCTTCTTGATAAGGTCAAACTGCGGGAGCAACGTGAAATCCTGACCTGGGTCAACCTCCTGGTGCCGGTTATGCTGGTCGTGGTGGCCGGAGTGGGCTATAATTTCCTCCGCCGCAGGAAATATGCCGCTAAGGAAGCATAAAAAAATCGCCTCCGCTTACATGCGCTCTTACAACTAAAGTTTGTATATTCGTGATCCGGAATGAATTGAATAAAACAATAATAATATAAAACATTGCGTCCATGAAGTTTGTCGTTTCCAGCACCGGGTTACTGAGTCACCTGACCGCTATCAGCAAGGTGATCAGTAATAAAAGTACCATGCCCATTCTTGATAATTTCCTGTTCAGGATCACTGAGACGGGATTGACGATCACGGCTTCTGATTCGGAGTCGACTCTGATCACCACTCTGGATCTCGATAATGTGGAAGGAGAGGGGATCATTGCCATTCCAGCCAAGCTGCTGATTGACACCCTGAGGGAATTTCCTGAGCAGCCGCTTTCCTTTCAGATCGATGGTTCCTCTTTTGGGATCCAGATCTTCTCGGAAAACGGGAAGTACTCGATTGTTGGGTATGATGGGGAAGATTATCCTGAGGTTCCTGAAGCGGATGAAGAGCTGGTGACAACTCTGACCGTGAGCCGTCAGGTGTTGTTGAAAGGGGTGGAGAAGACCCTTTTCGCCACTGCGGACGATGAACTCCGGCCGGTGATGAATGGCATTTTCGTGGAACTCACACCTGACTACATGAGTTTTGTGGCTTCCGATGCCCATAAACTGGTCCGCTATCGCCGTACCGATGCTAAATCGGAAATCTCTTCCTCCTTTATTCTGCCCAAAAAGCCGGCGGCCCTCCTCAGAAGTCTGCTGGCCCGCGAGGAGAACGATGTTAAAGTACAGTTCAATGACAAGAACGCCTTCTTTAAAATGAGCAACTTTCAGTTGATCTGCCGGCTGGTGGAGGGGAACTATCCCTCCTACAACTCGGTGATCCCGGTCAACAATCCCAATTCCATGGTCATTGACCGGCTGGCCTTTTACAATACCGCCAAGCGGGTTTCTGTCTTTGCCAACCAGGCGAGTAACCTGGTGAAACTGACCATCGGCGGGAACCAGCTCGTGGTCTCAGCCCAGGATATAGACTTTTCCATATCTGCCGTGGAGCGCCTGAACTGCGAATACGAGGGCGATGACATTGAAATCGGGTTCAAATCGACCTTCCTCCAGGAGATCCTCTCTAATCTTCCGTCGGCCGACATCCGGCTGGAGATGAGCGACCCCAGCCGGGCCGGGCTCCTGCTTCCCGAAGAAAAGGAAGATGAGAATGAGGATATCCTCATGCTGCTGATGCCCATGATGATCAATGTTTAAAGTGTTCCATCGCTGATGAAGGGATCCTGCATCTGCCCCTTGCGGATTGCAGGATCTCTTTTTTTATGAAAAGCAGATGAAGGGTAACCAAATCCGCTGATCTTCGTAATATATTAATTGTTTCTTTTTTTCCGGCAGCAGGTGCCAGCTTTAAGAATACCCTACACTGATCGTCCACGTTTTCTGCATACTGCTGCATAATAAACTTTTGATTTTTTGACATGGAACTAAACCTTAAAAACCCCCTGGTATTTCTCGATCTGGAGACGACGGGCATCAACATTGCGAGTGACCGGATTGTCGAGATTGCGCTGTTGAAGATTCATCCTGACGGTTCCGAAGAGGAGCGACTGGTGCGTATCAACCCTGAAATGCCTATACCTCCGGCTGCCATCCGCATCCATGGCATCACCGACGAGGATGTCAAAAATGCACCGGTCTTCAGGGAAGTGGCCAAAAACCTGGCCCGTTTTCTGGAAGGATGCGACCTGGCGGGGTTTAACTCCAATCGCTTTGATATTCCCCTCCTGGCCGAGGAGTTCCTGCGTTGTGATGTCGATATTGATTTTAAAAAGAGAAAGTTCATTGATGTCCAGGCTATTTTCCACAAAATGGAGAAGAGAACCCTCAGCGCGGCCTACAAATTATACTGCAACGAGGATCTCATAGATGCTCATTCTGCCATGGCCGACGCCAGGGCAACCTACCAGGTGCTAAAGGCCCAGCTCGATGTCTATCAGGAGGTGGAATATGAAGACCAAAACGGGAAAAAGTGCGTTCCTATCGTCAATAATGTTGAAAAACTGAGCGAATTCTCCTCCTATGACCGGTATGCCGATTATCTGGGCAGGATCGTCTATGATGAAAGCGGGGTCGAGATCTTTAACTTCGGGAAAAATAAGGGTCTTCCGGTGGAAAAGGTCTTGCGCGAACAACCGGGCTATTACGGATGGATGCTTAACGGCGACTTTCCTCTTTACACCAAGAAGGTGTTGACGCAAATCAAGCTCAGGATGAATGCCAACCTAAA
>ERZ1645192.4458-NODE-4458-length-11074-cov-10.635176_pt1 | contig 11074 bp, 7 predicted proteins | sample MGYA00575354_ERZ1645192 | MGnify/ENA primary metagenome ERZ1645192 (study PRJEB40844, sample SAMN11349763) | freshwater sediment metagenome | isolation source: river sediment | host: Sediment | place: India: Faizupur Khadar , New Delhi | collected 2017-02-21 ...
GAAATCTGGACCGCGGCGCTGGACCGCATCGACGACCGCTTTGCCAACCTGAGCCAGTCAGCTCAAACCACCGAAAGCCAGCCCGCCTGGTCGCCGGACGGCCGTTATCTGGCCTGGGATGTGGACCGCTCCGGCAGCCGCTCGATTGTCCTCTGGGATCGCCAGGACTCTTACGGCGCCATTCAGCCACTGGGAGCCGGGCAGGAACCTGTCTGGAAGCCGGATGGAAGCGCCCTGCTGGCGCGCATTCCCGGCCCCAATCAGGAAGCGCTCACTGCCTACGCGGTTCCGTCCGGCGCGCAGATCCTGACCTACACGCCGCTGCCCGCCCAGACGCACGGCCTGATCTGGTTGAGCGGGCAGTCGGCCGAAGCCATGCGCGCATGGGCGGAGGGCAATGCAACCGCAGACATGCTCCCCACGCTCTGGTCGCCGGTCCTGACGGTTTCACCGGTTTCTCCGGCCGGTCGGGCCGCGCTGGTTGAGCTGCCAGATGTGGCCGTCCAGTATCCCTATCTGATCGATGCGCTGGACGAATCGTTCAACGCGCTCAGGGCTCAAATCGCTGAACTCACCGGGTGGGATGTTCTATCCAGCCTGGAAAATGCCTATTATCCACTGACCGAACCGCCCTCTCCAGGCATGGTCGAGGATTGGTTGTACACCGGCAGAGGTTTCGCGCTCAACCCGCTGCCATTTTCCGCCGGGTGGCTGGTGGCGGTGCGTGAAGATTATAACGGCCTGACTTACTGGCGGATCTATGCCCGCACGCGCTACCAGGATGGATCGCAGGGCATCCCGCTTTCGATGCATCCCTGGGATCTGGATGCCCGCCATAACGGCAATACACAGGCTTATGAGCAGGGCGGCGCGCTCGCGCCCATTCCACAGGGCTACTGGGTGGACCTCACCGATCTGGCTGCCCGCTTCGGCTGGCAGCGGCTGCCCGCATTGGTCAATTGGCGCACCTATTACGCGGCCGCACGCGTCAATCAATTCGTCATCACCGGCGGATTGAACTGGCAGGATGCTATGGCGCAGCTTTACCCGGTCGAAGCGATTGCCACGCCGACCTTCGTGCCCACGCCCACCACCACGCTCACGCCCACGCGCACACCCTGGCCCGGCCGTCGGTATTATCAGACCAGCACGCCCACCGTCACGCCGGTGACGCCCACTGCCACCTTCCGCCCAACCTGGACCCCCGCGCCATCCACACTCACGCCATGAAAACCCGCCTGTTTTTTTTTCTGCTGGCGTTGGCGGGGCTGTTAAGCGGCTGCCACGGGGCGTCTCCACAACCCGCGGCCCCAACCCTTGCCGCGCCGACCGGCACGCCCGCCTCCGCCCCCGTGGTGGAAGCAACGCCGGCGGAGAATGGCTTACCGCATGCCGGCGAGGCACCCCTTCGTTTCACCTTCCCCACGCCGGGCTCACAACCAGTTTCGCTCTGGCGTCCCCCGCTCTATGAAGTGCCCTGGGCGCTCAGTCAGCATGACCATTTTTACTTCAGCCGTCCCATTGCCGCCGATGAGATCAACTGGCCGCTCGCCGATTACCGCTACGGCGGCATTTTTGCCGATTCAGATATCGTTCACACCGGCATTGATATCGACGCCCCCACCGGAACCCCCATCCTGGCTGCAGCGGCCGGAAAGGTGACCTGGACGGGGTATGGTTTATACAGCGGGGCCGGCAATGAAAACGATCCCTACGGCCTGGCAGTGGTGATCCGCCATGATTTTGGCTATCAGGGCCGACAGCTTTACACGGTGTACGCGCACATGTCTGAGGTCAAGGCTTACCTGGGGCAGCGCGTCGAAGCTGGCGATACCATTGGCCTGGTGGGCGACACCGGCTTTACCACCGGTCCGCATTTGCACTTTGAAGTCCGCATTGAAACCAATTCTTTTTATGCCACCCGGAATCCCGAGCTGTGGTTGGCGCCGCCGCAGGGCTGGGGGGTGTTGACCGGGCGGGTGATGGATGGTCACGGGCTGCCCATTACCAAGCAGGAGGTCAGCGTTTATTCCCCCCAAACCGGCCAGACCTGGTCGGTGCGCACCTACGGTCCCACCTCGGTGGTGCAGGATGATTACTACCGGGAGAACATGGTTTTGAGCGACCTGCCTGCCGGCAATTATTACATCACCATCCAAATCGACGGCACGCGTTATCGATCAAAGGTCAGCATCCATCCCGGCGCGACCACTTTTTTCTCCTTCTATGGAAAATACGGCTTTGACCTGGATTTGCCGGCCACGCCTTCACCCGATACGTGGCTGTTCACGCCGACCCCCGATTCTGATTAAACCCTTGACAATTCATCCATCCGAATTGAAAATAAACATTCGGCCAGCGCGGCCGAATGTATTTAGGTACTGCAATTGGAGGAAATTCGCATGTCCGCAATAAAAAAAATGGCCGGTGCGTTGGTTCTCATCGCTGCTGCTGTGATCCTGGCAGCCTGCGCGCCGGCTGCGACTCCCACCGCTGACCCTGCCGAAGTTCGCACGCAGGTCGCCGGTACGGTTCAGGCCGGCCTCACCCAAACCGCTGCGGCCAAACCCACCAGCACGCCCACCAACACCCCTGAACCGACTGCCACCCCAACCCTCGCCACGCCCACATCCAACGTCACCAACACGCCCGCCGTAACAGCCACGGCCACCAAACTCGCCGCCCCTGACCTCGCCGAGGTGATCGGCGTTTCCGCCTCGGCAACCTTTGCCGCCGGACAGGATTTTTCGGTGACCTGGACGGTGAAAAACACCGGTAACAACACCTGGAAAGCTAATTACCAGGTACGCTGCTACACCACCGCGTACTGCTTCAACGGCCAAACCATCAGTTTCGGCAAAGAGGTGAAGCCTGGCGAAACCATCGATTTGACCATTCAGCTCAAGGCGCCGTCCACCGCCGGCGACCACAACACCCTGTGGGTGCTTACGAATGCCGATGGCATTAATTTTGGCCGTGGCCTGTCCTACAATTTCAAGGTTTCCGGTACTGTCAGCCCCACCACCACCCCAACGACTGCTCCCACTGCCGAACCGACTGCCACAAGCACCACGGCGCCTTAACCTGCATCGCTTCAGCGGGAACATGGACATCAAACAATGGATCAAAGCCGAGGCTGCCCGCCTCGGCTTTCCGTTTGCCGGCGTCACCAGCCTCGATCCGCCACCGCACCTGAATACTTTTGAAGCCTGGATCGCAGCCGGGAGGCAGGCCGGCATGGGCTACCTGGCAGATCCGCTCAGCCTGCAAAAGCGCGCCGACCCGCGCAGCGTCTTTCCGGCAGCCAAATCCATCCTCAGCCTGGCGATGCCTTATACGCCGTCCGGTCCGCTTGCGATTGAGCCTGCCACGATCACCGGCCGCGTGGCTTCCTACGCCTGGGGGACGGATTATCATGAAGTCATCCCCGCGCGGCTCACGTTGCTGGCAGATCATATTGAAGCACGGCTGGGGTGCCGGGTTGCCAGGCGCGCCTATACCGACACCGGCGCCATCCTCGAGCGCGATCTGGCGCAGCGCGCCGGGCTTGGCTGGCAGGGCAAAAACACCTGCCTGATTCACCCCCAATCCGGCTCCTATTTTTTTCTGGCCGAATTATTCCTCGACCTCGATCTGGAGCCGGACGAACCGTTCCGGAGCGATCATTGCGGAACCTGCCGCCGCTGCATCGAAGCCTGCCCGACCGGCTGCATCCGCGAGGACCGCACGCTGGATTCGGCGCAGTGCATTTCTTACCAGACCATTGAAAACAAGGGGCCCATCCCGCACGCGCTCCGGCTGCAGTTGGGGAATTGGGTCTTCGGTTGCGATATTTGCCAGCAGGTTTGTCCCTGGAACCGTTTCGCGCACAAAAACTCCATCGAGGAGTCCTTTCAGGCGCGTCCCGATGTGCCCGCTCCCCGGCTTTTGGATGAACTGCGACTGGATGCGCATGGATTTAATCAAAAGTTCCGCCTCAGCCCGGTCCGGCGGACCAAACGCCGCGGTTACCTGCGCAACGTTTGCATCGCGCTCGGCAATGCAGGCCACGAGGCTGCCGTGCCTCATTTGCTGAACCTCCTGAATTTAGAACCGGAGGGTCTCATCCGCAGCGCAGCCGCCTGGGCTGCCTACCGGTTGGATCCAGGAACTGCCCTTCCCCGCCTGGAACAGGCCGCAGACAGCGACCCCGATCCGCTCGTCCGCGAGGACATCCGGATTACGCTGGCCGGCTGAATCTCACGGCAGCCATTGCGGCCAGGCGCCATCTTCCGCCACGATCAAAATCGATCCATCGATTTGATTCCAGAGCATCACCTGCGGCCTGGATTGCGACGATTCGAGCTGCAGCCGTTGAAAAACCAGCCGACCGCCGGCCGGGTCCCAGGCATAGGCGGCGAACGAGGCCCGCGGGTCATCCGTGATCGGCGACGCGCCGCTTCCGTCCGCCTGCACCAGCCAGAGTTGTTTGTTCTGAGCTCCCGCGAGCGGCCGCAACGCCATGACCAGTGATTGACCATCCGGTGAAAAAATAGGACGGCTGGCATCCACAGCGCCCAGGTCGGCCGCTTCCAGCAGTGAAATTTCACCTGAGCCCAAATCCGCCTGGTAGATACGCACGATGGGCAATCCAATTTCACTGCTCTCGGCGCGGGTGAACAACAGCGTCTGCTCATCGCGCGACCACGACCCGATAGCCTGCTGGTCGGTGGGGATGAGAATGACGCGATCGTCATGCAAATCTAAAACGCGAATCTCGGAAAATTCGGGATCGTAGAATTGCAGGGAATGTCCCCGGGGAGACCAATTCGGTTGGATGCCCGCGATCGTCCGGTCGGCGTACAACGGCTCGCTCTTTCCGCTGGTCAAGTCGAACATCCAGATTTCGCCCAGCGGCGCGATCGAAGTGCGCCGCGAAAAAGTGATCACCGTTTCGTCCGGGGCCACCGCGGGCTGCAAACACGCATCCGCGCCGCAATCCAACAGGCGTTGGGCGCCGCTCCCGTCGCGGTGGATCACCCACAAATCCGCCCCGCCCTGCTCGTTTTGCACGCTGTAAACAATATGTTCGCCGCCCGGGTACGGCGCAAAGTCCAATACCCTTCCGCCGGTGTCGGTCAGAATAACCGGCTGGCTCTGGACGCCATCGGACAGCCAGATTTCCGGGCGGTTGGCCGCCTCTCCCAGGTAGAGGATGCTGGCCGTTCGCGGAGTAAAAGGCCAGCTCATACTGTCTTTCAAAGTCCGGCCAAACGAGTCAGATGCGCCCCGTTGCAAGCGCACGGAGTACACCTGGCCGGGCTGCAATGCGGCGGCGGGCCAAAAAACAGCGCGGTTAAATTCCCAAAGCCAGGTACCAGGCACCTCCGGTTCAACTGACAGGTACGGCTCCACTTTTTCCTTCGCGACCGCCTGCTGAAAATCAAGGATCAGCGGGCCCAAAACGCCCGGCTGGCCGCCGGCGGGCAGCACGAAGTCCGGCGCGGGCATACCGGCGTACTTGCGCACGCCAAGCACGATGCCCAGCAGCGCGGTGATGCCGGTGAGCAGCAGGATAATCTTTCTGCGGACGTTCAATGGGGTCATCGCCAGGATTCAGGGGGTTCGCAGCCGGGGCGGCTCTTTTTAAAACCCCCGCTTCCACTCGAGGAAGCGGGGGTGGGTTGAAAAACGAATTCTGTTGGTTATGGGACGGTGGCTGTCAAGACGGGAACCGTTGGGGCTAACGTGGCGGTGGACTGCGTGCCGCGGATTGCCTGCGTGGAAGTCGGCGCGCGGGTCGGCGTGGGCGTGACAATGTTCACGCGCACTTTCAGCACCGTGCCGGCGTAAATGGTGACGCCGTCAGTAATGATGGCTTTGTTATCGGCAACGATGATATCGATCGTCGAATTGAATTTGGAGGCGATGGTTTGCAGCGTGTCGCCGGTGACGACCGTGTAGTTGATCGTGCCGCGGAAACCTTCGGGCAGCGGCGTGGCCGTCGGAAGCTCTGTGTCCGGCGCCGGAATGAGCAAAACCGTTTCATTGGGTTTGATCAAGGCGCAATCGGTATCCGGGTTCAGCGCGATCAGCACGTCCAGGAGTACATTGAATTTCTGCGCGATGCTCCAGCAGGTATCACCTTCCTGCACAGTGTACTCAAAAGGCCCGCTGGCTGTGGGCGTCAACGTAATCGTTGGCGTTTCAGTGATGGTAGGCGTGACGGTGAGGGTTGCGGTGGGCGTTACCGGGGTGGGTGTCGCCGTCGATGTGGCCGTTGGGGTTGGCGTCGCGAATAGCGCCGGTTTGTTGGGGCCGGTCAGCCACGCCACCACTAGGATGACCCCGACGGCCACCAGGATGACGGCCAGCCCCCCGATGAGAAATGGCATCATCTGTTGCCTTTTCTTGTAGGTATCAAAAACGCTTTGCGGTGTATTTTTTCCACTCATGTTTGGCGATTCCTGTGTTGGTTAGGTTTGGTTCCTGGCTGAAACGAAGTCTGGATTCAAGAAAACAAACGCACAACCGGTGAATTGCTGAAATTCAGCTTGACTTGAGTTTACCATGAATCAGGCATGATATAATCACCCTATCTGTCAACCCTTATCAAATATCCTTCTTCGGAGGAATTCGATGGAAATTACGCATACCCAGTTTAAACATTGCGATGTTGTCAAAGTTACCGGCCGGGTGGACAGTTCAACCGCGCCGTTGTTGTCGGAAGCATTGACGAAGATCACGGAAGCAGGTCGTTATCGGGTAGTGGTTGACATGGCCGGATTGGATTTTATCTCCAGCGCCGGCCTGCGCGCGCTCATCAGCACGCAAAAAACCTGCCGGCGGTATAACCGGGGTGAAATTGTGCTTTCCGGCCTTCCGGCGAACATTGCGGCCACGTTGGATCTGGCTGGTTTCACGCCGCTATTTAAGATCTTCCCGGATGCAACCTCGGCCGTGGGAAATTTCTAACCGGCAACGAGTTCAACTGGATGACCACGCTCACCTTCCCTGGGCGGTTCGATAGTCTGCCGATGATCGCGGATTTTGTTCGGATGTCGGCCCAGGAAGCCGGGTTAAGTTCATTTCAGATCTATGCCGTCGAAACGGCAGTGGATGAAGCCTGCGCCAACATCATCGAACATGCTTATGGCGGCGAGGACATGGGCAATATCGAGTGTGGTTGCGTGATCACTGAGAAGGGGTTAACCATTATCCTGCGCGATACGGGCCGCCCTTTCAATCCCGAGAACATCAAGAATCCAGATTTAAATTCATCCCTCGCGGAGCGGTCTGATCACGGCCTGGGGCTCTACTTTATTCGCCAGTGGATGGACGCCGTGGATTTTGAATTTAAACCCGGCAGCAACACGCTGACAATGTCCAAGTTCAAGGAAAATCAAACCTGATGGTTTCCCCCGGGTTGGCTGCCGTCCCGGAGTGGAAACAGTTCCTTCACCTGGGCGAATCGCTGCTGGCACAGCCCAATACGGCTGCGCAATGCGCCCTGATCGTCGAAACCGTCGAACGGTTGCTCGGCGCGCAGTCCGTTGTCTGGTTGTCAGATGCGCATTATCCGCTCCCCAACGAGCCCGAAGTCTTGCTCATCCCGTCGCCGGATGCGCCCGGGATCGTCCGCCAGGTGTACGAGGATCACTACGCGGGCAACAGGGCGTCCAATGGCGGTCACCGCGCCGTGGGCAATCCGCCGCGCGAATTGGCCTTGCCGATCCTCTCACAGGGTAGCCTGCTGGGTGTGCTGGCAGCGCGGCGTGAAAAAGGCCCGGCATTCCGTAAGGAAGAGATCAGCTTCCTGGAAGGATTGGTTGCGCACGCGGCCAGCTCTTTGCAAATCTTCCGCCAGGTAACGCTAAAGAACTGGCGATCCGATCAACTCACCCTGGTGCGTTCGGTGGCGGCGCAAATTGCCAACGTGACCGACCTCAACGAGCTGTGCCTGCGCGTTACCGAATTAATTCAGAAGACCTTTTCATATTATTACGTCGCCATTTTCACGCTGGATGCCAGCGGTGATGTCCTGCAATTTCGCGCCAGCGCCTCACAAACCCAGGAAAACCGCCAGACGGTGCTCAATGCCCGGGTTGGCGAAGGCGTCATCGGGCACACCGTGCAGATCGGGGAAGAATATTACGTCCCGGATGTCCATCAGGATATCCACTACCGGTTTATCGATTCACTCCCCGAAACTCAATCCGAGGTTGCCTTCCCGTTGAAGATCGACCAGCGTGTGTTGGGCATTCTGGATATTCAGAGCGACCAGCTGGATGCGTTTCATGAACTCGATCGGACCGTTCTACGCGCCCTGGCGGATAATATTGCCACTGCGGTGGAAGGCGCACGGCTGTATTCAGACGTGCAGCGCCGAGCCGAGCAGATTTCTGCGGTTTTTGAGATCACTCATGCACTCACTTCCATTCTGGACCTGGATACGCTGCTGGAAACGGTGGTCGAAACCATTCAAAAGCGTTTTGGCTACCCCTTTGTCCACCTGTATTCCGTCCATCCGGGCCGTCGGCTAATCTTCTACTGGGCCGGCAGCGGCCCGCGCAGCAGCGTATTGCGCGAACAGCAAAACCAAATTCCCCTGGATGACCCGGTCGGGATCATTCCCTGGGTAGCGCGCACCGGCAAAGCTTTGTTGGCCAACGACGTCCAGAAAGAGCCGATCTACCGATCCTCCGCATTGCCACCCTTTGACATTTGCTCCGAGGTCGCGCTCCCGCTTTCCTATGGGGGCGAAACGCAGGCCATCCTGGATATTCAAAGCACCGAGTGCAACGCCTTCGACGATAAAGACGTTTCGATCCTTGAAGCGCTGTCCGCGTCCATCGCCATCGCGCTGCGAAATGCGTCCCTGTACCGCTCCGAGCAATGGCGCCGCCAGGTCGCCGACAGCTTCCGCGACGTGGCCAATCTACTGAATGCCGATATCAGCCTGGATGAACTGCTCAACAGCATTCTCCTGGAATTGGAAAAGAACTTGCCCTGCGATGCTTCGGCCATCTGGCTCTACGAGGAGGATCCGCGCGATCCGGGGCCTGGTAACCACCTGAAACTTGCCTATGCGCATGGTTTCACGCTCGAAAGTATGCAGCGCATTCTCCAGGAAAACCCAACCATCCACCAGTCTGTAGAGGCCGCGCTTGAAAGCCCCGAGCCTATCATCCGCCGCCCCAGCGATCCGGTAGGCCCCCTGGGAGCGGTGATGAATTTCACTCGGGAATATTCCTCGATCGCCGCTCCACTCATGGCAGGTGACCAACCGCTGGGGGTACTCACGCTCGCCCATTCCACGTATGGGCGCTTTGGCTCTGAGGCGCGTGCCATGACGGCCACCTTCGCCAGCTATGCCTCGTCGGCCATTCAAAATGCGCGCTTGTTCGCCGAAGCGCAGGAGCAAGCCTGGGTATCCACGGTTCTGCTCCAGGTGGCCGAAGCCTGCCAGGCGCTGAACACGGTTGATGACCTGCTCGAAACCATGACTCGCCTCACGCCGCTCCTGGTGGGTATTAAAAATTGCGCCATTTTTCTCTTCGATTCCAACCGGCAAGCCTTCATCCTGAAAAACCTGTTCGGGATCGAAGGCCTCGAGAAAAACGACGCGCCGTTTTATGAATCCGAAGCGCCCGGTTTCCAGCAGTTGCGACTGACCCAGGCCCCGGTTTTCATCACAGACGCAAAAGCCGAGTTGCTCCTGCCCGAAGCCGCCATCGGTGAAGGCGGAACGCTGGTGCTGGTTCCGCTGATGACCCGCCAGGAAATCACCGGCGCCATGCTGGTAGGACACCAAAACAACGACCTTCCCGGTTTCCATCAATTCTTCAATCAACAAACCCTGGCGATTTTGCAGGGCATCGCCCACCAGACGGCCGTTGCCGTCGAAAACATCCAGTTGTTGGAAGTTCGACAGGAGGAAGCCTATGTCACGGCGGTTTTACTGCAAGTGGCTCAGGCAGTTGTCAGCCAGAATAATTTGACCGATATCCTGGATACCATTGGCCACCTGATGCCTATCCTGGTGGGCTTTGACGCTTGCATCATCTACCTGTGGGACCGGGAACATAAGCGACTCACCGCAGCGCAGGCCTTCACCGGCCAGCGCCCGTTGGATCAGCAGGTGCTGGGAAAATCTTACTCCGCCGGAGAATTCCCGCTGCTGGACCAAATTGTGCAAACGGACTCGCCCTCGGCCTGCCGTCTGCCCGACCCGGCTTTTCCGCCGACGGAATGGAACAGCCTGCCATGTCTTTCACCGGGAGAAATGCCCACCCCGGTGCAATCCGCCAACGGCGCATGGGCATTGGGCTTTCCGCTTTCGGTCAAAGGCGAAGTTTACGGCGTGATGCTCACTCAGGAAACCCACAGCAGCATCTCTTTTCACGAAAAACGCCTGGAAATCATCACCGGCATCGCGCAACAGGTTTCCCTGGCAATCCAAAACGAACGGCTCAACCAGGAAATGGTGGAACGCGAACGGCTGGATAAGGAAATCCAGCTTGCCCGCCAGATTCAACGCACCTTCCTGCCCAGCGAATTGCCTTCACTGCCCGGATGGGAATTGGACATCCGCTGGCAACCAGCCCGCCAGGTGGGCGGCGATTTTTACGATGTATTCCATTCGCGCAAAGGCACCCTCGGCCTGGTCATCGCGGATGTTTCAGACAAAGGCCTGCCAGCCGCGTTGTACATGACCGTCACGCGAACCCTCATCCGGGCATTCATGCAAAATTCAGCCTCGCCTGGCCGCGTGCTCGACCGGGTGAACAAGCTGCTGATGATGGATTCGCAGAGCGGCATGTTCGTCACAACCGTCTATGCCCTGCTCGACCCGGTGGAGGGAAAGCTGTTGTGCGCTAACGCCGGCCACAACCGCGCCCTGTTGTGGCGGGCGGCCAGCGGCGATCTGGAACAGCTTCCCAAAGGCGAGATTGCCCTGGGCGTGCTCGAAAATGTTCATTATTCTGATCAAAACCTGGTGATCCTGCCGGGCGATTGCCTGATCTTCTTTACCGATGGGCTCACCGAGTGTTTTTCCGCGTCGGGCGAAACCTATGGGGAAGAGCGCCTGCGC
>ERZ1645192.4459-NODE-4459-length-11074-cov-6.669117_pt1 | contig 11074 bp, 4 predicted proteins | sample MGYA00575354_ERZ1645192 | MGnify/ENA primary metagenome ERZ1645192 (study PRJEB40844, sample SAMN11349763) | freshwater sediment metagenome | isolation source: river sediment | host: Sediment | place: India: Faizupur Khadar , New Delhi | collected 2017-02-21 ...
CCGCCGCACCGGCAGCCCAACAGGCTCCCGCAGCCGCGCAGGCTTAAACAGCACTTCAACGATAGATTTTCAAGACCAGGATTATTATGGCTGAGATTACTGCAGCAGCAGTTGGCAAGCTTCGCGAAATGACGAATGCGGGCATGATGGATTGCAAGAAGGCGTTGACAGAAGCCCAGGGCAACATGGACGTCGCCGTGGACATCCTGCGCAAGAAGGGCGCGGCCACAGCCACGGCCAAAGCCGCCAGAGAGGCACGCGAAGGCGTCATCGCCCAGCACATCGCCCCCGACGGACGGTCCGGCGTGCTCGTCGAGGTGAATTGTGAAACCGACTTCGTCGCCCGCAACGAAATGTTCCGCACGCTGGCAGATGATATCGCAAAAAAGCTTGCGGCAAACCCTTCGGCCGATCTGAACGCCGACCGGGAAGCTGCCGTGGCGAAATTGCGCGAGAACATCAAGATCGCCCGCAACGCACGCATGGAAGTTCAGGGCAACGGAATGGTGGCCGCTTACATTCACACCGGCGCCAAGGTCGGCGTGCTCGTGGAAGTCGGCGCCGATAAGGAATCCACCGTCGGCAACCCGGAGTTCAAGCAACTCGTGCGTGACATCACTCTGCAAATCGCCGCAGGCAGTCCGATCGCCGTTTCCCGGGAAGGCGTCTCGGCGGAACTCATCGCCAAAGAGAAGGAGATTGCCGCCGAACAGGTTAAAAACAAACCGCCGCAGGCCATCGCAAAAATCATCGAAGGAAAACTCGAAAAGTTCTTCCAAACTTACTGCCTCGTGGACCAGGGATTCGTCAAAAAGAACTCCGAGATCTCCGTCAAAGAACACGTAGCCTCAGTCGCCAAAACCCTGGCCGACGAGATCACGATCCGCAAGTTCGTGCGCTTCCAGGTGGGCGAAGTCGGCAAAGCATAATCTTCTCAAGAACAATGTGTTTCAAAGGCGCCTCAATCGAGGCGCCTTTTTGTCACCGGGCGGCGCAGTTGCACCACAAACCCCATAAATGCAAAGAGCCGGATTCGCATCCGGCTCTAAGTGGTGACGAGGTTTGTACGCCTTCACCCAGGCGCTCAGAAGGGTAGTGCGGCCAACTATTTGATCGCTGTTCGAACCGCACCACAAGCAAAACCTCTATACTAACCCTAAACGAACAGCGAAATAGCAATCACCTGTGCTTCTTAGATCCAAAAAACAGGTTTTTGTTCAATCCATTTCTCTTTTTCCAATGAACATGCCCTCCAAATGTATCCCCACAAAAATATTTCGCACGGGTCTTGCTTCCCGTCAAGTGAGTGTATCCCAGCCCGGTCAACTTCAGGACAAGGTTTTTCCTGGTCTTTCATAAGGCTGCCCATCCGGAAGCGCCAGTGTAAAACCCGGATGCTACATTCCTCTCGCTTCGTCGCTCCCGGCCAGAACAGCCTTGATGTTTCACCGCCGCACCTTAGGTTTTTGCGCTGTGAGCAAGGCTCTCCCTAGTGTCACAGTCCTGATCCCCGCTCGCGTGGAGCAGGCCAATGTCAAGGCCGCCACCGCGGCCCGTGCCCTGCATTATCCGCCAGACCTCATCGAAATCATCGTTGCCCGCGGCACCCAGCCATCCGCACAGCGAAACCAGGGCATCCGGGCCGCAAAAGGTGAACTGATCTACTTCCTGGACGACGACTCCATCCCGCAACCCGAAAACCTCCAGAAGGCCGTCTCGCACTTTCAGCGGCCGGATGTCTGGATGCTCGGCGGGCCAAACGTTTGCCCGCCAGATGCTCCCGCAATCGAGCAGGTATTCGCGGTCGTGCTGGGCGCATGGCTCGCGTTCGGGCCCAGCCGCGCCCGCTACGTTCCGGTCGGCCAGTTGCGGGAAACCAGCGAGAAAGAGTTGATTCTCTGCAACCTGCTGGCTCGCCGCAGCAAACTGCTGGAATCAGGCGGCTTCAATGAATCGTTGTATCCAAATGAAGAAAATGCCCTTATGGATGAGTTCCGCAAGAAAGGCGGCAAACTCCTCTACGATCCCGGCTTCATCGTATTCCGCAGACCCAGGGCCAGCCTCACCTTGTTTATCCGCATGCTCATGACCTACGGACGAGGCAGAGCCGAGCAGTTCCGATGCAACCCCACCCCGGGGTCGGCCCTGAATTTTGTCCCTCCCGTCTTCTGCCTCTATCTCCTCACATTGCCGCTGGCTCTCTGGCTTGGTATTTGGTGGCTGGCGCCACTGGCTTTTTACCTCGCCGTCGTCGCAGCACAGGGAGTCCAGTTGGTCGCTCTCGCCGGCCCGCTCCGCGGCCTCGCGGCCACCCCCCTGGTCGCGCTCACTCACGTGTTCTACGGGCTTGGCTTTTGGAAAGGGCTGTTCACACAACTGCGGCGACACTCGAGCGCGCCGGTCAAGGTGTCCATTCAAAAGGTGGCATGAACACCGCAGACCTCCCAAACAAGCCGCTGTGGCGTGACGAGCTGAAAAAAGCAGCCGATCCCGGGCGCGCCAGGAGCAGACTCCTGTTGCTGGCGGAAACCTCTGCGGCGCCTTTCCTCGAGAGCGCTGACAGGGACCAGGCCAGAATCCTTTGCGCCCTTTTCAGCGGGTCCCGGGCGCTCGGAAACCTGCTCTGCTCTAAACCCGGCTGGATCAGGACCCTTACCCCCGCCGCTCTCGCTCACCCTCGCCGGAAACCGGGACTCTCCCAGGAAGTCAACCGTTGGTTGATGCCCGCATTGAAAGCAGCCGATTTCACAGCGGTGCTCCGCCAGATCCGCGAATTCAAGGAACAGGAAACTCTGCGAATCGCCACGCGCGATCTCGCCGGCCTCGCCGGTGTCGAGGAGATTACACAGGAACTGTCTGACCTCGCGGATATATGCCTCTCGACGGTGTGGGCCACCTGCATGCGCCAACTCAACGCCCGTTATGGCGCGCCCTATCACCAGGGACCGGACGGGAAATGGTTGCCAACGGGCGCCTGCGTGCTGGGCCTGGGCAAGCTCGGCGGCGGCGAACTCAACTACAGTTCCGATGTGGACCTCATGTTCGTTTACTCCGAGGAAGGATCGGTATTTGCAAAAACGCCCACAGGTCAAGCCGCCTCGGTCCGCGTCCTGTCAAATCATCAGTTCTTCAACAAACTCGCCGAAACGTTTTCCTCCGAAGTGGCAAGGTTAACCCCCGACGGAACCCTCTACCGCGTGGATCTGCGATTACGCCCGGAGGGCGATTCGGGACCGCTCAGTCGTTCTGTGTCCAGTTGTGAAAACTACTACGCACAGTGGGGCCAAACATGGGAACGCATGATGCTCATCAAAGCGCGATGCGTCGCTGGCGACAACAGCGTCGCCGGCGAGTTCCTCGAGATGATCCAGCCCTTCCGTTACCCGCGCTCAATCAACACCGCCGTCCTGCGCGAGGTCGCCTCAATGAAGGACCGGATCGAGACCGAGGTGGTCAAAAGCGGCGAACTCGACCGCAACGTAAAGCTCGGGCGCGGCGGCATTCGGGAGGTGGAATTCATCGCGCAGTCGCTTCAATTGCTCCACGCCGGACGACAGCCTTTTCTCCAGTCCTCCCGCACCCTCGAGTGCCTGGACAAGCTTGTCGCCTACGAGCACCTCGCGCCCGGCGACGCCCGCCAGCTCAGCGAAGCTTACTGCTTCCTGCGCACAGTCGAGCACCGTCTCCAAATGGAGGAAAACCAGCAGACTCACACCATCCCCGCGGATGCCGAAAGCCTGCTCCGCATTGCGAAGCTCATGGGCTTTAAAAGCAAAGCCGGGTTCGACGACTCACGCAAAAAGCATGCCTCCACCGTCCGCACCGTGTTTGAACGGTTGCTTCGCGCCGATGCCACACAAGATGCCGGCGAATCTCCTCTGCCTGCCCGGTTTGAAGGCGAGGAAGCTCGCTGGAAACAGTGTTTGGCCCGCTACAAATTCAGGGATCCCGAAAAAGCCTTCAAGGTCCTGCGCGAATTCGTCGAAGGTCCCGGCTATGTCCACGTGTCCTCGCGCACGATCGGCCTCGCTCACCAATTGCTGCCGCGACTCTTTGCGCTCTGTCCCAACAGTGAGCATCCTGCACACGCTCCGAAGCGCTCCGCCACCGCCCCGGTTGCTCCCTCCCGGAATGCTCAGCCTCCCCTTTCAGACCCGGACCGCGTCATCACCCGCCTGGATAGCTTCATCGCCGCCTACGGCGCGCGCTCCACGCTTTTCGAGCTCTGGCACGCAAATCCATCCATCTTCGAGCTTCTTATTCTCCTTTTTGATCGTTCGGAATTCCTCGCCGAACTCGCCATCCGCACCCCGGATTTGGTGGACGAATTAGTCACAAGCGACCGGTTGCGCCAGCGCAAAACCTCCGCCGAGACCCTCGAAGACCTGCGCCACGGGCTTCACGACGCCGACCAGCACTTCTGGCTGCGCCGCTATCACCAGGCGGAACTCATGCGCATCGGCCTGCGCGACATCCTCGGCCTGGCCGACCCCGAGCAGTACCTCGTCGAACTCTCAGCCCTGGCCGATGCCTGTCTTGCCTATGCCCTCGACGTCGTCACTCGCAAATACAAGCTCAAAGAGGCGCCCTTTGCCATCATCGGCCTGGGCAAGCTCGGCGGCGAGGAAATCGACTACGGCTCGGATCTCGACATCATCTTCGTCGCCAGCCCCCAGACACGCGACATCATCAAACCCTCTCGTGCTGCGGTCGATCTCATGGACCTGCTCTCCGCAAGGACGGAACAAGGCATCGTTTTTCAAACCGACGCCCGCCTCCGCCCGGACGGCCAAAAGGGATTGCTCGTGAACAAGTTGACCAGTTACGAGGACTACTACCGAAACCGGGCATTGCTCTGGGAAATCCAGGCGCTAAGCCGCGCCCGCACCATCGCCGGCAACGCCGCTGCAATGCAGTCCTTCAACCAACTCGCCGGCAACCTCTGCAATTTCAAATCTCCTTCCCTGCCGCTGGCTGCCTACTCCCGGGATTGGAAGGATAAAATCCACCAGATGCGGGTCCGGATCGAGAAGGAGCGCACCCCCGTCGGCAAAGACCACCTGGCAATCAAGACCGGGGCAGGAGGTCTCGTGGATGCCGAGTTCATTGCACAGGCGCTTTGCCTCGAGCACGGCTGGCATGAGCCAAATACCCTCGCGGCGCTCGAACGCGCTCGAGATGCAGGCGTGCTGCACCAACCGCATGTGCTCATCCGGAACTACAGATTCCTGCGCAGGGTCGAGGGCATCCTCAGACGCTGGAGCTACGAAGGCGAAAGTGTCCTCCCGGATGATCCCGCGCCGTTTTACAGGGTCTCCATCCGCTGCGGCTTCGCCGGGCCGGAAGATTTCTCTAAAAAGCTCGCAGACTGCCGTTCCTCGATCCGTAACGAGTACCTTCGCTACTTCGAAAAATAGACTGCGGCGTGATCTTTCTTTCACCCCGCTGCAGCGGGATTCCTCGCGCCATCGCAAGGCTGTTCCGCATGCCTGGAACATGAAAGCCCCGCACCCCCGACTCACAGACGCGCCGCAAAAGGCCAGGGTTTTTGTTCTTTACGGAAACAGTCGGTTGCACCATGGTAACCACCCGTGGAAGTTTCGTTACCAACGAGTCAAACAGCTTTGAAAGCGCCACGCCCGGAACAGGGGAAACGTTCACACGTTCATGAAACGATAGCACGCTCGCAGGATTTCCTGCTTCGTCAACAGATGCCTCAGGGCTACTGGATCGGTGAATTGCTGGTGGATGTCACCCTCGTGTCCGACATGGTGGCTTACCATCACTGGAATGGGAAAGTGGACAAGCAGTGGCAGCGCAAGGCCGTTAATCACATTTTTGCCAAGCAACTGCCCGACGGTGGCTGGAATATTTACCACGGCGGCCCCGCGGAGGTGAACGCCACAATCAAAGCCTACCTCGCGCTCAAACTCGCCGGGGTGGCCCCCACAGATCCTCGCATGCTCAAGGCGCGTGAAATGGCACTGAGCCTCGGAGGCGTTCCGCGAATGAACACCTTCTCGAAACTTTACCTCGCTTTGCTCGGCCTTTTCCCGTGGGAATACCTCCCCACAATACCCTGCGAGGTGATTCTCATCGGCAAGTGGTTCTACGTGAACTTCAACGAAATGAGTTCCTGGAGCCGCTCCATGCTCGTCCCGCTGGCCATCATCAACCATTTCAAACCCACCCGCCAGATCGACGGTAAAGTGGACCTCGACGAACTTTACCCCCAAGGAATTCACCCGCGCGACCTGGCGCTCGCCCCGGACCCCGAGCGCATCACCTGGCGCAATTTCTTTCTCTGGCTCGACCGCGTCCACAAATTTGCGGAATGGTTCGCGGAGAACAATATCCATCCGTTCCGCAAGCGCGCGCTGAAAAAAGCCGAGAATTGGATGTTGGAGCGGTTCGAGGGTTCAGACGGGCTGGCGGCAATCTTTCCCGCCATCCTCAATTCTCTGATCGCCCTCAAAGCGCTCGGCTACCCGGACGATCACCCGCAGGTGCTCCGCGCCGAACGGGAACTCAAAAAGCTCGAGCACGAAACCAACGATTCGCTGCGCATGGAACCGTGCCTCTCACCCGTCTGGGACACCGCCATCACCGCCATTTGTCTGCGGCAGTCCGGCCTGCCTGCGGACCACCCTGCCCTGCGCAAAACGGCTGACTGGTTGATCGGCAAGGAAATCCGGTTTCGGGGCGACTGGAAATTCAAGAACCCCGCCAATGTCGAACCAAGTGGATGGGTCTTCGAATTCGAGAACAAATGGAACCCGGATGTGGACGACACGGCAATGGTTCTCATCGCGCTCCGGCAATTAGCCGCAAGCGATCGCCAGTCAGCCACCGAATGCATTCAACGCGGCTTGAAATGGTTGTTGACCTTCCAATGCAGAGACGGCGGTTGGGCGGCTTTCGACAAGGATTGCACAAAAGGGGTTCTCGAGAAGGTGCCTTTTGCCGATCACAATGCCATGCTCGATCCCGAGTGCGCTGACATCACCGCCCGTATCCTTGAACTGCTCGGCTACGAGGGATTCAGCCTCGACCATCCCCAGGTGCAGCGCGCTTTGAAGTACATCCGCGATCAGCAGGCCGAGGACGGCTCATGGTACGCCCGCTGGGGCGTTAATTACATATATGGCACATGGCAGGTGCTGCGCGGTCTCTCCGCCATGAAAGTGGACATGACCCAGCCCTGGCTGGTTAAGGCCAGGGACTGGATCGAGAGCGTCCAACACGGGGACGGGGGCTGGGGCGAGCGCTGCAACACATACGACGACCCGGTCTTCAAAGGGCAAGGCCCCAGCACCGCGTCGCAAACAGCATGGGCCCTTATGGGACTCCTCGCCTTCGGCGATCCAACCCGACCCAGCATCCAGCGAGGGATGGATTACCTCGTCAGCACGCAGTCCGCCGACGGTTCGTGGGAGGAGCACGAGACAACAGGCACGGGTTTCCCAAAGGTGTTCTATTTGAAATACGACATGTACCGCAACACCTGGCCGCTGCTGGCCCTGGCGACTTACGAAAGCGCTCTCGCAAACAAGCGCGGGCCGGAAATGTAAGATCCCTCAAGCCCGGCCCAGTGTCCGCGGATCATAGTCGAGCCATGGGGCAAGCCACTTCTCCAGGGTTTCCACAGGCATGCCTTTGCGCCGGCTGTAATCCAGCACTTGATCCGTCCCGATCTTGCCCACACCAAAGTATTTCGATTCGGCATGCGCCAGGTACAGCCCGCTCACGCTGGCTCCGGGCCACATCGCATAGCTGCTCGTAAGCTTCATTCCCGTCCGTTCCTCGACCCGCAGCAGATCCCAGATCGTTTGCTTCTCCGTATGATCCGGCCATGCAGGATATCCAGCCGCAGGCCGGATCCCGCGGTATTGCTCCCGGATCAGGTCCTCGTTCGAAAGGTTCTCCTCCCGCCCATAGCCCCACTCGATGCGCACTTTCTTGTGCAGCCACTCGGCAAAAGCCTCCGCCAAACGATCGGCCAGCGCCTTCACCATGATGGCATTGTAGTCGTCATTGTCCTTTTCATACCGGCTGCAAAGAGCCTCCACTCCAAACCCCGCACTCACAGCAAACAAACCGATGTGATCCAATAAGCCCGTTTGCTTCGGAGCAATGTAGTCGGCCAGGCAGTGGTTAAACTGCCCCGCCGGCTTGTCCATCTGCTGGCGCAAAAACCGCAGCCGGGCAATAACATCCCGCCGGTCATCGCTCGAGTACAACTCGACGTCGTCTCCCACCGCGTTTGCCGGAAACAAACCGTAAACCCCGCGCGCGGATAGAAGTTTTTGCGACACGATGGCTTCGAGCAGGCTCCGCGCATCCTCGTAAAGCTTCCGCGCCTCAACGTTTTCCTCGATAATCGCCGGAAATCGGCCCCGCAGCTCCCAGGTGTGAAAGAACGGAGACCAATCAATAAATGGCACAAGGTCGGACAGATCAATCCTCAAGCACTCCCCAGCTTCCAACCCATCCCCCGGGGGCGGATCATCCGTAAAAACCAGCCGGCTGCCGGTAAAAGACGGCGCCAACTCCCCGGCTGAATCCCAACGGATCGGCGTCCCACGCAAGCGCGCTTCCTCGATTGCCAGCAAAGGTTTGGAGGGCCTGGAAATGCCGTGCTCCTTCCGCAAGGCGGCATACGCCGCGCTCGTCTCCGCCACAAAAGCCGCCTTGGCTTCCGGCGCAAGCAACGCGCTCACCACCCCCGCCGCACGGGATGCGTCCAGCACATGCACCACAGGCCCGGCGTATCCGGGAGCAATCTTCACCGCCGTGTGCGCGCGACTGGTCGTTGCGCCGCCGATGAGCAACGGAACCTTGAATCCCAAACGCTCCATCTCCTGCGCCACGTGCGCCATCTCGTCCAACGAAGGCGTGATCAGCCCGCTTAACCCGATAATATCCACATTCTTTTCCAGCGCGGTCTGCAGAATCTTTTCCGCCGGTACCATCACTCCCAGATCGATCACCTCGTAGTTGTTGCAGCCTAAAACAACGCCAACAATGTTCTTGCCGATGTCATGCACATCCCCCTTTACGGTCGCCAGCAGAATTCTGCCCTGCGCCCGGTAATTCCCGAGCGCCTTCTTTTCCGCCTCCATGAAGGGTAGCAGCCATGCCACAGCTTTCTTCATCACACGGGCACTCTTCACGACTTGCGGCAGAAACATCCGGCCGGAGCCAAAAAGATCGCCAACCACGTTCATCCCGGCCATCAAAGGCCCCTCGATGACATCCAGGGGCCGTGGGTACTTCTTTCGAGCCTCCTCCACATCTTCCTCAATGAAATCCACAACCCCTTTCACCAGCGCGTGCGACAACCGTTCCTCCACCGTCCCGGATCTCCACTCGTCCTGAACGACCTCAGCTCGGTCTTTTGTTTTTACCTGCTCTGCATACTTGATCAAACGGTCCGTCGCATCTGCACGCCGATTCAACAGCACGTCTTCAACAAGATCCTTCAGCACCGGCGGAATTTCCTCGTAAACAGCCAGCATGCCGGCATTCACGATTCCCATATCCAGCCCGGCCTGAACGGCATGATACAGGAATGCGGCGTGCATCGCCTCGCGAACAACGTTGTTTCCCCTGAACGAAAATGAAACGTTGCTGATGCCGCCACTCACGCGCGCCATCGGCAGGTTCCGTTTTATCCAATGTGTGGCCCGAATGAAGTCCATCGCATAGTTGTTATGCTCCTCGATGCCCGTCCCTACGGTCAGCACGTTCGGATCAAATATAATGTCTTGCGGGGGAATACCCGCTTTTTGCGTCAGCAGGCGATAGGAACGTTCGCAAACTTCAATCCTGCGCTCAAAAGAATCCGCCTGCCCTTTCTCGTCAAAAGCCATCACCACCATGGCCGCGCCATAGCGCCGGATCAAACGCGCCTGGGCCAGTAACGTTTCCTCACCTTCCTTAAGGCTGATCGAGTTGACCACCCCCTTGCCCTGGATGCATTTCAGGCCCGCTTCAATAACCTCCCATTTTGAACTGTCAATCATCACAGGCACACGCGCAATGTCAGGCTCGGACGCGGCAAGGTTCAGGAAACGGATCATGGCCGCCTTGGAATCGAGCATCCCTTCGTCCATGTTCACGTCAATCATCTGCGCCCCATTCTCCACCTGCTGGCGCGCCACGGTCAGCGCCGCCTCGTAGTCCCCCGCAAGTATCAGCTTCGCGAATTTGGGCGAGCCGGTCACATTCGTGCGCTCTCCGATGTTTACAAAGTTTGTGTCAGGCCGGATGTTTAGCGCCTCCAACCCGCTAAGCCGCGTGTAGGGCTCGGGCTTCGGCGGAACGCGCGGAAGCAGCCCTTGCATCGCCCTGTGAATCGCCCGGATGTGCTCCGGGGTCGTCCCGCAGCATCCACCCACGATGTTAAGCCAACCATTTTGCGCCCATTCCCGCAGTTGGGGAGCCAGGGTCTCCGGCGTCTCGGGAAAACCCGTCGGCAGCATCGGGTTGGGCAATCCCGCGTTCGGATATGCGCTGACGTTCACCCCCGCAATCTTTGAAAGTTCCGCGATGAACGGACGCATCTCCTTGGGACCAAGTGCGCAATTGATCCCGACGCTCAACAGGTCCGCGTGCGAAACGGTGTTCCAGTACGCCTCCACGGTCTGCCCGGACAGGGTGCGTCCGCTCAGATCCGTAATGGTGAATGAAACCATCACAGGCATGCGCCGCCGCATCTCGTCAAAGAGCTGATGCACCGCGAAAAGCGCAGCTTTCGAGTTCAGCGAATCAAAAACGGTCTCAATGAGCAGCAGGTCCGCACCCCCATCAATTAATCCCCTGGCCTGCTCGTGGTACGCGCCGACCAGGTCGTCAAACGTTACCGCACGAAATCCCGGATCGCTGACTTTGGACGAAATCGATGCGGTCTTGCTGGTAGGACCAAGAGCGCCGGCTACAAAACAGGTCCGGCCCGGCTGTGATTCCATGACCTCATCGGCCGCCGCCCGCGCCAGGCGCGCTCCCTCCAGGTTCAGTTCATAGGCATGGCCTTCGAGCTTGTAATCCGCCAGGGAAATGGACGTGGAATTAA
>ERZ1645192.4460-NODE-4460-length-11074-cov-5.370270_pt1 | contig 11074 bp, 8 predicted proteins | sample MGYA00575354_ERZ1645192 | MGnify/ENA primary metagenome ERZ1645192 (study PRJEB40844, sample SAMN11349763) | freshwater sediment metagenome | isolation source: river sediment | host: Sediment | place: India: Faizupur Khadar , New Delhi | collected 2017-02-21 ...
CGGGACCGCATTCCACGTAGGCTTTCACCCCGTTGGACTTCATCCAGTTAACGCAGGAAACCCATTGGACCGACGAGGTCACCTGGCGGACCATCAGCCGGCGTATTTCGTCCGGCTGGCCGTGGGGCTGGCCCGTCACGTTGGAGAGCACGGTCATCCGCGGGGCCGAGAATTTGACCCCGGCAAGATACTCTTCCAGCCGTTTTGCCGCCGGGGCCATCAGCGCGGAATGGAACGCGCCGGCCACGTTCAGCCGGATCGCCTTCTTCACACCCATCCCCTTCAGGGTCTGCTCGGCCTGGTCGATGCCCTCTTTCCGGCCCGACAAAACCGTTTGTTCCGGCGTGTTGAAGTTGGCGACCTCGACGCCGCAGTCCGAGGCGATCTTCCGGAGCGTTTCGGCTTCCTGGCCCATCACGGCCATCATGGCGCCCGGATTTTCCTCGCACGCCTGCTGCATGAACCGGCCGCGCGCTTCAAGGACCTTGAGAGCTTCCTCAAAGGAAACCACGCCGGCCTCGCACAGGGCCGACCACTCGCCCAGGCTGTGTCCGGCCGTCGCCGCAAAGGACAGGTCCGGGCGATTCTTCAGAAGGGCGGCGCGACAGGCCAGGCTGACGACGAAAACCGCCGGCTGGGTCACGGACGATTTGGTCAGTTCCTCGATCGGCCCTTCGAAGCACAGTTTGGACAGATCGTAGCCAAGCACCTCGTTGGCCTTGTCGAAAAGCGCCTTGCACTCGGGATGCGCCGCGGCCAGGTCCTTGCCCATGCCGACCGCCTGCGCGCCCTGTCCGGGAAAAATCAATGCTGTCATCGTCATGTCATGAATCCGAAACTTGGAATCTGGAACTTGGAACCAGGAACGTTACTTGTCCCACTCGACCACGGAGGCGCCCCACGTGAATCCGCCGCCGAAGGCGGTCAACAGGATCCGGTGTCCCTTCTTCAGCTTTCCGCTGCGGGCCAGTTCGTCCAGGGCAACCGTAATCGTCGCGGCGGACGTGTTGCCGTATCGGTCGAGGTTGATCACCAGCTTTTCCCGCGGCTCGCTAAGCCGGTCGGCAATCGCGTCAATGATCCGGAGATTGGCCTGGTGGGGAATAATCCAGTCAATGTCATGCGCGGTCAGCCCGGCCCGCCGGATCGCTTCCTTGGATGACTTGACCATGTTGTTCACCGCGTGCTTGAAGACTTCGCGGCCGGCCATCTTGAGATAGTGAAGGCGGTCCTTCACCGTCTGTTCGCTGGCGGGCCTGCGGCTGCCGCCCGCCGGCAGCATCAGCAGTTCGCCCAGCGAGCCGTCCGAGCCGAACGCGGAGGCCATCAATCCATGCGGCGCATTGCGCGCCTGCAGGACCGCCGCGCCGGCGGCATCTCCGAACAGGACGCAGGTGTTGCGATCCTTCCAGTCGACAAACGCGCTCATCTTCTCGGCGCCAATGACCAGCGCCGTCTCCACGGTTCCCGAGGCCACGTAGTTCTTGGCCGTCTCGAGGGCGAAGATGAACCCGGAACAGGCGGCCTCCAGGTCGAAACAAAAAGCGTTCTCCGCGCCGATCAACGTCTGCACCAGGCACCCCGTGCTGGGGAAGCCCATATCCGGCGTGATCGTGGCCACCACGATCAGCCCGACATCCTCCGCCTTGACGCCGGCGTCCGCCAGCGCCCTGCGGGCCGCCTCGGCGGCGAGATCGGATGTGGCCTGCTCCGCGGCGGCGATGTGTCGCTCGCGGATTCCCGTGCGCGTGACAATCCACTCGTCGGACGTATCCACCATCTTTTCCAATTCGGCGTTGGTCAAGATGCGATCGGGCGCGTACGAACCCGTACCCACGATGGAAACCGTCCGGCCCAACTGTGCCTTCTTTGTCGTCATAAAGCGCTGTCCAATTTCTTCACGCCTTCCACAATCAGGTGATTCAATTCGTGGGCCACAGACTCGTTGGCCACCCGAATCCCGTTGCAGACCGCGTGGGCGTTCGAAACGCCGTGTCCAATAATGGTAACGCCGTTCACGCCCAGCAAGGGCGCGCCGCCGTACATCGACGGATCGGCCTTCTTCTTGATCGAGTTGATCCCCGGCTTCAACAGCATCGCGCCGAGAATGCGAACCCAGTTCTTCGTAAATTCTTCCTTGAGCCACTTGCCCATCGCGTGGGCCGCGCTCTCGCTCGTCTTGAGCACCACGTTGCCGACGAAGCCGTCGCACACCACGACGTCAATATTGCCCTCATACAGGTCATGCCCCTCGACATTCCCCGCGAAATTCAGCCCGGACCGCTCCAGGATCTTGAACGTCTCCTTGGTCGTCTCGTTGCCCTTCGAATCCTCCGTGCCCACGCTGAGCAGGCCCACGGAAGGATTGTTCTGCCCGACGATCTCCTGCGAGTAGACGGCACCCATGACCGCGAACTGCGACAGGATGGTCGGCGTGCAGTCCGTCGTCGCGCCAGCGTCCAGCAGGACGAACGGCTTGACCGGCGTCGGCATCACGCAGGCGATCGCCGCCCGGTCCACCCCTTCCAGAGTCCGCAGCTTGAGCTGGGATGCCGCGACGGCCGCGCCGGTGCTGCCGGCCGAAAACACGGCGTCCGCTTCGCCGGCCTTGATCAGCTCGACCGAGCGGCTGATCGAGGAATCCTTCTTCCGGCGGATCGCCGTGGCGGGCGACTCGTCCATCGCCACCACCTCGGACGCGTGCCGGATCTCGATGATGCCGGGAATCTCCCCCAGCGAGGACAACTCGCGACGGATCGCCGCCTCATCCCCGACGAGGAAAAGCTTGGAAATGCCTTTGAGGGACCGCGCGGCTTCCACCGCACCCGCGACGATCTCCTTGGGAGCGAAATCGCCCCCCATGGCATCAACGGCTATGCGCGACTCACTCATCCGCGGAAATGATCAACACCTGCCGCCCTCGATAGGTGCCGCACTTGGGGCACACGCGATGAGGCAGATGGGCCTCTCCACATTTCGGGCAGGCCTTGGCCGCCGGAATCGCTTTCTTGTGCGATGCCACGCGCATCCGGGTCTTGCGTTTCGATGTCTTCCTTTTCGGAACACCCATGGAAGTCTCTCCTTACTTCAGTTTCAGCTTATCCAATTCCGACCAGCCGCTCCCTTCACCGGACGCCGGCTTGCAGGAACACGGCCCTTCATTCCAGTTCTTACCGCACTTCGGACACAAGCCCTTGCACGTAGGTGAGCAGAGGGGAAATGTCGCAAGATTTACGAGGATATCTTCGCGGATATCCTCCGTCAAATCCACCGTCTCTGTGCCTTCGGGCACGGCGTAAGCGCGTAGGAAAGACGAAACCGTCATGGTTGTCGAGAAAAAATCCGCGCACTTTGAGCATTCGAAGGCCATTTTGACCCTCAACGTGCCGCTGACAATCAGCTCGTGAGAGACCTTTTCGACCTGAAAATCGTAGTAAACCGGCCCTTCCGGCTTCGCCAGGGGGTTCCCCTCCAATTCCAGGATTTCCGCCGGCTCCTCGCCTTCAAAGCGGTCCCCCTCCGGGGGAATTTTGGAGACTTCGATTTTCATTGTACATCCACTTTCCGCTCGCTCCTGCCTGTCCACTGGACAGATCGTCCTCGTCCTCGATCTCGTCGTCGTGCTCGAAAGAAAACGATCGAGGATCCGGCTTCGCCAAGGGGCTCCGCCGTGGCACGCGAGTGCGAGGACGACGACGAGGACGAGTATTCACTCCAGCACACCACGTCCTACTTCCGCCCGCCCTTCCCCAGCTTGGCGATCAGCGCCTCCTGAACGGGCCTGGCGACGAAGTTGCTGACGTCGCCGCCGAGCTGCGCGACTTCCCGCACGGTGCTGGAACTGACGTAGCTGTAGTCCTCGTTCGGCATCAGGAAGATGGTCTCGATGTCCGGCGCCATCTTGCGGTTCGTCAGGGCCATCTGGAATTCGAACTCGAAGTCCGAAAACGCCCTCAGGCCGCGAACCACAATGTGAACGCCCTTCGACCGGACGTAGTTCATCAGGAGGCCGCTGAACGACTCCACGGAGATGTTCGGAAACTTCTTCGTCACCTCGCGAACCATGCTCACGCGCTCGTCGACGGTGAACAACAGCGATTTGCGCGAGTAGCCCGCGACGGCGATGGTGAGGTGATCGACCAGCTTGGACGCGCGCTCGACCAGGTCGAGATGGCCCAGCGTGATCGGATCGAACGTTCCGGCATAAATGGCGTCTTTCATCAATCGCTCCTCCTCAACATCAGCAGTCGTGTGCCCCCATACGTCCGGTCCCGAAGGACATTCCACCCCGGCCGGACCGGCACCTTCTCCGACGCGCCCTGCTCGAACACCAGCACTCCGCCGGGCGACAAAATACCACCCTCCTCCAGCGCCAGCAAGATCGCCTCCAGCCAGCGGGTCCGGCCTTCCCGGTCGTACGGAGGGTCGGCGAGAATCAGGTGAAACGGCTCGCCGGTCCAGCCTTTTCTAAGGAATAGGTCCACATCGGATTGACGAATCACCGTCTCCCCGCCGTCGCGGCAGAGGGTTTGGACGTTTTCCTTCAGGGTCGCGAGCGCCCGGCGATCGCTTTCCACCCAGCAGACGAACGACGCGCCCCGGCTCCAGGCCTCGATGCCCAGCGCGCCCGAACCGGCAAACAGATCGAGAACCCGCGTCCCCACGACCGCCTCGCCGAGCGAGTTGAACAGGGCCGCGCGAACCTTGTCCTGCGTCGGCCGGATACCGCCCGGGACGCGGATTTCACGCCGCGAGATGCTGCCGCCGGAAACACGCATGGTCAGAGGTTGGGATTTACACGCCCGACAGGGCCTTCTGCAGAAGCGTCTTCACGACGTCTCCGCCCTTGCTCTGCGCGAAGCTGAGGATGACCGGCACGAACTTGGCGATCATGGCCTTGTCGAGCCCGAGCTTGGAGAATCCGGACGCCAACTGCGCCAGCGCCGCAACGCCGCCCGCCGCCTGGCCCGCCTTTCCCCCGCCGAGCATGGAGGCAAGACCGCCGAGCATCTTCGCCGCCCCACCCTCCGCCGGTGCGGCCTTGATCAAATCCTGCACGCCGCCCAGCGACGACGCGACCTTGCCGAAGTCGTCCGCACCCAGTTTCTCCTGGGCCAGCTTGAACAGGAGGCCCGCGCCGCCTGTCGCCTGGTTGTCCTTCACGCCGAGTTGCTTGACCAACAGACCGATCAACTCATTCATGTCTTCTCCTCCTTTATCTTCTGCATTCTTCACACTGGCTGGGGTGCCCCGTCCGCCCCCACGCCCCACGGGACCCAAACAAGGCCAATCGCCACCACGCTGACGTCCGACTTGCGGGGGCGAATCTGCACCTTCTGAATCTCCGCGAGCGCCGGATCCATTTCGCCCTGCACGCGGGCCACCTCCGCATCGAATTCGCCCTGCAGCGCCGCAAGCTGTTCCTGGAGAACCGCCATGTTCTCGCCCGCGCGCGCCACATCCTCCTTCTCCCGGCCGATGCGCGACGCGCTCTTCATCGCGGTCGTCGCGCGGCCAATGTTCCCGACGCTCACGGCCTTGCGGCCCAGGAACGCGCCCAACAGCGTCGCGCCAACCGAGATCACCGTCTGCATCTTCTGCTGACCGAACTGCGCCTGCTCCCGCTGGACGCGCTCCCCGGCGCGGCGAATGCGATCCTGCAGGACGGTTAGTTTCGGCGCGTACTTCTTCCGAAGTTTCTCGACCTCTTCATCGCGAACCTCCCGCAGCTTCTGCTGAAGTCTCGCCGAAAAATCGCCCTCGGCCTCGCCCGGCTGGGAAGTCAGCTTCAACGCCGGGCATTGCATCAGTTCCATCGTGATGTTCTGGTAGAGGAAATCGCCGAGCGCCTTGCTCCACGCGGCGTAGTTCTTCGCGTTCGTCGAGCCGCCCGGGAGTTCCCCGTAGCGGGCACCCGGCTGGCCCTGGCGGTCCAGTTGAGGCTTCAGATCGCCGTAGCGGTTGGCCTCGGACCAGAGAGCCTCCCGTCCGTCATCGGAAATATCCGCGATCAGCGACATCGTGTCCCAGAGATCCACGGCGGCCTTCGAGTCCACGTAGTGAAGGCGGCTGACGCCGACAACGCCGGGCTTGTAGGTCAACTCGCCGCTCGCCGCTGTTTTCGGCCGGAGGAAAAACTCCGCAACGTCCGGAGGCACGATGGGCTTGCCGCCGGCGGGCGCAGGCGACGGCGCGACGGCGGCAACGGGCGCAGCTGCGGCGGCGGACACGGGCCCGGCCGCCGGGGATGTTTTTGCGCCCTTCATCAGAGTCTGGATCTGCGGCAGGGTCATCGGCCCGCGCAGGTAGGACAGCGCCCAGCGCGTCTGGAACAGCACGGGCTGATCCTCGTGGACATTCCGCATCAGGAACACGCGATTGCCGAGGGCGGCGAACATCTTCTCCATCGCCGCGCGGTCTTCGCTCGCGCCGGAGGTTGACAGCGCGCCCGCCAGCCCTTCGATCACGCGCGCCTTGTCGCGTTCCGTCTGCAGGCGGCCGATGAACCACGTGCCCGCGTTCGCGAGTCCCTTGTAGTCGAGATCCACCGGGTTCTGGGTGGCCAGCACGATCCCGAGGCCGAACGCGCGCGCCTGCTTGAGCAGGGTCAGCATGGGCGTCTTCGAGGGCGGCATCGCGGACGGCGGGAAGTAGCCGTAGATCTCGTCCATGTAGAGCATCGCGCGCAGGCTGGACGTGCCCGACTGCGAACGCATCCACGACAGCACCTCGTTCAGCAGGATCGTTACGAAGAACATCCGTTCCGAATCGGACAGATGCGCGATCGAAAGGATGCTCAAGCGCGGCTTGCCCTCCGCCGTGTACAGAAGACGCTGAACATCGAGGGGCTCGCCCTCCATCCACGCGGAGAACCCCGGCGACGCGAGCAGGTTGTTGAGGGCCATGGCGAGGCCCATGCGTTCCTTCGCCGGATAGAACGACTCCAGGTCGAACACGCCCACCTTGTCGAACGCCGGTTTCTGGATGGCCAGGATGATCCCGGCGATGTCCAGGTTCTGTCCGGCCGCCCAGGCCTGGCCCAGGATGGTCGACAACAGGATGTGTTCCCGACTCTGGATCGGGTCCGCCTCGATCCCGAGCAACCCCAGCAGTCCGGACACGGCCGACTGGATGCGTTCTCGCAGGGCGGACGTATCCGCCGCCACGGCGGGCGGCGGCGCGGCGAAGGAACTCAGGATCGAGAGCGGCCGACCGGTGCTGCAGCCGGGCGTGTAGATCGCCATCTCCACGGCGTTCTTGTAGCGACCGACGCGCGCGGCGTCCTGCCCCCATTGGCCGAGGCGCTGCTTCCACGTTTCGGCAGTCTGGACCGAGTAAGCGTCGGGCGCGAGGCCCTTTCGCCCCGCTTCCGCTTCATCGATCCACGGCCGGAAATCGGAGGCCTGGAGTTCGGGGAACGCCAGCAGGAGGTTGCCCAGGTCGCCCTTCGGGTCGATCACCAGCGCGGGAATCCCGTCGATCGCCGCCTCTTCCAGAATGGAAACGCCGAGGCCCGTCTTGCCGCTGCCCGTCATGCCGACGACCACGGCATGGGTGGTCAGGTCTTTCGAGTCATAGAGAACCAGATCCTCGGTTCGTTTCCCGGCCGCAACATCGAAGGTGGTGCCAAGGTAGAAAGCTCCCAGTTTCTCGTAATCCTGCATGAGCAAGTCTCCTTTGATGAACAGGGTTCTCGATTTCCCTGCATGGTACGTCACGACATCGCCGCCGTCCACTCCGCACTGAGGCCCGAGTGCGCCGGGCTGAACCATTTTTCTGGATTGTTCCCCGATTTTTCGTTAACCATTCCGGCGGGAGGAGCCGGTTACGCGATGACGATCCGCAAAAAAACCTTCCTGATCATCACCACAGTGCTCGCCGCGCTGATCGCGTGCGCCATCTGGATCACCTGTACCATCATAGTGAGGCGCGCCGATGACACGGACCGGCAGAGGATTGACCGATCCACCTCCCGAGCCTTCATCATCCTTTCCCAGATGATCGCCGACCTGGAACGCGCGGCGATGGACTACGCCGCGTGGGACGAATCCTGCGATTTTGTCACCAATCGCAACGAGCGCTTCATCAGGGTCAATCTCGATGATTCCGCGCTGGCGCAGAATCGCTTCGCATTCATGGTGTTTCTCGATTCCCACGGCAACGTGGTGTTCGGCAAGGGCTGCGACCTTGAGACGGCCACGGACACTCCGGCGCCGGCTGCGCTTTTGAACAATCCTGCGGCCGACAACCCGCTTTTAAGGCGAGGCAGCGACCGGCCGCTGAACGGCGTCCTGATTCTGCCGGAAGGTCCGTTCCTTGTTTCGGCCTGCCCCATCCTCACCAGCGATTCCGAAGGGCCAAGCCACGGCACGTTGATCGCCGGCAGACCCTTGGACAAGATCGCCCTCGACATCCTGGCGCAGCTGACCCAGTTGGACCCCGTCGTGACCTCCGTATCAAGTCCCGAAATCCCCGCCGTCGTCCGCACGTATCTGCTGGCGTCAACCAACGACAACCGGATCGCCTCCCTGGCCGTTGACTCGCGAACGATCGCTGGATACGGCCTGGTTCGCGACATTTTCAACCAGCCCGCGCTTTTCCTGAGAGTGTCCGGCACGAGAGATCATTTCAGCCAGGCGTTGACAGATTTACTCATCCTCTCCCTGTTCCTCATCGGCATCGGGGCCGCCGCCGTCGCCGTATCCATCTCGCTGATCGACCGCCTGGTGCTCGCGCGGACCACGCGGCTTCACTCGTTCGTCAACCAGGTGGGAACGACGGGCGACCTTTCGCAACGGCTGACCTTGAAGGGAAATGACGAGTTGTCGCATCTGGGCAGCGCCTTCAACCGGATGCTGGACGCCCTGCAGCAGGACATCGTCGAGCGCAAGCACACCCAGCTGAATCTGCAGGAAAGCGAGGAGATGTTTCGCAGCATCTTCGAAGGAAGCCCCCTGGGCATGGCCACGTGCGACCCGGACGGCCGTTTTCTCCGTGTCAACAAGTCCTTCTGCAACATGATCGGCTACACGGAGGTCGAACTCCTGCCGATGACCTACAAGGACATTACTCCTCCGGACATTGTTGCCGCGGATGCGGCGGCCGTTCAGAAAGTTCTGCGCGGCGAACTGCCTGTCTACCGGACGGAAAAACAGTACGTCCGCAAGGGAGGCGATCGGGTCTGGGGGCGCGTCACCGTGTCGGCGGTCCGCGACCGGCAAGACGAGTTCGTGTACCTGCTCGCCATGATCGAGGACATCGACGAACAGAAGAAGGCCGCGGAAGCCCTCAAGCAACAGGAGAACCTGCTGCGCAACGTCATCGATGTTCACCCCGGCTTCGTGTTTGTGAAGGACCGGGAAAGCCGATTCCTGCTGGCGAACAGGACGCTCTGCAACGTGTACGGCACCACGGTGAACGACATCATCGGCAAAACGGATGCGGACTTCAATTCGTCGAAGGAGGAAGTCGAGCATTTCCACAGCGACGATGTCGAGGTCATCGACACGAAAGAGCCCAAGCACGTCCCGATGGAGAGAATCACCGCGGCCGACGGATCGGTCCGCTGGTTGACCACGTTCAAGCTTCCGCTGCTGGCCGCGGACGGTTCGTGCAATTCCCTGTTGGGCATCACGATCGACATCACCGACCTGAAGCGCGCCGAGGAGGCCCTGATCGAGACGGAGGGCAAGTACAAGGCGGTGATCGAGACAACCTCCACCGGCTACGTCATGCTGGACACCCAGGGCCGCGTGCTGGAGGCGAACGACCGGTACGTCCAGTTGACGGGACACACGACGTTTAGCGAAATCCGCGGACGGTGCGTCATGGAATGGACCGCGCCGGAAGACCGCGACAGGAACGCCCGGGAACTCATGCGCTGCATCGAGCAGGGACCGCTGGTGAACATGGAGATCAAGTACATCGACGCCGGCGGCAAAATCACGCCGATCGAGATCAACGCCACGCACGTGGAAACGAGGGAGGGCTGGCGAACCGTCGCCCTCTGCCGCGACATCAGCGAGCGCAAACGGCACGAGGAGGACCAGCGGCTGTTGGAGCGCCAGATGGAGCAATCCCAGAAACTGGAAAGCCTGGGCGTGCTCGCCGGCGGCATCGCGCACGACTTCAACAACCTGCTGATGGCGGTCCTCGGCAACGCGGACATGGCGCTGTCCGACCTTCCGACCAACTCGCCCACCCGCGACACGATCCAGGAGATCATCAAGGGCGCGCGCCGGGCGGCCGATCTCTGCAAGCAGATGCTCGCGTATTCCGGCAAGAGCCAGTTTGTCGTCGAGCCGCAGGAGCTTACCGCGATCGTCCGCGAAATGACGCACATGCTGGAAGTCAGCGTCTCGAAAAAGGCCATCCTTCGCTACAACTTCGCCGACAACCTCCCCGCGGTCAACGCCGACGCCACGCAACTGCGCCAGGTCATCATGAACCTGATCCTCAACGCGTCGGAAGCCATCGGCGAAAAAAGCGGCGTGATCGCCGTCACCACGGGGGCGATGGAGTGCGACACCGCCTACCTGCGCGAATGCTTCCTGGGCGAAAATCTCACCCCCGGACTCTATGTCTATCTGGAGGTCGCCGATACCGGCTGCGGCATGGACCCGAAAACGATCCAGCGCGTCTTCGAGCCGTTCTTCAGCACGAAGTTCACCGGCCGCGGACTGGGCTTGACCGCCGTGTTCGGCATCGTGCGCGGACATCGCGGCGCGCTCCGGGTGGAGAGCGAAATCGGCCGCGGCACTCGGTTCCGGTTCCTGCTTCCCGCGTCCGAACTCGGGGCCGTCCGCAAGGATTCCGATCCCGAGCCGGAGGAATGGAAGGGCTCCGGGACCGTCCTCGTCGTCGACGACGAGGAGACCGTGCGCGCGCTCGGCAAGAGGATGATCGAGCGTTCCGGATTCACGGCCCTGACCGCGACCGACGGCCGGGAGATGACGGGCTGGAGCGAATACCACCGCACCCTGGGCCGCTACCTCTTCCAACCCGCACGCACGCCCAGGGCGTCCAGGGATGCGGCCGCGTCAACGCGGACCAGAAAGCCCGCGCACAAGCCCGG
>ERZ1645192.4461-NODE-4461-length-11074-cov-4.834195_pt1 | contig 11074 bp, 11 predicted proteins | sample MGYA00575354_ERZ1645192 | MGnify/ENA primary metagenome ERZ1645192 (study PRJEB40844, sample SAMN11349763) | freshwater sediment metagenome | isolation source: river sediment | host: Sediment | place: India: Faizupur Khadar , New Delhi | collected 2017-02-21 ...
TTAATCACTTACCGCTACAATATAATAGAATTTTTTCACTTCGCCCGCCGTCTGGTTCCAGCTTGTTCCGGAAAAAGTACCCTCATTACTCACATCAGAGAATGTACCGTAAGGATCATCGGAAGCGAATACTTTGTAAGATGTTGCGCCTGCAGACTCCGTCCAGCTAAGAGTAACATTCCCTGTCCCCATATCAATCGAAGCTTCGGGCACAGACAAATGATCGATCACTGTCAGATTGACAGGCACGTCGTGATTATTCAATGAAGATTCGAACCTGATAAGCGCCTGATAAAGTCCTTGCGGAAGACTGCCGGTGTTAATTTTGACTTTTACTGTATCGTTTATAACTTCATACATCCAATTCCTAACCGTGCCGCCGGCAGTAAGTGAATCATTTAGAAAAAGCCAGTTGTTCCCCTTGATCTTTATATTATCCACCGCCCAGACACCTGAATTTCTCGGCAGGGCAGCTGCGAATCTCAAATAAACTTCCGGAACCGCATATTCTCTCGAAATATTTATTTTTTTTAATTCCGGAGACGACCAGCTGCCGATGATAAGTGAAGATGAATAGATGTCTGTCCATGCTGCACCGTCCTTTGATATCTGAACTGAGACCTGGCTTGATGAACCGGTCTTCACATGCTCGAATTCTATTGCAGGTTCAGGCATAGTACTGAAATCAAATCTCTCAGAAGTTAAATATGAGTACAATGTGGCGGGAGCACCATCGATTCTTGAAGTAACACATGCGTACTGGCTGCCGTTTAAGGTTTCTAGAGAATCTGATCTTAAAAGCCATTGCAGATTTCCCGAGGAATTCCACTCAAGAGAATCATCAAAATCAAATGATTCAACATCAGGTTTTAAAAATTCGTCAATATAATCAATATATCCGGACCAATCAGTCTCTGCCCACGCTTCGTCGATCTTAACAATTATATTAAATTCTTTTGACTGCCCCTGTAATAATGTTACAGACAAGGTATCAGGATCTGAAGTCAGTCTTGATGAATATGAATAAGTCACTATTACGGAAAAAAGAATTATAATACCTGACTTTAATACAAATCTGTTCATATTTACCCCGCCCAAATCATTTGTCAAACAGTAATATAACATGAATATTGAATAAAAAAAGTAAAAATATATTTTTATTCCCGGAGTAAATATTTATATTAAGCGTATGAATGAATCCAATTTATTATTAGCATTCGCACTAACGCTGTTCGCCGGACTTTCAACCGGGATCGGAAGCGTTATGGCCTTTATGTCAAAGGGCTTTAACCCTAAATTTCTTGCAGGATCATTGGGATTTTCCGCTGGCGTGATGATCTATGTTTCGCTTGTTGAGATTTTTATGAAAGCCAGAACTTCACTTTCCGGGATCTACGGTGAGAGGGAAGGTTATTACTATACCATGCTTGCTTTCTTTGGAGGGATGGCAATAATTGCGATCATAGATAAGCTTGTTCCTTCTTATGAAAACCCGCATGAACCGCACTGCGTTGAGGATTGCGAGAATGAAACGAAGAATAAGAAACTGATGCGTATGGGTGTCTTATCCGCGCTTGCTATCGGGATCCATAATTTTCCTGAAGGGCTTGCAACTTTCATCAGCGCAATTGATAATCCGCATCTTGGTATAAGCATCGCTTTTGCTATAGCTATCCACAACATCCCTGAAGGCATCGCTGTATCAGTGCCTATTTACTACGCTACGAAAAGCAGAAAGAAAGCATTCTGGTATTCTTTCAGTTCGGGATTATCTGAACCTGTCGGAGCATTATTGGGATATTTCCTGCTTAAACAGTTTTTCGGACCTGCACTTTTCGGTATTATTTTCGCTTCAGTCGCAGGAATAATGGTTTTTATATCTCTTGATGAACTTCTTCCTACCGCCGAAAAATACGGCGAGCATCATGTTGCTATCTACGGTCTTGTTGGCGGTATGGTCGTAATGGCTGTCAGCCTGATGCTGTTTATGTAAAATCCTTTAAAACTCGATCCCTTTCTTCGCTTTGATACCATCATCAAAGCAGTGTTTGATCTTTTTCATTTCTGTGACAGTATCGGCAATTTCGATCAGCTTCGAATCTGCGTCTCTGCCGGTTAAAATGATGTTGAGCCTATCAGGCTTATTATTTAAAATTGTAAGAAGCTCTTCAATATCAATAAATTTATAGTTCGTCAGATATGTAATTTCATCAAGAATTATCAGATCATATTTATCTGAATTGATCTTTTCTTTAGCCAGCTCGAAACCTTTTCTTGCCACGGCTTTGTCCTTTTCCAGATCGTCGGAGTTCCAGGTAAAGCCTCTGCCCTCCGTGTGCCATTCAAGATCTTCAAATTTTTTTGCGCTCAGAATCTCGCCGTAATCCGAAGGCGATTTGATGAACTGGATCACGCATACTTTATATCCGTGACCGAGAGCTCTGAAAGCTGTTCCGAAAGCGGCTGTGCTTTTGCCTTTACCGTCACCTGTATTGATTATTACAAGCCCTTTTTCCATTTTACTCTCCTGTTCTTAAATGAAATCTATAAAATTTATATTATAAATTCAACAAAATAAACAAATGCCTTGTTTTGAAAAGTTCTTAATCCTATATTGTTTAAGTAGAACAAAAACTAAAGGAGAAGGTCATGAAAACTCTTGGAATTATCGGCGGAATGAGCTACGAATCTTCAAAACTATTCTATGAATTGATCAACAACAGGGTGAATGACATTATGGGAGGCTATCACTGCTGCAAAAGCATAATGTACACCGTTGATTTCGATGAGATCGTCAAACTGCAGAATGAAGAAAAATGGGCTGAACTTGATTTAATTGTGGCTGACATATCCAGAAAGCTTGAGCTGGCGGGATCTGACATGATAGTTCTCTGCACGAACACTCTTCACATCTGCTCAGATTCGATAAAAAACAGCGTTAAAATACCTTTCCTTCATATCGGAGAAGCTGTAGGAGAAGAAGCCAAAAAGAAGTATATTAAAAAAGCCGGTCTTCTCGGCACGAAATTTACGATGGAAAAAGATTTTTATAAGAAAGTCCTGCTGGACAAGTACGGAATAGATGTTGTGATTCCAGGCGAGAAGGACAGGGATACGGTTCATGACATTATATTCAATGAACTTGTTCGAGGTCATATAAAGGAATCATCTAGGAATAAATTTATTGATATAATCAAGAGACTTGAAAGGAACGGCGCAGAGGGAGTTATACTCGGCTGCACAGAGATACCGACGCTGATTTCAGAAGAATATGTTGATATCCCTGTATTTGATTCGATAAGGATACACGCTGAGAAAGCCGTGGAATGGATACTTAAGGACTAAACCTTATATTTAAACCCTTAAATTAAACGGGATCATGATGTTCACGAACGAACAAATATCCGCCTATTTAAATTCTCTCCTCGACCTATGCCCGGATGAAACAGACGAATTCTATTTTGACCTTGTGGAGAAAAAACATCCCGTCATCAGGCGAGATGTCGCTAAATTCCTCACACAGATCATAATGCTTAAACAGCCTGTCAAAATACTCGAAATAGGAACGAATGTCGGATATTCCGCTATCGTAATGGCTAAACATCTGAAAAACGGCAGAATATACTCTATAGACTACCGTGCAGATAACCATGAGATTGCACGGAAGAACTTCATTAAGTTCGGTGTTGACGATAGAATCGAGCTGCTGACAGGCTACGGAAGTGAAATACTGAAAGATCTGAAAGATAAATTCGACCTGATATTCATAGACGCGGATAAAAAAGGATACGACGCATACCTCGACTATGCTGCAGAACACCTCAATCAGGGAGGCATAATAATAGCCGACAATCTCTATTGGAAAGGTGCCGTGATCACGCCTGATCAAAAAGAAGATGAAAGAAATATCACAGCTTCGCTGATAGAATTCAATAAAAAGTTCACGACCCTGAAAGGATTTAATTCTCAGGTTCTCTCGATCGGTGACGGACTGGGCTTTGCTATAAAGGAAAAATAATGACAGAAGTAACAACAGAAGATAATTTTGAAAATATCCCGTTTGAAGAACAGGCTAAGTACGGGCATGTGAGATCTTTCTTTTTAACTGTAATGATGCTGATAAGAACCCCCTCTGAGTTTTTTAAAAAAATGCATATCAATAAAGGACTCAGGCTCCCGTTTCTTTTTATGTTCATAATACTGACCTTCAGCAATATTGTGAATTATCTTTACATAATATATGACATAACAGAGTCACCCGCCGAGCAGGTGATAAAAGCATTTGAAAAGGAACCAGAATTCCAGGCTCAGGCCGAAAGCTTCAGGTCAATGTTCTCAGAAAAACCTGAACTTTCTGATATGCTGTTAAGCATTATCATACATTTCCTTCTGGTTTACCTGATCGCATCATACTGGCACCTGATATTAAGATCGCTAAAAGTGGCCGTCAACGGCTTTGAAGCTACTATAAGAATATTCTGCTACTCAACGGTTGTCATGGTTACAGCGGTTATACCGGTGAACAATACTTACATAAATTTTGCGATCTATATCTGGTGGGCTCTGATCGTTTTTAAGGGGATATCCGAAGCGCATGAAGTGTCCGCAGGCCTTGCGTCACGCGGCATGACTATATCTCTTTTTGCCACGCTTATACCGTTTATTCTAATCATCGCCGTTGTTTTTTAGTTCTGAATAAGTAGAATAGCTTCACAAGAAAATCGTTCCTCGAAAGCATCCAATATGCTATAAAATTTATAATGAAAGATATAAATATAAGAACGACCGAGTTATAAACGGCCGTATTGACTTTTACATTAAAAAAAGGAAGTATCTTATCTCTGGTAAATATCGGGTAAATCATTTTCTGGTGCTTTTCAACTTCAGTCAGATTGGGGCAGCCGTATGATAAAGCGGTATAATCGGTCGTGAATCTTTCATTACCTGAAATAACAGTCCTGTGAATTTCCATATTTCCGTATTCTGACATATATTTCCGCCTGTATTCCGACAGCTCCCTATCCAGTATCCTCTCTTTTATACCCTTACTTTCCGTCTTCGTATCTGTTGAGCTATTATTCTTTTCTTTTTTTACATGTTCGTCAAGCGCAGCCTGAAGTATGTCTTTTCCAGAATGGTAGGAATTGTATGAGTCCTGCAGCACAACTAGGCCTTCATAAGCCCATCTGGAAGGCATGATCTGGCAGACTTCGGGTATAGGCGAGTTCTGGTAGATCGTCAGAGATGAATTCAGCTCTTTGTATTGTATAAGAGCTCCCCCGAATATTATCTGGGGTATGAGCACTAAAGGAACTATATTCTGAACGGCTTTTAACGAAAGCCCCGGTATTGAAGAGATGAGAAAACCCATGGATATACCGGCAGCAGAGATCATGGTCATAAATGCGAAATAGTAAAGGTGAAGTTCCTTTATTTCGAGAAATGCAAAGCTGACAACTATAAATAAAGCATTCTGAATAGATGCGAACACCATTTGAGTGACGAATTTTGAAATATAATATCTCATATATTTTATGTCGAGCATCTTTTCGCGCCTGATAACCTCTGTATCCCTTATTATCTCGTCAGAGCTGTTCGACATGGCAAGGAACATGGTGATGATAACGGTCAGGAATATATATGTAGGCATGTGAATATTGTTGTATAGTGTGTATTCGTTCATCGGAATATATCTTAAGATGAAGCCGACGATAGCCGCCAGAAGCGGGGCTTCAATAAATGTAATGATCAGGTTGGATCTGTTCCTGAGTTTGTTTAAAAAATTCCTCTTAAAAACAGTTACGAACTGAGTGATCTTACCTTCTAGGTCATAATTTTTCGAAGGCACATCGTTGACCAGATCTTTATGAGGGATTTTAACCGGTCTTAAATTTCTTATGTGCTCCTGGAATCTTTTCTGCCAGAATTCAGGCTGAAATTTCCTCTCGGGCAGAACTGATCCGTCAACATCTCTTAAGGGTTCTTCCAGCGTATCCAGCAGAACATCCGGATCGTCTCTTTTGGTTGACAGATCGCTTATATAGCTGTCATACCTGTAGCACTGCCTGAAATACTGCAAGGCGCTGTAAGTACTGCCGTAATATGCCAGTTTTCCCCCGTGATCAAGCACAAGAGCCTTATTGAATTTGTTGAATATCTTATAGCCCGGCTGGTGGATCACCGCAAATATCATCTTGCCTTTGACCGCCAGCTTTTTAAGTATATCGACGACTTTTTCCGAGTCCTTTGACGACAGGCCGGAAGTAGGTTCATCGAAGAAATAAATATTTGAATCTGACAATAGTTCAAGGCCGATATTAAGTCTCTTTCTTTCACCGCCGCTTAAGATCCTTTCGGATTCGGTTCCGACTTTAAAATTCATTTTAGGTAGAAGTCCGATCTCTTTTATAACAGATAGAACTCTTTCCGATATGCTTTTTTCGTTCAGCTTCGGGTAACGCAGCTTAGCATTGAAATACAGATTTTCATATACCGTCAGATTTTCGAAAAGCACATCATCCTGAGGAACATAACTGATGAACCTTTTGATTTTCTCATAATATTCGAAAAAATCAAAATTATCCGTATGTATTGTTCCCTTCTGCGGTTTGATCATTCCGCAGAGGATCTTTAAAAGCGTCGTTTTACCTGATCCGCTCGGTCCCATAATGCAGACAAGGTCGCCATGGTCTATCTCGCAGGAAACACCGTCAACGGCTTTAGTTTTATCCTTGAATGAATACTCGAGATTCTCCGCCCTGTATGTTATATACCTGAAATATGTTTTCTCGAAAAGTCCGCCTTCAAGGTTAAATTTGAGAACATTGCCCTGAATGAATATTATATCGTTGCCGCGAAGTTTAAATCTTTTTTCCTTTTTGACGCTGTGCCCGAATATTCCGGTCTGCCTGTTGATCTGCGTATCAATATTATCCCTTATGATCCAGACAGGATGGTAGCAGTTACCCGTGTTCAGGTAATATTTTCCTTCCTTTAAAATAATTCTGCCTTCCCACGTGTTTTCTGAAGAATCGCTTATATAAATATCTGCGCTCCGTCTGTTTGAAAGAACATATTCGGTTTTACCTCTTTCGAGCTTTATATATTCATTATCGAAAAACTCCTGATACTTCAGCTTTCTTAGATTAATATAGCTTTCGTTGACTTTAACGAAATCGTTCACATTGACAAAAACATCGCCTTCCATATCTTTTTCATTTACGGATATGATAGTGTTCCTGTCAAGCGGTGTGATTATTATCTTGCAGCCGTGAAAGACTACTCTAGCGATGCTGAAACCTTTTTTCTGTTTTTCCAGAATTATCAGATCAGGCATGTCATTTACAAAGAATTCTTTGTCGGGATACAGGTTATATTTTATTTTCAGATACAGCTTTATATCTTCAGACTCAATAAAATAGTCATTTACAATAACGCTGCTCCCGTACGGCATACTGAAGGCCGTCATCGGCTTGAGGCTGAAATTTCCGGTTGAAACGGATGATCCCGCATCTGCTTTTATCATAAAGTAGAATTTGTCCACATTGAACAGGATAGCTCTCAGGTCCTTAAAGGGAAGATATATGTCTGAAGCTTCTTTCTCGTCCGACAGATAAAGGTATTTTATCTTTGAATCAAGATGTTTCGGCCTCGGAACGAATCCGGTCGTATATATTTCCTTTGCCATCTCGAAATCGATTGTTTCAATCCCAAGTATTTCGGATATCTTTTTTCCTGTTTCAAGCTTAAGTCTCTCATTGGTCTGAAGGTTTAAAAATTCGAATATTTTTAGCAGAATAAAAAATTTCTCGCCGTAGGAGATTCCGGCGTAATCTGAATGTTCAAAACTTTTTATGGTTATTTTCTGATTTACGTAATCATGAAATCTGTCGAAAAGATAGAAAGCGATGTTGTCGGGATAATTCATCCAGTAGAATTCCAGAACATATGAATGTTCTTCCTCGGTAACTTCTTTGTCCAGAAGCGCTACCGTCGCGAATAGCTTCGTAAAAAATATCAGCTTTGAGTTCTCGATATTTTTAATTGTCTGAAAATCAGGTTTCAGGCCTTTCTGCTTGTATTCGAGGTATTTCTGCGTATGAACGGACATTGCCATTTCAAAACATCCTTAATTATTCTTTACCAGCAGTCCTATAGTCTCTACATGGAAGGTATGGGGAAACATATCAACAGGCTGAACTTTCAGCAGTTTGTATCCGCCTTCCTCCAGTAGCTGAACATCCCGTCCGAAAGTTGAGGGATTGCAGGACACATAAACGATCTTCGGCACTCCTGAGCCTATAAGGGCTTCGACTACCTTTGGATGCATACCGTCCCTGGGAGGATCGGTAATTATTATATCATATTTTTCTTTGAAAAGCTCTCCTTCTTTAGCGAGCTTCATCATGTCGCCTGTGAAAAATACGCAGTTCTTTATACCGTTAAGTTCTGCGTTCCTGCGTGCATTCTCCACAGCATTATCTACGAGCTCGAATCCGACTACTTTTTTTACTTTATGGCTTATATAAAGTGAAATTGTGCCTACACCGCAGTAAAGGTCAAGCACGGTCTCGCTGCCGTTGAACTCTGAGAATTCTATTATTTTATCGTATAGTTTTGTTACCTGTTCCGGATTGACCTGAAAGAATGTATTGCAGCTGAGCTCGAATTTCAATCCGCCTATAGTATCAATTACCGTTTCGCTTCCCCTGATGAGAATGCTTTCTTCGCCGAATGCGGTTGAAGCCAGACCCGAATTGATCGTATTCACAAATGATGCTATCATCGGGAATTCCTCGCACATTTCATCGGCCACTTTTTTTATGTCGTTAAATCTTTTCGCCTTGGTTATCAGATTGATCATTATCTCGCCGGCATTCGTTTTTCTTAAGATCAGATACCTTAGAAAACCTGTGTGCTTAACCACATCGTAAGGTTCCAGACCTGAAGCTTTCAGCTTTTCTCTTAGTGCATGATATATCCTGTTCGTCAGGTCTGGCTGAAGGTGGCATCGCTCAATATCGATAGCCTTGCTGAAGAATTTCGGGGCGTGAAATCCGAGCGTGAATCCTTCCTCCTCCAAACCTTTTTCTTCTTCGGTATAATATCTCAATTTTGAAAAGGTGAATTCCGTCTTGTTGCGGTAATTATTATGCAGTTCGCATTTTATGATCGGAAGCATCCCGCAGTCCGTCACTTTGCCGATCCTGCGTATGCAGTCCTTAACCACCTCTTCCTTGATCCACGCCTGATAGTCATACTCCACATCTCGCAATTTGCAGCCCCCGCAGGTCGGATAATACCTGCAGTCCGATTCTTTTCTGTGAACGGACTTCTCAAGTATCTCTTTAGCCACAGCTTCAATGTATCCGCTTTTTTTATTCTTGACATAAGCGAGGACTTTTTCGCCGGGCAGAGCTCTCTCGAGCATCACTTTTCTTCCTTCATATTCCGACAGACACTTTCCGCCGTAGATGGGCTTTCCCGCGGTGATCTCAATTAATTGTTTCATGTAGCCTTCGGTTAATTAATGTCCAAATATAAGAACGGAATGCGGTTTTTTAAAGTAAATAATTCAACTTATTTCCAGATGACCACATCACCGATAGGTCTGCGTGTTTTCGGTCTGGGCTCCTTTAATCTGTACCCGAATGCCGCCATATAAGAAATTCCAAAATTCGCGGTATCTATGCCGAACTCCTCTTTGAGGATACTTTCGGTATTCTTTCTGTTGAATCCCTCTATCGGGCAGGAATCTATTCCGATCATAGCGGCCGAGGTCAGCATGTTCGCCAAAGCTATATAGCACTGCTTGGAAGCCCATTCGAAAAGTTTTTCGTCCGTTTCGAGCCCGAAATCAATGGTCTGGAATTTCTCGACGATCTTCCTCCTCGTTTCTAATAGCTCTCCCTGCCAGTTCTGGACATTAACCATAAAATCATTTATATACGGGCTGTTGTATCTGATCAGCGGAGCTTTCATGGTCAGACATACAATAAAGTGGCTTGCACTGTCTAATTTGACAGTGGCGCCCCAGGCCCCGTCCTTAAGCTTCTCACGAAGAGAAATGTCCTGAACGACCATAAACTTCCACGGTTCGAAACCAAGCGAGCTCGGTGACAGCCTTCCTGTCTCCAGAATGAACTTAAAATCATCATCCGGGATTTTCTTTTCCGGATCGAATTCTTTGCAGGCGTGGCGGAACATGAACGCCGATATTATTTCCTGTTTATTCATTTTATCTCCTCCGTTATAATTTATTTACTACTTTTCTTGTTTTATCAATTCCTTGGTTCTAAATTTTACGATCTTTATAACAATATCATACGGAAAAGGCTTATTTAACGGGAACTGGACGGAACCTTTTCCCTGCTTGTAACCTGCAAGCTCTTTTTTGAATTCTAAAATGGCTGTCGGCGCAGGATATAATCCTATATGCTTTTTATATCCGGCAAAATGGATCAGATTCTTTCCTTTATACTTAAAAGTCGGCATGTCCCAGCTTATAACTTCTTCCAGTCCGGGCGCGGTGTCTTTTATCACCTTTCTTAATTTTACCATTATCTTCTGCACATCAGGGGGGAACGATGAAATATATTCATCAATATTTTTACATTTGTTTTCTATAGTCATTTTATCTTTCTCTTTACAATTTTACCTTCGCAGAAATTCTCATCATACTCAATTTTATCATTTCTGTCCCATCTGACCCACGATCCGTGCTTTAAATTATTCTTAAAATGCCCGATCTCCCACAACTGCCCCGTTTCGCGGTAAAATCTCCATTCGCCTTCGAACATTTCATTTTCATAAGGGCCTTCAGCTTTAAGCTTGCCGCTTTTATAGTAATAAGTCAGCTTTTTATCTGAAAGAACATATATCTTCTGACCGTTCGCGTATGTGTCTTTTCCAAGCATATATCCTCCATGGATAAATTGAAATTAAATGAATTTAATCTATTTCAAAATTCTATGCAATAAAAAAACCGGTCTCAAAGGAACCAACTGACTTTTTATTTATACTCATTCAGCTTGCTTAATAATTCAACAGCCTCGATCCCGAACTTAGAAAATCC
>ERZ1645192.4466-NODE-4466-length-11065-cov-12.024614_pt1 | contig 11065 bp, 9 predicted proteins | sample MGYA00575354_ERZ1645192 | MGnify/ENA primary metagenome ERZ1645192 (study PRJEB40844, sample SAMN11349763) | freshwater sediment metagenome | isolation source: river sediment | host: Sediment | place: India: Faizupur Khadar , New Delhi | collected 2017-02-21 ...
CCTGCGCAAGCTTCGTGCGGATTTGGTGGTGGGGTCGAGCGGTAGGCGAACTTTTCGCCCAACCTCATGCCCGGATTGTCGTTCAAGAAAGGCGTGGACATCCTGGTAGGTGCGTCCTTCGTGGCTGGCGTAGAAGGAAACCGCGTCTGCCCAGAGGGATCGGTCATACTGCATGATCTCACGCAGAACCCGTTCGGGCATCTCAGATTTATCCGCGGTTTCGAGCTCGTTTTCATCCAGCTCAAAGAATTTCATCAACCGCCCAAAATACGTGCGTTCCATTTGAAGCGTCTTCTGCAGCATGTCTTTGGTGCCATCGTCCAGGCGAACATCCGCCACGCGCCTGAAGAAAGCGGTTTCGGTTTCATTCTCTCCCGGCAAAACCTGGTGCGATTCAAGCACCAATCGGGCAGCAGCACGAGCTTTCCCAACCGGGGTAAGCGCCTTGTATGCCATGTTTTCAGCAATTTGTTTCTCAAGCGTTGGCTGGTTATCAATCAGAGCCAGCACATAAGGTTCATCCGCCTGCCCCTCTTGCACTGCCTTGATGGCCGTCGCCCAAAAGCGCCGTTCGCCAGTCAGCATCCTGAAAACATCGTGTCCGTTTTCTCCAACCACTTGCCCCGTAACCGGTTTGATTTGACCGGTATCGTGCAGCGATTCCCCTAGCACAGTTAATTCCTCAATTCCCTGTGCGATCAGGCGGTCGTTTCGTGCCAGTTCGAACCAGTTGCGGACAGCTTCATTCCAGGTGGTTATACCGGAATAGAAATCCTTGCGGAGAGCGAGGGGCAGGATCAGGCGAGCCTGAAAGCGGTCCGGACGCACCATAGAAAGCGGAACACGGTAAACACTCTGGCGGTGATTTACCATTTTGGGCGTATCAGGGTTATACCCCTCCTGCTTTTCGGCACTGGCGTTGAACGCGTCAGACGTGACGCTGATCAGATTTTCGAAGCGCGGTTTTTCAGTTTTTGCCATGGTCTCTCCTTAAGTTTTCCTTCAGAACCAATTACGAAGCAGCATGTGCCCATGGGCACATCACGCGTCTCCAAGCTTACCAATCACGGCATCGACCAGGTTTGAAAGGCAGCGATACGCCTGGGACTTCTCCGGGCAATAAGAGAAGACATCATAGCCAGCCGTCGTGGCGGCAGATATATCCGCCAGGTCCTTGATATAAGGCAGCAGTAAATGCCCGTACATGCGCTCCATATCCTCAATCACATCGCGGGACTGACGCCGAATCATTCTAAAACGCGAGGGAATAATCCCAAGGACTTCGAGGTCAGGGTTGGTGGATTTGCGCACGTTTTCAATCATACGCAGGATGTCTGCCAAGCCTATCAGGCTGAGACCATCTGGCTCAATCGGAATCAACACATGGCTGCTCGCAACCAGGGAGTTCATCGGCAACATACCGGCTGAAGGTGGGTTGTCGATGATGATATACGAATAATCATCCCGGATGGGTTCCAGAAAATAGGTCAGTTGAAAGTCGGGATCCTCATGCCCCTTTAAGGCTGCCTCCAACCCCTCCATCCTGGCTTTGTTTGTCCGGAAGAGTTTCACTTTTTCACTCCGGTTTCGCGGGATGAGGGAATCCAAAATAAGCGATTCGCTTGCTCCATAGCCGTTCTCAAGCGCCTGGGGATAGTTGTCCTCGGCGGTAATCGTGGGGATAAACTTATCGTCAAACCCACCACCCATCGCCGTAATCGTAGCTGAGAGCTGGTCATCCATATCGATAAGGAGCACAGGCTTTCCCCCGGGTTTTCGGGAACCGTGGGTCGCCAACCCCGCCGCCAGGTTAATGCTGATCGTGGACTTCCCAACTCCCCCCTTACGGTTGATCAGAGATATAATTGCCATAGGAACCTCACCTGATTCATGTCGTTAGCTTGCTCCTTTTCATTTTACATTAGTTTTCATTTTTTACAAGCGTGTCTTGTGTTTTGAATCATTTTACCTCCTCACTTTGCTCAACTTAGGTATAATATTTTAGTACTTGACTTAACTCTGCGCGGGTGTTAAGCTACAAACAACAAATGATACGGTGGTGAAGATGCTAACCAGCTCAGATTTCTTACATGCTCAATTCCTTGATAATCCTTTTCGCCGTTACGGCGATACACGCTTTTTCTATCCCAACCTGGCAGAGCAGCGCAAGGTCCTGGAAGTGGCTCACGGTTTCATAGCTGACCAAAAAGACCCCTCCAAAAACCTGGGCGTAATTACCGGCCCCAGTGGCGGCGGAAAGAGTATGCTCGCGATGAAGCTGGCGCAAACCTACTTCAACTTTGAACATCGTGGTCAGGTGCTGGGGCTTTATATGAACACCAACACCCTCACGGAACCCCGCCATTTCCTAATGGCTGTGATCGAAACCCTTTCCCTTCCGTCTTCAAGGTCAAATGCTAACCGCATTGATAGCATTTTTGAGAGATTGGATAACAGTGATGACCAACTCCTGATCGTTCTGGACGGTCCACCAATCGACCAGGATTACCTGGAACAAATGTTGGATTGGTCGATGGAGCACAACAAGAAAATCAAAACCGTAATCTTCCTGCAGGATATCAACAACAACACCAGCAACATAGGTTCGCTCAATCAGTTTCTTGGGTTATATGTGCCTTTCCGAGCCCCGGAAGTGGTTGAAATAGCGTCTCTGCTTTATGCCAGAATGATGTCAGCCGGGCATCCAGACCCGCTCAAGTTGATCCCTCAGGAAACTATGTTCAATCTGGCAGAGCAGGCACATGGCTCTCTTAGTGAGGCTTTGCGTTTAGGTACTGACCATCTGGAAAATATACTCGAAGAGCTAAAAGGAAGCTTGCGAATGGATGCTTTCCCGTTTCGTCCAGGGAAAGCAGGATAAGTTCGTTTTATTATCCGGGGAGAGCCCGAGTAGCGAAAAATGGAACCAAACGGTTGGACTGAGATCTTAGAATCCTTGGCTGGGCTGGGAAACGATCAGCTTCAGGGCTTGTTAGATTCCAGCACGCTTGGTTTTGACGGTAACTTCACGATCACCGCAAACAAACCGACTTATTCCGGTCTGTGCCAGTTCTATCCCCTTATTGAAACTCTCATTCAAGATCAAACCGGTAAACATCTGCGCATGAACCTCGAAAATAGTGTGCCCACGGGCACAGATTCGTCTTCTATCGAGGTTGAGGTTGCCGCCGCGAGTGTCACAGACGCAATTCTCAAACCGGATTCAATTGCGGCAGTTCCCTCTTACCTGTTGCGTTTTGTGCCCTATGTCGGATCGTCAGCTGTGTTGATCGCAACAGCCCTACGTCAGGCTTTCTACCGGGCCTCACGCGAACATGGTGCTGACCAGCTCTATCCCCGCCAGGGCGATACGGTCATCATCAACGTCCAATCACTCTTGAAAACCCTTGGTAATGTCATCAGCCGCGCGAAATTCTTCCGTATTTTTCAACAAGGCGGCATGGACTGGTACGTGCAGCGGGGCGAGCCTAAATTCCGGGTTTCCGAAAACCGCATCCAGCGTGAGTCCAACACCTACCACTATCGCGGTCTGGTTCTAACCCCAGGCGACGCCCAGGATCTCTATATCTGGTTGCTTGGTCAAGGTCTCGCGCTTGACCCTCTTGGCGTGCTCTCAAAATCCATCGCAACCCCACGCGACCAGGTGCTCACTTTTCCCTTCCGCCTCCCGGAAGAGAACGAGAATGCCCTTTTTTCAGAACCCGCAAGTGTCCATCAGGTAGTCGCCCGTGCTTTGGCACCAAAATCCCTTGACCCAACACTGGCTGGCCTTTGTGATCGTCTTGCGAGCCATTTAATCCGGCCGGAAAGCTTTCTCGCGGTTCCCTGGTATTGGTTCCAGAAGGTCCTGCCGGAATTAGGCGACGACCTCGGCATGCTCTATCTGATGTGTAAAAATTGCTGCTATGTGGACTGGGCGCGCGGCAAGGACCGCAACACCTTCTGGGTCCCTGGTGGGCTTGTTACCTTACAAGGCTGGATCCGTTCCGAATCCCTCCCCAAACGCATCCCCCACGCCAAACCGAGCAAACGCGGTCGCCCTAAATCTTCTGAGATAAACTCCGATTCCGCCTACACACGGCAGTGGCGCCAGGCAAACCGCGACCTTGCAAGCCAGTACCTTTGCCGTCTCGACACCCGCCCCAGTGAACTTGGCACGGACTGGCAGCTTCAGGTTTCCGAAGTGCAGCTTACCGCGCAGGACGAATCCCTCAAGCAAGCTATTTATGCCTTTCTTTTCTCTCCGCCTGACCCCGTCAACCCTGAAATTCTCAGCCTCTACGCCTCGAGTGCGAAGTTGCAGCTCCTGCTTGGAAAGAATTCAACAGCTAATCCGCGGCAATTATGTCATTTTGAGACTTTGGTGAAAGAGGGTATTTGTCAGAATGAGACCTTATCCCCAGAGGAAATATGTCATTTTGATACCCTGGTGGATGGATTAAATTATTATTTTGAGACCCTCATCGAGGCGGGAATTTGTCAGTTTGATACGATAATTAAGATACTTAATAAGCTTAAATTCGCCCCATATTTCGGGCAAAAAACCGTCCCATCCAAAATAGGCTCTCAGCCGGTTGGAGTGGAAAAGAATAATGGGGGAGCAGGTTCTCAAGATCAGGAAACAAGCTGGGATTACGGAAAACTATTGCAGAGCATAAATCCTGAGCTTGCCAAACAAATCCGGAAACGCAAGCTCGAAGATCGCTTTCTGGCTTGGCTGATTACCGGCAGCCTCACTCCTGAAATCCACAGCCCGATCAGCTTCGCGATTGCTGCCACGCTCGAAAACCAGCAGTCGCCAACAGCTCCTGCTGTAAGATTGGCTGAGTTAACCGCCGAACAGTTGAGCAGCTTGATCCGAAAAACCATGCGGAGGCTGGAACAAAACTACCTCGGTCCCGTGATGAATACTGCCTCCGGAAGTGAGGATCTCGCCTCTTTTCTGCAGCCTGAAACGAATAACAACCAGGAGCAAAACAGACTCCTACGGCGCCTTGCGGATGCGCTTAGTCTGGAAGAATGATCCTCGCGAACGTCTTGAAGCCATTGCCCCTGCTGTTTGACAGTCGTCTTAATCTGCTTCACCCTTCCGAATAACTTCCACCGACACAAATTCGTTCACGTCAAAATTTCCCTTATAGCCTTTCCTCAAATCTGAGGTTCTAATCCAACCACCTTGTTGGATCGCTCCAGATTGTCAGGAAATACTCGCTGCCTTGATTAGCCATCCTGAAATTCATGGGATTTGCGGTTATCCGGCGACGACCGCGCTTCCACCTCCGCAACACACGCGCGGGGAGGGCCCTGTTGAGCTTTACAGACAATGATCTCCTCCGCTTTCTCGTCACACGCGAAGGGAAGGCTGATCACTCGCGAACGGTGTCTGCTGACGTCATGTTTGAACAACGCGTTATGTGCCCATGGGCACACCTCCTAACGACATGCGCGTAGGCGTTGCTTTGTATCTGCCAATGGGCTGCCGCGTGAGGCTAAAACTGTGGGCGTTGGATGGGCTGATTCCGTAAAAAATGCGCGTAGCCATATACGGAATGCGCTGAATTGAGCGTGGGGTGGGGTGGGGCTTTTGCCAAAGCTCGGATGGTTTACGGTTTGGCTGGGATGAACGCTTTCGCTTTAACAGCTATCGTATCTTGCGACTGTTGCACACGCTTCTTCAGTTTCACTGGATTAGCTGGAGCTTTCCGCCCGCAGTTTTCAACCCAATTTTCACCTGCGTCCAAGTGTATAATCAAGGTATCACAAACACTGGAGGCTTTTCATGGATTATGCCTTGATCATGGCTGGCGGCGCAGGCACACGTTTGTGGCCCTTGAGTCGCGAGCATCTCCCAAAACCCGCACTTCGCCTTTATGGCGTTCAAAGTATGTTTGAAATAGCAGTTGAAAGACTGCTGCCGTTATTTCCACCGGAACAGATTTTGGTTGTTGCCAGCGCTGACCACAACCAGGTCCTACACGAACAAGTCCCGTCCATCCCCGAGGCTAATTTCATCGTTGAGCCTGAAGGCCGCGGCACAGCTTCGGCAATCGGATTGGCGGCTGTTCACCTCCAGGCTCGAGATCCTGAAGCGGTTATGGCTGTCCTAACAGCAGACCATGTGATTGGCAAGCCGGAAGTCTTCCGAGCCGTGATCCGTTCCGCCCTGGCTTTTGCCAGAGATGACTACCTGGTCACTCTCGGCATCAAACCCACTTGGCCTTCCACCTCCTATGGCTATATCGAGCAGGGAGAACTTCTTGGAGACAAACTTGGATTCAAGGCGTACGGAGCGGAACGTTTCGTGGAAAAACCAAACGCCCAGAATGCCCAGCGGATGTTGAACCTGGGGAAATATTCCTGGAACAGCGGAATGTTTATCTGGAAGGTCGACCGCATTATGGACGAATTCAAAAACCAGATGCCGGATCTCTATGGACGCCTATTGCGCATAGCCGTGGCGGTGGGGACGGAGCAATATGCCGAGGTCCTGGCAGAGCTTTGGCCTGGAATCGCCAAACAGACGATTGACTACGGCATCATGGAAAACGCCAAACATGTTATCGTGTTGCCCGCGGATATGGATTGGCTGGATGTAGGTACCTGGAATAACCTCAAAACCGTGCTCGACTCGGATGATAAAGGCAACAGCAAAAGTGGCGATGTAATCCTTTGGAGTTCGGAAAACTCAATGGTCATTGGCGAAAAACGGCTTGTGGCAGCGATCGGTCTGAAAAACATGATCATCGTCGATACGCCGGACGCACTTTTGGTGTGCAATATGGACCAGGCAGGAGAAGTAAAAGCTCTCGTTGAGCATTTGAAGTCGATCGGACGTCAGGACCTGGCTTAATAACTCCCGCGATCGTAAGACTGAGCGGGAGATGGCGACCGCTTCCTCCACTGCCCACTGATAATGAAGCCCGGAGTCAAGATTAATTCTGACCCCGGGCGTTTTTCCTCACGACTTAAGCGCGCAATGAAACCAGAGCTATCTGACTTCCCGCATGGCGAGTTTGTAAAGCTCCTCCACAGCGAGAGAAACTTTGGTCACCGAAGCATCGCGGGTGGTGGGGTAGACAAAATAGGTGTCATCCAGTGTGCTGATGTCGATGCAGTCCATTTTCTTATCAATATAGTTGAATTCAATGTGAATGGAGTACAGCGAAGGCACCTTCTTCACGACTTCAAAAACCTCGCCAAAATGCTCGCCGCGTAAAACGATTCCATCCATATTGTGCCTTAACCAGCCCTTGCCCATCGGCACAAAACCATCACTATTCGGCAGCGAATCCACCAGCACCTCACACTCAAGGCAATATGTCCCGGCTTCAATCTCACGGCGGACGTTTGCGCGTTCCCATTCATACCAGGAGGGTGGATGACTGAATTCCGTCTCACCTTCCGCCGCCTGGAGCTGACCGTACTCGGTCAACTGCCAGCGTTTGCCGCAGGCTTCACAGAAAACCTCGCTCCCTTTGCTGTTCATGCGGTATTCCGTCTGGCAGTGTGGGCACTGGTATAGAACGCGGTGCAGCCCTTCTGCCCGGTCGGGTCCATCCTGGACTACCTTGTTAGTGAATTGCCAGGCGTAATCGTCATATTCAAAACTTTCTTCAACCCGCTGCTGGATAGACGCCGCGTCGAGGGATTCAACCTCCTGTTTGGTTAGCAACAACTTTAGCTCCGTGCTGGTCGGAATCCCTCGGTTTGTCTGGTTCCACGAAGGCTCGTTGATGTGATGACCGTGCGAGATCAGGCTGACCACCGGCACCTTCAGGTGGCGGATCATCTTCCCCAACGATTTGGGCAGAATAGCATCAGTTCCGATCAGGGAGTATCGTGCTTCAGGGTAATAGGCAACGATTTGATTTTTCTTAAGGAGGTGAGCCGTCTGACGGATCAGTTCGAGATCGTTCACAAACTTGCGTTTGCCGATGCATCCAACCTGACGCATGATCCATTCACGATCGATAAAGCCGTCCAGCGCCACCACATAATTCGCGCGTTGCGGGAAAATGGCTGCCGTCATAACTTTAAAGTCGAAAAAGCTGTTGTGATTACAAAGCAGCAGATAAGGTGGCTTAACCCCCTTCAAATTGCGGAAAAAGCGGGTTTTATGCTTCCAGACGTCAGGGAAACTGAGGAACCAGGCTAACGGTGTCAGGTATCTGGCTTGGGGTTTAACTTCCTTGAAAAAATCAAACCGCGGGAAGTCGGCTATTTTAGTGTTAGCCAGTTTTTGGTTGTAGTTTCCCATCACGTTGTCGGTAAATGTGCCCATTATCAAATCTCCGTTTAGGTTCGCCGCTACTGGTTCGGGACCCGGGTGTGTTTTTGTGAAGGTGATCAAAAGATAAAGTTTCGAACAATTAATGTTGCATGCATTTTACCCGAAGCCGCGATCTTCTGGAAATTAGACGCGTTCCACCATATCTCGGGTGTGTTTGGCTTCGTTTCAAAGGAAGCCGACATCTGGGAAGGTCACGTAGGTGTCACGGGGGTGAAAAACGCCTTTTTACAGGTTATAATAAAGCATCTAAAAAATCTGAGAGGAGTTTTGCATGAAAGGTAAACCTGAAATAATTGATAAACTGAACTTCCTGCTGGCAGACGAGCTGACAGCTGTCAACCAGTATTTTGTTCATGCCGAAGAATGTGCGGACTGGGGCTTCCAGCTGCTGCACCACACCATCGAAAAACGCGCCATTGGCGAGATGAAACACGCCGAGAAACTGATTTCGCGTATTCTCTTCCTTGAAGGCACCCCGGTGGTGGATAAACTCAACAAAATCCACATTTCCGATAACGTCTTGGGTATGCTCGAAAACGATCGCGAAGCCGAAGTTGAGGCGATCAAAGCGTACAACGAAGCCATCAAACGGATGTCCGAACTGTTGGACAATGGCACCAAAGAATTGCTGGAAGCCATCCTAAGGGATGAAGAAGACCATCTCGACTTTGTTGAGGAACAGCTCGGTCAAATTGAACAGATGGGGCTTGTAAACTATCTGACCACAGTCAAATAGCCGGAGGAAACATGAAAGGCACTGTAAAAGTAATTGAAACATTAAATGGCTTACTGCGTGAAGAACTGACAGCCATCAGCCAGTACATGGTGCATGCCGAGATGTACGAAGACTGGGGCTATGCAAAATTAGCGGAAGCTGAAGAACATCGCGCCATCGAAGAGATGAAACATGCCGAGAAATTAATCTCGCGTATCCTCTTCCTTGAAGGTCGCCCGATTGTTAGCGAATTGGATCAAATCCGCATCGGCAAAACCGTTGACGAGATGATCAAGAACGATCATATTCTTGAGACCGACGCGGTCAGAATGTACAACGAAGCGCTGGTCGTGGCTGTTTCTGAGAAAGACAACGGCTCCAAAGAGCTTCTGGACGCCATCCTGGCTGAAGAAGAAGAGCATGTGGATTTCTTTGAGGAACAACTGGGACAGATCGACCAGATGACCCTTCCCTTCTATCTTTCCACAATCAAGTAGTATTCTTTCAACCTAAAGACCCCGCATCTCAATCCGCGGGGTCTTTTTTACCTTTGGATTACCGTCAGGAATCCTGGGGTAAAATCAGCGGGGGGTTCCCATGACAACATTGCTGCTTCTGATTATCTACGTTGCTTTTATCAGCCTTGGGCTGCCAGATGCCATGCTCGGCGCAGCCTGGCCTGTAATGCAATCCGAACTCAACCTTCCGCTGGCTGGGGCGGGGCTGATCTCGATGATTATCTCCGGGGGCACGATCTTCTCAAGCCTCTTCAGCGGGATGCTTATACGTCGCCTCGGTACAGGCAGGCTGACGCTCATTAGCGTCCTGACAACCGCCCTGGCACTGTTGGGCTACTCATTCAGCACGAATTACCTTTGGCTCTGTCTGATTGCGGTTCCGCTTGGGTTGGGCGCCGGGGCTGTGGACGCGGCGCTAAACGACTTCGTCGCGCGCAACTTCGCAGCCAGGCATATGAACTGGTTGCATAGCTTTTGGGGCATTGGCGCCACCAACGGTCCGATCATCATGGCTTTCATGCTCAATCAAACCGGACACTGGCAGATGGGGTACCGCACGGTCGCGATTGTTCAGGTTGTCCTCGTTGCCATCCTAACCATCTCACTGCCTTTATGGCAGAGATACCCAACCCCAGCCTCGCCCCAAACCGCCTCTGACGGCGGAAAAATCCGGAAAATCAAAGGCATCGCCCCAAATCTGGCAGCCTTCTTCGCGTATTGCGCCGTGGAGGCGAGCACAGGGCTTTGGGCGGCGAGTTTTCTGGTCAATGAGCGCGGGCTCAGCGAGGTGTTGGCGGCTGGCGGCGCTTCTTCCTATTACCTCGGCATCACAATCGGGCGATTTCTCAATGGTTTTCTGTCCACAAAGATTGCGGCGAGGAGCCTGGTGCGTGGGGGCGAAGCAATGATCTTGCTGGGCATTGTTTTAATGTTTCTACCCTTCCCGATCCTGAGCCTGGCAGGTTTGATGATTATCGGTTTGGGTTGTGCCCCGATTTATCCCACGCTTCTGCATGAGACACCCCGCCGCTTTGGCACCGAAAACTCCGCCCGGCTGATGGGTCTCCAGATGGCAACCGCCTACTGCGGGCTGACGTTGATCCCCCCGCTTTTGGGTTTGATAGTCGGTCGTTTTGGGTTACGGCTTTACCCGATTGGGCTGCTCCTGCTGGCGTTAATGCTTACCTTTGGCACAGAAAGGCTAAACAGAGTCCTGTCTGAGCCGAACGCCTGAGTGGGATTATACAAACATTATATATTCAGCGAGACTCCTCTTATAATTCAATAATGGTTGAAGCAGATAGGAGCAAACCATGAAAAAGCCAATCCCTCCTCGAGAAGAGGACCCACAAATGTATCCACCAGATCCTTGCGCGGATACAGCTCTTGCCCAAAAAACATTTCCCAAACAAGCGGTTGAGGGCGGACCGATTTTCAGAACCGACATCCCAAAGAACTTGCCTCTCGACATTCCATTGAAGTAACGTTGGATTGCAGGCTAATTGAGACCGGAAGTGGAAA
>ERZ1645192.4467-NODE-4467-length-11065-cov-11.388828_pt1 | contig 11065 bp, 11 predicted proteins | sample MGYA00575354_ERZ1645192 | MGnify/ENA primary metagenome ERZ1645192 (study PRJEB40844, sample SAMN11349763) | freshwater sediment metagenome | isolation source: river sediment | host: Sediment | place: India: Faizupur Khadar , New Delhi | collected 2017-02-21 ...
GCATAGTCGACCGTGCCGGTGAAGCCGCCGGTAGCGACGATCAGGCCGTTGCCGTCATCGACCAGCGTCGAACCGCCGGCCGACAGCGAAACCGAGCCGCGGGCGATGCCGGAGCCGAAGTAGCTGGTCGCCAGCTCGCCGGCCGCGGTGTTCATGGTGGTCGACAGCGCCAGGGCGGACGCCCCGGTGATCGGCACGATGGTTTCGCGGTCGGACGCGCAGCGGGCGTCGACGATCGGCGCTTCGGAAAGCGCGCTCGGGACCAGTTGCGAGAACATGCTGGCGGCGCGGATGGTCAGGTCGCCGAGATCGGCGGCTTCGGCCAGCGCGGCGACGCCGTAGTAGCTGGTGGCATCGGCGGCGAACGTGGAATAGATGCGCGTCGGCGGGTTGGAGACATCGGCGCTGTAGCGGCTCGGCGGGTTGGCGGCGAAGGCGAGGCGCAGCGGATCTGAAATCTCGAGCACCAGCACGTCGCGGGTGTAATCGCCTTGCGCGTCGGTAAAGACCTGATCGACGAGGCGCGAGACGATGCGGGTGACGCGGACGTACTGGTAGTTGGCCGGCGTGTCGCGCTGCACCAGGGTAATGACGTCGCCGATGCCGGGGCTCGGCACGTTGTTGCGGCAATACACCTGGACGCTGCGCTGGCCGACGAGGTGGTTGCCGTAGATCACGAAGCGCGTCTCGGCGCCCAGGGCCAGGTAGCTTTCGAGCTTCGCCTGCGCGGCGGTGCGGACATCGGACCAGCTTTTCGTGGAGAACAGCGTCGCCGATACCTTGGGGTCGACCGGCGCCTTGGCAACGATCATATGGGCGCCGAAATAGCCGTCGACCGTGTCGGTATCGACCGCCGGGAAGACCTTGCGCAGGGCGATCCGGCCATAGGTGCGGTCGAGTTCCGAAATGTCCGGAAACAGGTTGTTGCTTACCCCGTCGACCACGGCGGCGCCGGTGGCCATGCCGCCACCCTCGGGAACGTCGTCGAGAACGGCGGATTTCAGCAGCTTTATGTCGCCTTCGAGTATGGCCATGGCTTAGACCTCGAGCAGTTGCAGGGTGACGACGTACCAGTCGTCTGTTCCTGGGATGGAATAGTCGATGACCGGCTCGGCCTCGATCGGGTCGTCGGCGAAGGCGACGGTGAACACGCGACCATCGGCCAGCGTCAGCGTGCGACTGGATACATCGGGGTCGGCCGCCAGCGCATAGAGCGCCTGCAGCGCCGAGCGGCGCATCCATCCGCCGGTGTCGCTCTTCAAAGTGATCGGGCGGCCGGCCTGGCGCTCGCCGATGTCGACGATCAGCGCGCCAGCCAGGCTGTATTCGGTGGCGCGCTGCACGGGCGACCAGTTGAACTCGTCGACCCAGATCATGTCGCCCGGCAGGGTGACGGTGGCGATGGTGTGGTCGGCCATCTAGGCGCCCCGGGCCTGCAGCGATTTCAGGGTGGCGATCAGGGCCGCCGCGTCCTTGTCGCTGGCGACGTTGACCGAGGTCGTTTTTTTGTCTGTGCGCAAATCGACCTTGATGACCTGTCCGCTCGCCTCGGCTCCGGCGGATCGGATGCGGCTGCTCATGTCCTCAAACGAGCGCAGCGACGCGCGGCTCAGGTTGCGGGCCATCAGATCGTTGACCGAAGTGCCGAGATCGACGGCTTTTCCGGTCGCCAGTTCGCGGCGGGCGGCAGCGATCGCCTTGTCGACGGCGTCCTCGATCGCCATCTTCTGCAGGCGCGCGGCGTTTGCCTCGTTGCCGAGGTTGCCTGTGAGCATCGTCGCCTGGTTGCGCTGGTAGAGTTCGCCGACGTACTTCTGCGCCAGCCGCTGTTCCTGGACGCTGGCGCCGCGGCGGTAAAGCGTTTCGGTGAAATCCACCTGGCTGCCGCCGATCTTGCCCAGCGATGTGCCGGAAGCGGTGCGGACACCATCCGCTGCCCGGCCGGCGCTGGAGGCGACGCCATCGAGCGAGCCCGCCAGCCGGTCATAACTGCCGGCGGCGGATTCAGCGGCACTCGCGCCTTCTGCGGTGGCGGCGACAAGCTGGCGCATCCGGTCGGCAGCCGCCTCGGATATTTCCGCTTCCTTGAACTTCACCTGCGCCGCCAATTCCTGCGCCTTTATCTCGCGTTCCTTCTCGACCGTCAGGTCGCCGGATGCCTGCAATTCGGCGCGCTTGGCGCGTGCGATGGCGAGCGATGATTCCGCCTCGGCGCGCTTGGCCTGTGCTTGCAATTCCGCCAGTTCGATCTCGAGTTGCTTGACCTGGATCAACGCCGATGCCGCCGTGGCTTCGTCGCCGTAGGCTTTCGCCACTTCCGCCAGGGTTTTCGCTTCCTCGATCTGCAGGCGCAGCCCGGCGGCGGCAAGGTCGGTCTTCGATTGCTTGACCTTCGCGTTGTACTCAAGCGCCTTGGTCTGGTCGTTCAGCGCGTCGCGATAGAGCGCCGCGGCCTGCCCGGCGGCGATCGCCGCAGTCTGTTCCTGCGCCATGGTGGCGACGCCGGCAACGCGGGCCGCGCTGGTATTGGCCAGGGCAACGGCGGCGGCTTCGTGCGCTGCCCGCAATTCACCGATGCGCGCCGAGTTGTCCTGGAGCATCGCCGTTTCGGTGGCCAGCGCGGCGGCGCGCTGTTGCGCGGCGAGCGAGGCGGCTGCGGCCTGGTCGGCTTCCGAGCGCTTGACGTTGGCGGATTGCTCGACGGCGGCGATCTGCTTGCGCTTTTCTTCCGTCAGCGCGCCTTCGGCCTTTGTCGATTCCTGCAGGGCAATCAGGTTGCTGCGCGCGACTTCCGCCTCTAGGCGGCGGGCGTCGGCGACGGCACGCAACGATTCTGCGTCGTTCTTAGCGGCGGCAAGTGCCGCGGCACGCTTGTCGCTTTCTCCCGCGAATGCCTGCGCCAGCGCAACGGACGCCTTGCCTTCCTCGGCACGGGCGGCGGCGCTTTTGACGGCTGTTTCGACACCCTCCTTCGCGGCGGCGCCGACCTTCGCGTAGGCATTGACCACGGCAAGCCAGGACAGGGCGCCCTGCTGCGCGGCGGCGCCGGCCTTTCCGGTCTCGACGGCGAGCCGTTGCTGCGCCTGCGCCGTGCCGTCCGTGGATGCTTTGGCCTTGTCCAGCCTCGCCTGTATATCGTCGGCGGCTTCGGCAATGGCGGATTTCCAGTTTTTCACCGATTCGATCGGGCGGCGCCAGTCGAAACTGGCGATGGCGGCCAGGCTGATGCCGGCGATCTTGCCGAGCAGTTCGAAGGCGCCAGACAGTCCACGAACGGCGATGGCCGCCTGGCCGAGGATGGCGACCAACCCTGACCAGACACCTGAATTCCCGATGAATGTGAAGGTCTCGGCGACGGCGTTCTTGAGCCTGCTCCAGGCGGCGATGGAGCCTTCTGCCTGACCGGCCGTGCCATACATCTTCTGCAGCCCTTCGGCCAACTTCGGCAGCAGGTCGCTGGCCAGCACCTGGCCGGAAGAAATCATCTCCGTCAATTCGCCGACGGTCACGCCGACGGCATCGGCCGTTGCCTGCATCGCGCCGGGCAGGCGCTCGGCCAATTGCTGGCGCATTTCCTCCATGCTGACCGTGCCCTTGCCGATCATCTGGCTGACGGCCTGCAGCGCGCCCTCGGTGTCGGCGCTTGATTTCCCGAGCTTGGACATGGCCCCGGCGACCGCCTCGAAAACCTGGCGCGTGCCGGCGCCTTCCAGCGTCGTGCCCTTGGCCGATGCGGTCAGGCTGACATAGGCGCGGCTGGCATCCTGCACCGACAGGCCGAGACGGTCAGCGGTGGTCTTGAGATATTCCACCTCGGCGGCGGCTGCCGAGCCGCTGCCGGTGAGCTGCACCAGCGTGCGCTCGAGCGATTCCGCGGCGACGTTGGCGGTAATGAACTCACGCCCGACGGCGGCCAGTCCGATCCCGGCGGCCAGCCCGCCGAGCGAGACGCCAAGGCCGGAGACTGCGGTCGTCGTTTTTCCGGCGGCGGCCTCGGTTCCCGATAGTTCCGCGCGCAACGCGGCGAGGCGGGTCTGGGCGCCAGAATAGGCGCGGTCGAAGTCGGCGCCGGAAACCTTGCTGTTTCCAGCAAGCCGGACCAGCGCCTGGTTGACGGCCTCGATGTCGGCCCGGATCTTCTCCGCCGAGCGGATGTTCAGGGTGGCGAATGCCGAGTTGACCGAATTGGCGCCGGCGGCAAGATTGCGCTCGGCGGCGGATGCCTGTTGCAGGCTGACGTTCAGCGCGTCGACCTTGGCGCGCGCCTTGTCGGTCTCGGCGGCCAGTTGCGCCTTGCGCTCGGCCAGGTTGCCGGTATTGACCCCGGCGGCGCCGGCGGCAAGGTTGAGTTTGACGACCGCGGCCTGGCTGCGTTCCAGCGTCTTGGCGGCCTTGTCGGCTTCCTTCTCCGCTCCTTTGAGCTGCGATTCCAGCTTCTTCAGCGCCGGTGCGTCGGCGTTGGCGTTGAGCGCCTCGGAATAGGCCGCCTGCAACTGGCGGACGCGGGCCTGCGCGGCGACAATGCCCGCCTCGAAGCGGCCGACGTTGGCGACGGCGTTTTCGAGGATTGAAATCTGCTTGCCGACCCGCTCGAAGTCGAGCAGTTCCTGCTCGGCGGCGTTGAGCGCGCCTGTCAGGCTGCTGGCATCGCCGGTCAGGCGGAGGGCAACTTCGCGGTTATCGGCCATCGATCGCTAACAAGGCGGCGCAGCCACGCCCGCGGGAGAATTCGGACGGGCGGCGCCTGGGGGGAGCATTACGCCGCGGCGCGCAGATCCACGGTGAACGGTTCGTTCTTGCCGACAGGGGTCTTCATGCGGCCCTTCATAGTGATTTCTCCGAACCCATCCGACAGGAAGTCGAAGGCCGAGTCGGGAGACATGACCACTTCGTGAACGGTAACGATGACCGGCAGATTGTCGGCGAAGTTCACCCCGTCCAGCAAAAACTCGGCGCGCACCTGTGCCTGCGTGGCGCCGGCGACCTGGGTTCCGCTGATCGCGTTGTACGTTCCGGAGACCTTGATCGAAGCGGCATTGGCGATGGCGCCGGTGGACAGCACCTTGACCATCCCGAGGCGGTAGTTGACCTCGTAGTCGGTGCCGAGAACATAGGTCGGCGTGCCGCTGGTATGCTTGACGGAGAAGCCGGCCGTGGCGAAATTCTGCTTGCTCAGCGAAACCCACTTGTCGTGCGCAGCCGTGACCGCCTCGTCGGTGATCGATCCGCTGCCCTGATTGATGGTCGCCTGGCTGCCGAGCAGAGCCAAGGTCAGGCCGTCCTTGTCCATCTCGGATAGGGTGACGGAGAGGTCTGCCGGCTTCTGGATGGCGACTGACTCGATTACCTGGCCATAGGTTGAGCGGCCCTTGGAGACTTGCTCCTTGAGTTCTGTATTGGCCTTGACCTCGAACTTCGAGCACTCGAATGGGCCGGCGCGGCCGAGCTTGAGGCCGGTGGACGGGTCGTAGCGGTTGATGTAGAGGTCACCACCGCCCAAAAATGCACGAGAAGACATGCGAATTTCTCCTAGATGCCCTCAACGGGCGGTTTAACGGAACCCTTGACGGGCACGCTGCAATGGTCGCCGCGCATGGGCGCGCGTGCCTGTGGGAAAATTTCAGCCGCCGGACGCCAGCGTTTCGGCAAATGACAGCGAAAACTCGACAGCCGCCGAGACCATGGCGGCGCCGTCCTCGCGCGGGGCGATCGTGCGCCCGCGGTAATCGATGCTCACCACGCGCCGGCCGAAGGTAATGTCGCCGCCCCAGATCGCCTGCTTGATGTCGGCGACGATGGCGCGCCCGACATCGGCCGGGTGATCCGGATCGCAGGCGGCGACGCCCTCGACGGCGTAGCGCGCCTCGATGCGCACCTTTCCCGGCTGCTGCGCCGTCGGCGTGTCCTCGTTTTCGACGATCACGGCGCAGGGGATATGGCTGTCGTCCAGGCGGCGGCGGCCGGCGAAGACCTTCGACCCGATGTCGGTCCGGTAGCCGTTGGCGACGGTGATTCCGGCAATGCGGGCCGCCAGGTCGGCGGCGATGTCATCAACGAGTAGGGTCATCGTTCCAGTTTCCTCAGTGCGATGGCGGCCAGGCGCGTGGCCTCGGCCTGGAAGTCGCTGGCGATCTCGCCGGAAATGCCGATGATGACGCCAGAGAACACCTGGTCGACCGACGGGCCGTAGAGGTGCTGGATGTCCTTGCGGCCCGGCCCGACACGGATGAAGATGCCCATGCCGTTGCCGCCGGAGACGGTTCCTGCGCGCCGCGGCACCATGAAGGCGCCCGGCATCCGGCGTCGGCCTTTTATGCCGACGCTGACGGAGATTCCGGCCTGTTTTCTGCCTGCGCCGATGCCGCGCAGCGGGTCGCCCTTGGCGCGCTTGGCGGCGCGCGTGAGCTGGCGCGGGCTGTAGTTCGCCAGGCTGATGCCGCGCTTGGTGGTGGCGATGACGGCGACCTGGTTGTCCTTCGACGCCTTGCGCAGGCTCAGGCGGTCGAGCACGTAGGACGACTTGAGGCTGACCTGCGCCACGATCTCGCGTTTTGCCGCGGTGCGGCCCTTCTCGGCGGCTTTATTGAGCGCCCGTGCCTGGATGGTCGCCACCTGTTCGCCGAAGAAGCCGACACGATCCACCAGCGCGCGCAGGCCGGAGGTATCGACGCGGATCAGTCCGCTCATCGCAGCACCACGCTGACGGTATGCCCGTCGTTGGCGTCGATGGCATCGACGATATAGCCCTGCCCGTCCACGGTCAGGCTATCGCCGACCTTCGGCGCGTCTTCCACCTGGATTGTGGCGAAGCTGCGGTAGCCGGTGACCTGCCCGTATTCGCCGGTGACGGCGACGCCATGCTCGAGGATTACCGTCGTTGCCGATGCCCAGGAAAAGACAACCTGCGTATCGACGTCCGGCAACGCGTCCAGCGTGACCGCCAGCGCGCCGCTCGCGTAGTCGACCGTTCCCGTGCCATCGCCGGTTATTCCTCCGGCGCCGTCGTCGGTCATTTGCTGCGCCTCTTCTCCCGACGTGTACTCGATGCGGACCGATCCCGGAGCCGGAAGCGGCTGCAGCGTCCTGGAATAGGTGTAGTCGCGATTCCCTGCGCGCAGCGGCGTGCCACGCAAAAGCGCCTCCTGCCCGAGGCGGGCGAAGAGGCGCCGGTGCATTCTCGCGAATGCGTCCGCCATTTAGGCGACCGTGAGCTTGATGACGGCGCGCGGGCGGGTGCAGATACTGATCGGGTTCGATTGGGCTTCGAGCTCGACGCCCTTGCCCATGCGGACCAGTTCCTGCTTGGCGTAGTACGGCAGGCCGATGGTGTTGGCGGTCTCGACGTAGTCCGCCGGAGCGTAATGCGTGACGAACATGTCCGGCACGCCTTCCGGCACCAGGTAGGCATCGGTCGAAGCGATGAAATCTACTCCACCGACCGCACCACGGTACTCTTCCCAGAGCACGCCGGCGAAGAGGAAGGAGGCGCGCGCGTCCTGGCGCATGACCTCGTTCGACTGCCAGTTGATGAAGTATTTCTCGACCAGGTCGTGCGTGGTCAGAGCGTCGAAGAAGGCCGGCGAGCAGAAGGCGCGGACACCGGAGTACATCGCGTTGCCGAGGGCGTCTTCCATCAGGCGCTTGGCCTCGAGCACCTTCGTGCGGATCTTCGTCGTGCTGGTTCCGAAGACCATCGCCTTGGTTTGCTGCACCAGTCCGAACTTGGTGAACATGTCGGCGATGACGGTCGAGCCGTTGGCGTCGAGGATCTGGCCCTTGATGGCGCCGATGCGCTGGTATTCGATCGTCGCGTCGAGGCGGCGGCGCATCTTGGCCAGGCGCTTGTTGACGACGTTCTGGACCGTCTCCAGTTCGCCTTCGGAGCCGAAGGCGCGCACGCCCATGACTTCGTCGGCGCCGATGGTCGCGGTCTGGGGAAGGTGCACGGTCTGGAAGTCGACCAGGCTGCGCTTGTCGCCGGTCACGTTCTGGCCGGGCGCGCCGCGGCTGGCTGCGGGAACGAGGGCCAGGGTTTCGCCGACCTTCTCGACCGAGACGGTCGTGGTCGAAACGCCCTCTTCCTCGAAGAGGCCCAGGGCGCCGATGCGGCCGGGAACGTAGGGTTGCTCGTTGATCGCCTTGGTCAGGGACTGGACGGAGAAGGCGTCGTCATGGAAGATGTCGAGGGTTGCCATTGCAGATATCCTTTCGGTTCGGTGGCTGGTCGCGGTTAGCGGATGATGATGCCGAGCGCGGCCAGGTCAGCCTTGCCTGCGGTCTTGTCGCCGGAATCGTTGGTCGACGCCCAGACGAGCAGCGAATCGGCGACTTCGGCCTGGCGGCAGATGATGACGCCGGGCGCATCGCCGCCGGAAGCGTCGACGGCAGCGTAGAGGATGCCGGCGGCGGCTTCGGAGCCGTCGACGTTGTCATCGTCGTAGGCTTTGTACTTCCCGGAGGCGGTGATCTTGCCGACGATGGTGCCGGCGGCCAGGTTCTGGCCGGAGACGACGGTGATTGCTTCGCGGCTATAGGTGCCGTTGCCTTCGGAGATGATGAATTCCCCGGCGCGGTTGGTTTCGGTGAGGGCCATGTGAGGACTCCAGTTGATTGATTAAACGGACTTGCGGCGCGCCGCGTAGATCCCGGTGATGCTGACGACCGACTGCGGCGCGTGCGTCGGCTTGGTGGGGATTCTGTTGTCGACCGGCAGCTCGGCATCGAGCGCGGCGCGCGCCTCGATCAGGCGCGGACGGATCGCGGCCAGCGGCAGGCGGGACTTGATGAAGCGCGCGGCCATTTCCGGCAGGCGGGCGGCGGCGCAGACGGCGACGATCTCCTTCGCTTCGGCGACGGCGGCCTCGGCATCGGCGTCCGAGCGGATGGCCGGGTCGAGGATGAAGGCGTCGGCGTATGACGACAGCCCGGCGGCGGCGGAGAGCGCGACGATGCGGCCGGCCAGCGCAGCGGCGTCGAGCGGGTGGTCGTCTTCCGGCTCGGGGTCCGGTTCGGCCGGCGGCGGCTCGATCGCGGCGCGGACGTTGTCCGGCAGGCGGTCCATATCGAAGGCAGCGGCGACCTTGAGCGCGGGCTGCATTTCGTCGGCGAAGCCGAGCGATACCGCATCTTCGGCGTTGAGCCAGGTCTCCGCGTCGAGCAGTTCGCGGACCATGTCCGCGGGCTGACCGGTGCGGGCAACGTAGGTCGCCACCAGAGACGCGCCGATCTTGTCGAGCACGTCGGCCATTTCGCGCAGGTCGTCGGCGTTGCCGTAAGCGAAGTTGAGCGGGTTATGGATCATCATGAAGGTGTTTTCCGGCATGACGATGCGGTCGCCGGACATCGCCACCAACGAGGCCGCCGAAGCGGCGACGCCCATGACGGTGACTTCCACCTGGGCCGGATGCTGGCGCAGCGCGTTGTACATCGCCAGCGCGTCGAACACCGAGCCGCCCGGCGAATTGATCGCCAGTCGAAGGGTGGCGACATCGAGCGCCCTGATCTCGCCGATGAACTGCTTGGCCGTGACGCCCCAGGCGCCGATCTCGTCATAGATCGAGATGTCTGCGCTCTTGTCGGCCTTGGCCTGAATTGAAAACCAGTTTTTCACCGGCACACTCCGTAAGTTTGAGGATTGGACGCTATCGTCTTGCGCGCGGGCAGGTTTCGCCTGTGGGAAAATTTCAGGCGTCGAGCAGCAGCATTTCCAGCACCACGTCGACCACGTCGGCGGCGATGGCGATCTCCGCCCGCGCGGCTAGTTCGGCGCGCCCGGAGAGGCGCAGGCCGACCGTGGAATCGGCCAGGAATCCCGCGTCGACCGCAGCAGCTGCGCCGATGCGGACGGCGGCCGAGGCGGAAACCGCGCAATGCAATTCGAGCAGGACGCCGGCGCGGGCGGCATGGCGCAGTCGGGATTTCTTGCCGGCAGCGGGAATTCCGCCGGGAATGAAGTCCGGGCTCGGCGGATGAATGACGCCGGCCAGCGGTCCCCAGGCATCGCCCCATGACGAACCAAACGCCGCACCCCATGCGGAAGCCATGCCTTACGCAGGTCCCCACGGGTCGCCGGCGGAACCGCTGCCGCCGATCGACTGCCCTTTGACCTTCTGCAGGTCGACCGGAATCGCAGTCGCCTGCAATACCGCCAGCACCTCGGCGGCAATCGCCGCGGCGCTCGGGCCGCTGCTTCCGCTGGTAGAAATCCCCTGCGCCTGCACCGGAACCGTGTTTTTCACCAGCACGCGGTAGTCGCCGAGCGTCGACACGACCGGATCGCCACCGCCTTCGACGAACAGGTTGCCGACCAGGTCGAGCGTGTGATTGCTCTCCATCGGCCGCACGCGCCAGGCGCCCTGCAGGAAGAAGTAGGGCGGGATCGACAGCCCGCCGCCGAGATCGTCGCCGCCCACCTGGCGGAAGACGGCGCCGTACTTGGCGTTGTCCGACAGCGCCAGCCAGTCGGCCGACCGGCTGTACAGCTCGGTGGCGGTGACGCTGGCGCTATCGAGGATGACCCGCTTGGCAGCAGGGTCGAAGGTGATCGGCATCAGGCATAGACCCGGTCAGTCTCCGCCACCAGCGACAGGGCGATGGTCTTGCTCCGCGTCAATGTCCCGGTGGCGACGGCGAATTTGCCGTAGCCTGGGCGGATGCCGATCAGCGTGACCGGGCGATCCTCGCCGCCGGAATAGCCGCCCTGCGTGTTGCCGTCGTAATCGTAGTCGAAGGCGATCGATCCGCTGCTGATCGTCCCGGTGATCGGCGTTCCGGCCGCGTTGTTGACCGTGATCGCGCCCGCTTCGCCGTAGTCGTTGCCGGCGCCCGGCGGGGAGGTGAACATCAGGCGGTAGCTCGACCCGGCGCCGACCAGCACCGAATTGAAGGCCATCGTTCCGGCCGCCGTGTACAGGTTGGTGCGCAGCGTGTTCGAGTCGTCGTAGAACTCGACGCGGTTGCTGTCGGCGGCCAGCACGTCGTCGATATAGACCGACTGCGAGGTCACCAGCGTATCTCCGACGAAGCGCAGCAGCTCGTCCTGAATCTTGCCGGTCTTGCTGCCGGC
>ERZ1645192.4468-NODE-4468-length-11065-cov-8.213170_pt1 | contig 11065 bp, 10 predicted proteins | sample MGYA00575354_ERZ1645192 | MGnify/ENA primary metagenome ERZ1645192 (study PRJEB40844, sample SAMN11349763) | freshwater sediment metagenome | isolation source: river sediment | host: Sediment | place: India: Faizupur Khadar , New Delhi | collected 2017-02-21 ...
CACCACTCGAACCGGCGCGGATAGGCCGCGATGTCGTTGACCAGCGCGAACATGCGCGACGCGGAATGTTCGACCAGGGCACTGCGGGTGATGACCGGCATCGCGGCTCCAGCGCGCCGACGCGGCGCAAGGCGGCGGGATCGGCGAGAATGACGGGATGAGCAACAAGAAGACCGGCAAGGATAAGCCAAACGGCGGCGGCACCATCGCCCTCAACAAGCGCGCGCGCCATGAATACCACCTGGAGCACAAGCTCGAGGCCGGCCTTGCCCTGCAGGGCTGGGAGCTGAAGGCGATCCGCGCCGGGCGCGCCAACATCGGCGATGCCTACGCGGTGGTGCTGTCGGGCGAGCTGTTCCTGGTCGGGGCGCAGATCACGCCGCTGATCCAGGCCTCCACCCACGTGGTCGCCAACGATCGCCGCACCCGCAAGCTGCTGCTGCACCGGCGCGAGATCGACGAGCTCATCGGGCGCGTGCAGCGCGACGGCTACACCCTGATCCCCATGGCCCTGTACTGGAAGGGCAACAAGGTCAAGGCGGAAATCGCGCTGGCGCGCGGCAAGCAGCAGCACGACAAGCGCGAGGCCAGCAAGGAGCGCGACTGGAACCGCGAGAAGCAGCGCCTGCTGCGACGGCACAACAAGGACGCCTGAGCGTCCAGCCGGGACCGGTTTCAACCGGCGTCGGGCGCGTCCTCGAAAGCGTCGCCGAGGGTGAAGGCGAACGTCGCACCCTGCCCCGGCCGCCCTTCGGCACGGATGCTGCCACCATGCCGCTCCACGATGCGCTTCACCGAGGCCAGGCCGATGCCATGCCCGGCGAACGCCTCCTGGCTGTGCAGGCGCTGGAACGGCTGGAACAGCTTGTCGGCATAGGCCTGGTCGAAGCCGGCGCCGTTGTCGCGGACCACGTACGCCACCCGCCCGGAGGCATCGCGCGCACTGCTGAATTCCACCCGCGCGCCCGGCGTGCCGCGGGTGAACTTGAACGCATTCCCGAGCAGGTTCTCGAGCAAGGTGCGCAGCAGCGCACGGTCCCCTTCGACGCGCAGGCCGGGTGCGATCCGCACCTCGGGCGCATGCTCGGCTTGCTCGGCCAGGGCTGCCGCCACTTCGGAAGCCATCGCCGACAGGTCGACCCGCTCGCGCGTGAGCGATCCGCGGCCCACCCGCGACAGCTTCAGCAGGGCATCGATCAGGCTGGCCATGCGCCCGGTCGCATTGCGCACGCGTTGCAGGTAGTCCAGCCCGCTGGGATCGAGCTGGCCGGCATGGCGCTCGCCGAGGATGCGGCTGAAACCCTCGATGGAGCGCAGCGGCGCGCGCAGGTCGTGCGAGACGCTGTAGGCGAAGGACTCGAGTTCGCGGTTGGCCTCGCGCAACTCCCGCGTACGGGCGGCCACGCGCGCCTCCAGCGTGCGGTTGAGCGAGAGCACTTCGCGCTCGGCGCGCACGCGCTCGGTGACGTCCTCGACCTGCACCAGGCGGGCGATGTCGCGTCCGGGATCGCCAGGGACCGGCGCGAAGGTGAGCTGCACCTGGCGTTGCTCGCCATCGCGGCGATGCAGGGTCCGGGTGCCGCGCACCACCCCGCCGGCCTCGTCGATGGCCTGCAATTGCTGGCTGGTGCCGATGCCGTCGGCGGCCGCATCGTCCAGCAGGTCGGCCAGCGGCAGGCCCACCAGCTCCCCCGACTGCCGCCCCACGATGCTGGCGAACGACGGATTGCTCTCGACGATCCGGCCTTCGGTATCGAGCAGCGCCTTGCCGATCGCCGAGTACTGCATCGCGCTGCGGAAGCGTTCCTCGCTGCGGCGATACGAGGCGGTCATCGCATTGGCCAGGCGTCGCGCGCGCGACTCCGTGGACGCGAGCACCCACGTCGTGGCGAACAGCAGCAACGCAACCGCGATGCCGGCGAGCAAGAGCCAATCGAGCCTGGCCAGGTTCGGCGCCGCGGTGGCGACCGGGCCCGAATAGAAGTCGAAGCGCCAGCGCCGGCCATGCAGGTCCATCGGCAGGCTGTAGGCGAAGGCATCGCCGCCCTCGATGCCGGCTTCCTCGTACACCACGACCTGGCGCAGCGCGGTGACGTCCACGATCCGCATCTTCTCGCTGCCACGCACCGAGGCGGTCACCGACCGGATCATCGGGACCACCCGGAACGGCAGGTAGACCCAGCCCTTCATCGCGGTCCGGCGCGCCGGCGTCGATTGCGGCTCCTGGCCCTGGTAAACCGGCGTGTACATCAACAGGCCGGCGATGGGCTGGGCGCCGTCCTGCACCAGCCTGACCGGCGCGGTCAGGCGACTCTGGCCGCTGTCCATCGCCGCTTTCATCGCCGCCTGGCGGGTCGGCTCGGCATACATGTCGTAGCCGATCGCCAGCAGGTTTTCGGGCGTGTGTGGCTCCAGGAGCACGATCGGGCCATAGTGCGCGCGCTTTCCGTGCGGACGCACCTCGAAGCGACCGCTACCGGCGTCGCGCATCAGCAATTGCAGGGACGTCAATCGCCCGGGATCCGCGTAGGCGGCAAAGCCGAGCCCGATCACGGCGGGGAATCGATGCGGCAGGTCCATCCCGGCCGCGTAGCTGCGCCAGTGCGCGGGCGCTGGCCACTGCACGGCGGACACCAGCGACGCACCGCCCTTCAGGGTCAGCTCGTAGTTGTCCAGGCGTTCGGCGACCAGGTTGGCGATGCGCCCCACCCGCGCGCGGAACTGGGTCTCCGCCAGTTGCAGCTCGCGCTGGCGCGCATCGCGCCAGATGCCGATGACCAGGGCCAGCGAGAACACGAGGACCAGCAGGGCGGCGGGATGGCCCAGGCGGAAGCGGCGGGATGCGGCGGCTTCAGCCCCGGGATCGGTGGGTTCGGACATGAGCCAAGGATAACCATGCGCAGGCGAAGGCTGTTTCACCCTTGTGGTCGCACAGCGCGGACCTATACTGGGCATGTCGGCGACATCGACATTCCCGGGGGTGCACTGGCTTCGACGGGGGTTGCGAAATCGCACGGCGCATGCCGAGGGGGCAGCTTTCCTCGTTAATCCAGCGGCAAACAATCAGACGCCAACGACGACGTCTACGCTCTGGCCGCTTAAGGCCTAGCCCCGAACCCACTTGTGCCTGTGCTCGTGGATGTAGGGTCATGATCACAGGATCGGCTCCGGCGGCGACCCGCCAACCGTGGCCTAGATCAAGCGGGTGTGTCCTGCGGTGTGCTTCGCACGCCGTGTTGCCGCAGGGCGAGACCAAACGGTGAGCTAAGCATGTAGTGCCGGGCCTGGAGTACCTTCGGACGGCGGTTCGATTCCGCCCACCTCCACCAACGCAAACGGGCCGCCCCAGGGCGGCCCGTTTTTTGATGCGCCGAGCTGCGAGGGATCAGCCCTGCAACGGGAGCAGGCGGATCTCCACCCGGCGGTTGAGCGCACGGCCCGAGTCGGTGTCGTTGCTGGCGACCGGATAGCGCTCGCCCATGCCGACGATCTCGAAGCGCTCGCGCTGCACGCCCTGGCCCATCAGGTAGCCCGCGACCGCATTGGCGCGACGCTCGGACAGGGTCTGGTTGGCGGCATCCGAGCCGATGCTGTCGGTGTGGCCGCTGACCTCGACGATGGTCTGGTTGTACTCCTTCAGGGTCGCGGCCACGGTGTTGAGCGCCGGATAGAACTGCGGCTTCAGGTCGTACTTGGCGAAGTCGAAGGTCACGCCATCCGGCAGGTTCAGCTTGATCACGTCGCCATCGCGGCTGACGTCGATGCCGGTGCCCGCGGTCTGGCGACGCAACTCGGCTTCCTGGCGATCCTGGTACGCACCGATGCCGCCACCGGCCAGGGCGCCGATGCCGGCACCGACCATCGCGCGCTGGCGCCGTTCGACGGCATCGCCACCGCTGAGCAGGCCGGCGACCGCGCCGATGCCGGCGCCGATCAGGGCCCCGCGCTTGGTGCGGTTCGGGTCGTCGGGGTCGTTGGTCTGGCCGGTGTAGCTGGCGCAGCCAGCCGTGAAGGCGGCAAGGGTGGCGCCCAGCAGGGCGAGCTTCAGCGTCTGGGTATTCATCGTCGGTCCTCGTGTGGATTCAGGCCTGCCCTGAATGACGGGGCTACGCTAGGCCTCGCGACGTGGCCGCAACGTGAACGCGTGAAGAGCCATTAATCCGGCGTTCCGGCCCGCATCATCGCGTGCGCGGCGGCCGCGTCGAGCGGCAACTCCCAATTGCCCATGAGCGCCAGGTACAGCAGCTTCTCGAACTCTTCGCCGAAGCGCCGGATCACGGCATCAGGGTCGGGGATCAGCCGCGCATCCGCGATCAAGCCGAAGTGGACCTGCCCGCGGTAGCTCAGGATCGACAGGCCGATCCCGATCGAGCCGGTCTGCGGCACCCAGAACATCATGTCGCGCAGGGTGCAGCCCGCGAGGTACAGCGGCTGCTGGGGGCCCGGGACATTGGTGGCGACCGCGCTGGCCTTGCGGCTGAACATCTCCAGGGCAAGCTCCTGCACCGGCGGCGGGGCCACCCCAAGCGCGGCGAGAAGTCCATAAGCAACAATGGCTTGGCGAGATGTCTTCAACTGATTCATGCACTCGGCCACGCGTTCCAGCCGGCGCAACGGGTTGTCCTCCCCGACCGGGAGTTCGAGGAACACCAGCCCGAAGTGGTTGCCGAGCTTCTTGGCATGCTCCAGCGGGCGCAGGTTGACCGGGACGGTGGCGCGCAGGGTCATGCCCTCGAGGTGCTCGCCGCGTTCCAGCATGTAGCCGCGCAGGGCGCCCGCCGCGGCGGCCATCAGCACGTCGTTGACCGTGCAGTCGCAGGCGCGACCGACGGCTTTCACTTCCTCCAGCGACAGCGGCTCGGCCCAGGCCACCCGCTTGCTGACCCCCAGCCGGCCACGCAGCAGCGACGGCGGGTCGTCCGGCAGTGCCAGCGCATGCACCAGCTCGCGGGCGATCTCCCCGCCCTCCTTCGCCAGCAGGCCCGCAAGGGTGGGATCGCGGTACATCGCCATCCCCTGCTCCAGCATCTTGCCGCCCAGCTTCATGTAGCGGTCGACCGCGCCGACACGCTGGGCGACCCGGGCGCCTTCATGCTTGAGCCAGGCCCGGTCGAGGCGCGTCTCGCGGGAGGAGTCGCGGTCCGTGTCGGTCAGCGACAGCAGCACTTGCACCAGCGCGATGCCGTCGGCATAGCAATGGTGGATGCGCGCCACCAGCGCCGAACCGCCCTGGTAGCGCTCGACCAGGTGGAACTGCCACAGCGGCTTGGTGGGGTCCAGCGGGCTTGAGGCCAGCTGGCTGGCGAAGCGCTCCAGCGCCTTCTTCTCGGCGGCGGGACCGTGCTTGCCCGGCAGGCCGGACAGGCGCACATGCCAGTCGAGGTCGAAGGTTTCGTCCTCCACCCACGAGGCGCCGGCGGCGCCCTCGACCGGCTTCTGCAGGAAACGGCGGTAGGCCAGGAATCGCTTCTGGATCACCCGCTTGAGCTGCGCCAGCGACATCGGCTCGGCGAACATCAGCACGCCGGTGATCATCATCGGGTTGGTCGGGCGTTCCATCCGCAGCCACGCGGTGTCCACGCGCGACATCGGTTCGCGCTTCGGGCGTCGCCCGGCGGCGGGCGCTTCGGCGGGCTTGCGGCGCGGTTTCGGCGTGGCCATCGGTTCCTCCCCGGGGTGCGCCGAGTGAATCACGCCCACCCGAAAACGGTCAACGCAGGGGCGCGGTCAGCCGCCGACGTAAGCGCGCGGGATGCGTTCGTTGAGCCCGGTCAGGATCTCGTAGGGGATGGTCCCCGCCTGCCGCGCGATGTCCTCCACGCGGATGGCCTGCCCGTCCTGTCGGCCGACCAGCACCACCTCGTCCTCGTTGTAGGCCGTGCCGTCCGGACCGAGGTCCACCATGAACTGGTCCATGCACACACGGCCGGCGATCGGCCGGCGATGCCCCCGCAGCAACACCTCGCCGCGCGAGGACAGGGCCCGCGGGTAACCGTCGCCGTAGCCCACCGGGATGGTGGCGATGCGGGTGTCGGTGGCCGCGGTCCAGGTCGCGCCGTAGCTCACCGTGCCGCCGGCGCGGACGACCTTGAAGTACACCACGCGCGACACCAGCGACAACGCGGGCCGCAACGCGAGGGTCGCCTGCGAGGCCGGATCCGGCAGCACGCCGTAGAGGATGATCCCGGGCCGCACCAGGTCCAGCCAGGTGCCGGGCGCGTGCAGCACGCCGCCGGAATTGGCGAGGTGGCGCAGCGGCATCGGCGCGCCGATCCGCGTGAAGTGCGCGCAGGCCTCGGCGAAGCGCTCGACCTGGCGGTCGGTCATCGGCGATCCCGGGTCGTCGGCGCAGGCGAGGTGCGAGTACACGCCGACGATGTCGCACCAGCGCGAGGCCGCCGCCGCCTCGATGAAGCCGGCGCAGGAATAGCTGTGGACGCCGATCCGCTCCATCCCGGTGTCGATCTTCAGGTGCACCCGGGCGCGCTGCCCCAGCGCCTCGGCCACCACCTCGACCTGGCGCAGCTTGTCCAGCGAGGAGACGGTGATCTCCAGCTCGTGGCGGAGGTAGTCGGCGACCTGCGGCCCGAAGATCCCGCCCAGCACCAGGATCGGCAGGCGGATGCCGGCGCAGCGCAGGGCGACGCCCTCCTCCACGAAGGCGACGCCGAGGCGGTCGACGCCGCAGGCCTCCAGGTGGCGCGCCACCGGCACCAGCCCGTGGCCGTACGCATTCGCCTTGACGATGCCCATCACCGGCACGCCGACATGGGCGCGGATCGCCCGCAGGTTGTCGCCGACCGCGGACAGGTCGACCACGATGCGGCTGGGACGCTGGGTGACGGGATCGCTCATCGCGCTATTCGACCACGCGCGCGGCGCGGTGCCTACCGGGCTTACTCGAAGCTGCCGACCGAATCGTGGGCCAGGTTGTCGAAGCGGGTGTACTCGCCGAAGAACTTCAGCTTGAAGCTGCCGGTCGGGCCGTTTCGCTGCTTGCCGATGATGATCTCGGCCAGCCCCTTGTCCGGCGAATTTTCCTTGTTGTAGTACTCGTCGCGGTAGATGAAGACGATCATGTCCGCGTCCTGCTCGATCGCGCCGGATTCGCGCAGGTCGGCCATCACCGGGCGCTTGTCGGTGCGGGTTTCCAGCGAGCGGTTGAGCTGCGACAGCGCGATCACCGGCACGTTCAGCTCCTTGGCCAGCGCCTTCAGCGAACGGCTGATCTCGGAGATCTCGGTCGCGCGGTTCTCGCTGTTGCCGGGCACCTGCATCAGCTGCAGGTAGTCGATCACGATCAGGCCAAGGTCGTGCTCGCGCTTCAGGCGGCGCGACTTGGCGCGCAGCACGTCCGGCGACAGCGCCGGGGTGTCGTCGATGAAGACCTTGATCTCGCGCATCAGCTGGATCGCGCTGGACACCCGGCTCCAGTCCTCGTCCTCGAGCGCGCCGGTGCGCAGGCGGGTCGCGTTGACCCGTCCCACCGACGAGATCATGCGCAGCGCGAGCTGGCTGGCCGACATCTCCATCGAGAACACCGCCACCGCCTTCTTCGACTTCAGCGCGGCGTATTCGGCGATGTTGATCGCCAGCGTGGTCTTGCCCATCGACGGGCGCGCCGCGAGGATCACCAGGTCGGTCGGCTGCAGGCCGGCGGTCATCTCGTCGAATTCGGTGTAGCCGCTGGACAGGCCGGTCACGCCGCCGCCCTGCTCCGCACGCGTCTGCAGGACGTCGAACGCCTCCAGCAGCGCCTTGCGCACCGGGGTGAAGTCCTGCTTGCCCTTCGAGCCGGCCTCGGCGATCGCGAACACCTCCTGCTCGGCCTTGGCCAGCAGCTCGCTGGAATCGCGCCCCTCGGGCTGGAAACCGTCGTTGACGATGCCGGTGCCGACCTCGATCAGCTGGCGCAGGATCGCCTTATCACGGACGATCTCCGCGTAGGCCTTGATGTTGGCGGCGCTCGGCGTGCTGCTGGCCAGCTCGACCAGGTAGGCGCCGCCGGCGACCTGCTCCGACAACCCTTGGGAATCGAACCACTCGCCGAGGGTGACCGCATCGAACGGGCGGTTCTTCTCCGCCAGCTCGCGGATCGCACGGAAGATCAGCTGGTGGTCGCGCCGGTAGAAGTCGGCATCCGAAAGCTGGTCGGCGACGCGGTCGAAGGCGTTCGGGTCCAGCATCAGGCCGCCGAGCACGGCCTGCTCGGCATCCACCGACTGCGGGGGCACCCGCAACTGCTCGATCCTGGTGTCGTACTGGTCGCGACGCTGCTGCGGTCGTGCGCTCATCGGCAAAACGGATCCCCGGTGCGATCCGTCGTCGCGGATCGGTTGTTGTTCTTGTGCGTAGGGAAGCATCGTAGTCGCGCCAGCCGGCGAGCGTTGCAGATAACGCTGTGGATAACCGGTGGGAATCTCACCAGCTGCGACGAGCGCACGATGCCGCCAAAGAAAACGGGCGCCTCTCGGCGCCCGTTGCGATCGTGCGATGGCGACGCGGCTTACGCGGCGTCCGGCACCACGACCACCTTGACGGTGGACTCGACGTCGGCGTGCAGGTGCACGATGACCTCGGTCTCGCCGGTGTGGCGGATCGGGCCTTCGCCCATCACCACTTCCGACTTGCCCACTTCCACGCCCAGCTGGCGGGTGATCGCGTCGGCGATCTCGCGCGGGCCGACCGAGCCGTACAGCTTGCCTTCGGTGGAGGCGTTGGCGGAGATGGTCACGCTGGCGTCGGCCAGCTTGGCCTGGCGGCCGTTGGCGGCGTCGAGCGCGGCCTGGGCCTTGGCTTCGTAGTCGGCACGCTTGGCCTCGAACTCGGCCAGGTTGGCGGCGGTGGCCGGCACGGCCTTGCCCTGCGGGACCAGGAAGTTGCGGCCGTAGCCCGGCTTCACGTCGACCTTGTCGCCGAGGTTGCCGAGGTTCACGACCTTCTGCAGGAGGATCAGTTGCATGGTGTTGCTCCTATTCGTTAGCGACGCGGCGCGCCGCAACTGGTGCTGTCCGAATGGACGGGATTTCAGATCGACGAACGATCAGCGACGCACAGCATGCGAAGGCGTGGCAAGGAGCGGGAGGACGCGCGCACCGCAGTTGACTGGGCGTCAATGAGGATGCGCGCGGCCGACCAGCGACACCGCCACACCGAGCAGGCGAAGCGTCAGACGTTGTGGTTGTCCGTGTAGGGAATCAGGGCCAAGAACCGGGCGCGCTTCACGGCAGCCTGCAGCTGGCGCTGGTACTTCGACTTGGTGCCGGTGATGCGGCTGGGCACGATCTTGCCGGTCTCGGTCAGGTACTGGCGGAGGGTGTTGAGATCCTTGTAGTCGATCTCGGTCACGCCCTCGGCGGTGAACTTGCAGAACTTGCGGCGGCGGAAGAACTTGGACATGGACGTGGCTCCTTAGGCGGCTTCGGCGGATTCGGAATCGCCAGTGCCGACGGCACTGTCGCTCTCGTCGTCGCGGCGGCGGCGCTCGCCACGCTCGGGCTTGTCGCCCTTCTCGTCCTTGTTCTTCATGATCAGGGACTGCTCGGTCACCGCGTCGTCGCGGCGCATGACCAGGTGGCGCAGCACCGCGTCGTTGAAGCGGAAGCCGTCGACCAGCTCGTCGAGCACGGACTGCGGGGCTTCCACGTTCATCAGCACGTAGTGGGCCTTGACCAGGTTCTGGATCGGGTAGGCCAGCTGGCGGCGGCCCCAGTCCTCGAGGCGGTGGACCTTGCCCTCGCCGGCTTCGATCGCGCCCTTGTAGCGCTCGATCATCGCCGGGACCTGCTCGCTCTGGTCCGGATGGACCAGGAACACGATTTCGTAATGACGCATGGTGGTTTCCTTGTGGATGCCGGCGGCGGGATGCCGCCCGGTGAGCCCTCGGCCACCGCAGGCGCGGCGCGTTCGGGCAAGGCCTCCCGCGAACGGGAGCCGCCAATTATGGCAGATTCAATGACTTACGCGCAAATCGCGGGCGAAGCGCCTCAGGCGGCGCGGTCGGCGTCGGTGGTGAAGCTCTCGCCGCAGCCGCATTCGCCGGCCACGTTGGGGTTGCGGAACACGAACTGCTCGTTCAGCCCCTGCTTGAGGAAGTCGATCTCGGTGCCGTCGACCAGCGGTAGGCTGGCGGCGTCCACGTAGATCCGCACGCCCTGGTCCTCGAACACCCGGTCGTCGTCGCCGGCGGCACGGGCCATGTCCACCTTGTAGCCCCAGCCGGAACAGCCGGTGCGCGAGACCCCGAAGCGCAGCCCGAGGGCGGCGGGGTCGGCGTCGAGGTAACCGCGGATGCGGAGGCGGGCGGATTCGCTGAGGGTGACGGCCATGACGGGATTCTAATTGGAAGCGATGCCGCTCCGGTAAACTCTGCACCCTATCTCGATGCCGACACGCAGGATTTCAAGCGCATGAGCATGTTTTCGGTGGCCCAGGCGCTCGCCGGGCACGCGCCCGAGGGCGGGCAAGTGACCGTGAAGGGCTGGGTCCGCACCCGCCGCGACTCCAAGGCCGGGCTGAGCTTCGTCAACGTCAGCGATGGCTCCTGCTTCGCGCCGATCCAGGTGGTCGCGCCGGACACCCTGCCCAACTACGAGTCCGAGGTGAAGCACCTGACCACCGGCTGCGCGGTCATCGCCACCGGCACGTTGGTGAAGTCGCAGGGCCAGGGCCAGAGCTTCGAGGTGCAGGCATCCGGCATCGAAGTCGTCGGCTGGGTCGAGGACCCGCTCACCTACCCGATGCAGCCCAAGCAGCATTCGCTGGAATACCTGCGCGAGTTCGCCCACCTGCGCCCGCGCACCAACCTGTTCGGCGCGGTGACCCGCATCCGCCACTGCCTGGCGCAGGCCGTGCACCGCTTCTTCCACGAGCGCCAGTTCTACTGGATCAGCACGCCGATCATCACCACCTCCGACGCCGAGGGCGCCGGGCAGATGTTCCGGGTGTCGACGCTGGACATGGCCAACCTGCCGCGCGACGGCAAGGGCAACGTAGATTTCAGCCGCGACTTCTTCGGCAAGGAAACCTTCCTGACCGTGTCCGGCCAGCTCAACGTCGAGGCCTA
>ERZ1645192.4469-NODE-4469-length-11064-cov-7.377782_pt1 | contig 11064 bp, 12 predicted proteins | sample MGYA00575354_ERZ1645192 | MGnify/ENA primary metagenome ERZ1645192 (study PRJEB40844, sample SAMN11349763) | freshwater sediment metagenome | isolation source: river sediment | host: Sediment | place: India: Faizupur Khadar , New Delhi | collected 2017-02-21 ...
TAAACGGGACATGAACGCCAAGCCTGAGTATGTGCACACCTTAAACGGCAGTGGATTGGCTGTAGGCCGGACGTTCGCCGCTCTGCTGGAGAACTTTCAGCAGGCCGACGGGAGCGTCAAAATCCCCGAAGCGCTGATTCCCTACTTTGGGGCGGATGTGATTAAATAAGCAAAAAAACAGGAGCGGGTAACCGCTCCGATATTTTTTTCCTCTAGTTTTCCAATGGATTTTTAATAATCCCCTTACGTGCTTTTAAAACCCAAAACAGCAGCAGCCCGCCGCCGTAGCAGGCGATGGCCTGGCCGATAAAGACCGATGCCGACGCCGTCAGGTACAGCGAACCCGCGATGAGGAAAGGAAAATCCCCCGCCATGCTGGCACCCAGCGCATAGTACAGCACAAAACCGACGACAAACGCGTTGATGACCACTGCCGGCAAAGGAAGAAGCCACCACTTTTTAATCCTGGAAGCCAAAAATGCCGCGGCCAGCGTGGCCAGAGAACCTAAACCCACATCAATTGGCCCTAAATTTGAACCCAAAACGTTTCCGATTAAACATCCGACAAACAGGCCCGGAACCGCCGCCGGCGTAAAGAACGGCAAAACGCACAGGATTTCAGCGATGCGTACCTGCACCGGCCCGAAGGATATCGGCTGAAAAAGCAGTGTTAAAGCGACATACAGCGCCGCGATGATGGCGCTTTGCGTGATATATCTGACATTAATTTTCTTCATTATAACCCCTAAATTGTGATATTTTAAAAAACCGTGGGTTAGTATAACACGTTTAAACACACATTTCATCATTTATTTATATTTTTCCGGTTGTCTCCGTCCAAGGTAAACGGTATAATAAACCGATAAATGCCAGATGGAGAAATATGAACATGAAATCGAACAAAAAGACCAAAAAGAAACTTAACCCGCAAATGGTAAAAAAGAGAATCTTCAGCATCATTGTAATACTAATTATTTTATCCTTTGCCGCATCATTTTTCGCATCGGCCAGCTGGACCAACAGTTCTTCTTCCGCCGCTGCCAGTGCGTCGCCCGCGCCCAGCACCGCCGAACAGACTACAACTGCCGCTCAGGCTTCCGCTACGCCGGATCCCAATTTGATGTCATTCCTAATCTCCATTAAGAATTCCATGGTCGTCAGCGAAGATTCCGTCACCAACGCCTCGCTGATTATCGGCGCAGTCAACGCCTATAACACCCTGTATTCGAACGATATCGTTTCTCTGAACAGCGAAGAGGAGATCGCCGCGGCGATTGAAAAGCTGAAAGGCGCCGATATTTACTTTGATGATATTTCTGCGGATGCGGAGACTCAGGCATGGGAGCTGGTTTTGGTGGACGAAACCGGTTTGGCTTCTTTGAAATAGACGCTTACCTATAGTAAGTATAATACCCTTTGTTTTTAAGCACGCTGGATTTCGGCGTGTTTTTTATAATCAGGAAAAGACCCACCAGATCGCCCGAAGCGAGCAGTGCGTGATACAGCAGTGCCATCATCAGGAGCGGAATGTTCAGATTGAAGAGAATAATCAAAAGCCAAGGAACCATGGTGAACAGGATAAACGGCATCAGCATGGTGACAATCATCCTTCGCTTGGACAGGTCCTCGGTATAAAAAGCAAAAAAAGCGCCGTTTTTGTGAAACCCGAAGCCCACATGGTCTGATCTGAGGCCTTCGGGAAAACAAAGCGCATGAACACCTTCATGCGCAATCACGATAAAAATATTGAATAAAATGAATATGAACAGGAAAGCAGCGATCTCCCAAAGTCCGTGCAGGCCGAACAGCCGGAACTGAAACAGCTGGAGCGAAGCGGGGGTTAGCATCTGCGCCGAAAAGAACAGTACGGCCGCCGCCGCAAACCCGACCGGATACGCGATGAGCAGCAGCGTTTCCATGCTGGGCTCTTTCATCTTGGTGTAGCCTTCTTTTTCAGGCTCAAAATCGGTATTCGGAAAAGTGTTTTTTAAGAACTTCATCGCTATTTATGCCGGGTGATGTAATCGACCAGCTTTCGGATATCCTCGTTTAAACCGACAACAATCATGCTGTCATTTTCTTCAATCGCATCTGTCGCCGACGGGTTGATGTTAATATCACCGTTCGATTTTTTGATTGCGATGATGTTGACATGATAAGACTGTCGAAAGTTAAGGTCGCTTAAAGTCTTACCCACCCATTTTCTCACGGTGTCCACTTCCATCATGCTGTAATCGGGCGACACTTCGATGAAATCGATGATGTTTTCACTGGCCAGATTTAATGCCAGTTTATTACCCATATCGCGTTCAGGGAAAACGATTTTATCCGCGCCGATACGTTCCAGCACCTTGGCGTGGATATCCGACTGCGCTTTGACTACCACTTTAGGCACGCCCAGCTCTTTTAAGAGCATGGTCACCATGATGCTGGCCTGAATATCGCCGCCGATGGCGACGACCGCCACATCAAAATTGGTGATGCCCAGCGCTTTTAATGATTTTTCTTCGGTGGCGTCGGCCTGTACCGCGTGCGTCAGGAAAGGCGCCATGTCCTCCACCAGAGATTCGGATGTATCCACACCCAAAACATCGTTGCCCGCGCTGGCCAAAGCCGTGGCCACGCTGCTTCCAAAACGGCCTAATCCAATGACGATAAATTGCTTTTTCATAGGTTACCTCGTAAAAAATCTCCTATCCAATCATTACGTTTTCTTCGGTATAGTGAATATCCACGTCCGAACGCCGCAGTCTGTTGGCCACCGCATACATCACAGTCAAAAGCCCTACGCGGCCGGTGAACATGGCCAGAATAATCACAACACGGCTGAGCGGCGCCAGAAACGGCGTGATGCCGGTGCTTAAGCCCACCGTACCGAAAGCCGAAATCACTTCAAACATGATATTCTCGGTGATAAACAAACCGCCTTTGCCGTCCTCAATAATCACGAGAATAAATGTAAACGCCAGAATCAGCAAAAGTCCGCCGACAAACAGCGTAATTGCCCGTAAAACTGTTTCACGGCTAATCTGCCGTTTCATCACCGTAATCTCATGCTTGCCCTGTATGACGCTGGCAATCAACAGAAAGACGATAATCGCCGTGGTGGTTTTAATACCGCCGCCCGTGCCGCCCGGCGATGCCCCGACAAACATCAGCGCCATCGTCAGCATCTTGGAACCCGTTGTTAACTTCCCTTGATCAATCGTGTTAAATCCCGCTGTTCTCGGCGTCACCGACTGAAATATATCGGCCAGAACTTTCTCTTTCGGGTTTAGTCCGCCCAAAGTGTTTGGGTTGGCGTTTTCCATCGCAAAGAATCCCACGATTCCAATCAAAATCAAAGCGGCTGTGGTGTACAGCACCAGTTTGGAATGCAGCGTCAGCCGAACGGTTCTGGGTTTTTTCAGCTTGTTGATAAGGTCGAAAATCACAACAAATCCAAGACCACCCAGAATAATCAGAGTCATCAGCGTGAAATTGACCAGTGGATCGCCCACATAGGCAGTGAAGCTTTGAAACCCGCCGTTGATATCAAACCCCGCGTTGCAGAAAGCCGATACCGAATGGAACACTGCGTGATAGATACCGCTGGCCACGCCATACTGCGGGATATACCGAATGCACAGCAATGCCGCGCCCAATAGTTCAATCACAAAGGTAAACTGGAGGATGGTTTTGACCAGCCGGACCACGCTGGATATTTTAAATTCATTTAATGATTCTTTAATCAAAATTCGTTCGCGCAAGGTAATCTGCTTACCGATTAGAAGAAAAATCATGGATGCCATGGCCATAATGCCAAGACCGCCGCACTGGATCAGCAGAAGGATGACCAACTGACCAAACAAAGAAAACTGCGTTCCTGTATCCAGCACCACCAGTCCGGTGACGCAGACCGCAGAAGTCGATGTAAAGAGCGCATCAATCACACCCACGGTGTGATGTGTCGCGCTTGAAATTGGCAGTGTCAATAGCATCGCCCCGACCAGAATCAGCGTGGTGAAACCCAGCACCAGCACCTGGGATGGATGCAGAAGCTTCATTTTTTCAGTCATCAATTTTGTCATTTTCTTTCGATAAATTCTAGACACAAGTATACCATAAACCCGTACCCCCTTCAAACTATGCGTGTAAAATTTGAAATAATGTTTTTTTTAAAGTATAATAATCCGAAAGTTTTTTTCTGGTATTTCAAATGAAAATTAACGCTTTTTTCAAGAAATTTTTATCCAAACACCCGCGTTTGGTCCGAAGCGCCCGCTTTGTCATGCTGGCTTCCCGCTCGTTTTCGGATAACGCCATCAACGGCATGGGCGCCGAACTGGCATATTTTTTTATTGTGGCTTTTTTCACGCTCAGCGTCACACTGGTCTACGCCTCCAGTCTTATCCCCATCATCAAGGAAGGCGCCGCCGAAGCCGCTTCCACGCTCTTCCCCAGCGCCATCACGGTGCTGTTTGATTCTATCGTCGCTCAGGTGTCTATGCCCAATAAGGTCTGGCCGCTCATCACCACCGCCTGCGCCTCTTTCTGGTTTTCCTCGCGCGCCGTCCGTTCCATGATGATCTCTTTTGACACCATCTACAACGCCAAACAGGCCAAAAAAAATTATCAGCGCACTTATCGCTCCATGCTGTTTACGCTGGTTTTCGAGTTTCTTTTGGCCACCATCATGGTCTTCTCCGTTTTGGGAAAAACCATCGCGCTGCAGTTCCTTACGCCGCTGGATATGTCTCAGCACTTTATGACGGTCTGGACATGGCTCCGTCTGGTCTTCCCGGTGGTCTTTATGCTGATGACCTTCTGGTTTTTCTATTTCTACCTGACCAACGTAAAAATCCGGTTTATCCATGCGCTGCCCGGCGCCTTATTTACCACCGTGCTCTGGCTGGTCATCACCAACTTCTTTTCCCTCTATTTCACGCGCATCTCGCTGTTCCCGTCGCTCCTGGGTTCGGTCGGGTCCATCTTTCTCTTCTTTGTCTGGATATTCTGGTGTTCCATCATCGTTCTGGTCGGCGCCGTTTTGAATTATCAGTTCTATCGCTGGCGCCAATATACCGACGCCGAGAAAGCGATGCTTGAATCTCCCGCCGATAAAGCTTAAATATCCCAGAATTTTTCTGCCGTTTTCGCACAAAAAAACCGCACCCAACGTGCGGTTTTTTTTATGCGCTTCTTTTTGTTTATTCGTATACGTTCATCATCTCGGCGAGTTTTTCATCCAGCAGGCAGGGCGTGTTCTGGCCCATGCACTTCAAGCGGAAGTTCATGGCCGCCACTTCGATGATAATGGCAAGATTCCGGCCCGGGCGGACCGGGATAACAATCTCCGGCACCTTCACGTTCAAGAGATTGGTGTAACGCTGGGTCATGCCCAGCCGGTCAATATCTTTAAAATCGCCGGGTTCCAGATGGATGGCCAGCTCAATGGTCTTTTCGGTCATGACCGCACCCACGCCGTACAGCTCTCTTACGTCGATGATGCCCATGCCGCGAATCTCCATCATATGGCGGATGATTTCGGGGCTTTTGCCCAAAAGCTCGGTCTCGGAGATTTTCTTGATGTCCACCACGTCGTCGGCCACCAGTCGATGTCCGCGCTTGACCAGCTCCAGGGCGGTCTCGGATTTGCCCACGCCGCTTTCGCCGGTAATCATGATGCCGATGCCGTAGACGTCCATCAGTCCCGCATGGCGCGAGATGGACGGCGCTAAGAACATATCGAGATATTCGGTGGTTTTGTGCCCCAGTTTGGTGGTGGTCAGCCCGCTCATATACATGGGCACGTCGTATTTCTTGGTGGCTTCAATCATCTCGGGCGGGGGGTTTAAGTTACGTCCGATCAGTACCATCGGAATATTCGAGCTGAAATACTCCTCCATCCGCTCGCGCAACACGTCCTTCGGCAGGCTCTCAAGGTAAGTCATCTCCACCATGCCGAACAACTGGATTCGATTGATAGCGAAATACTCAAAGAAGCCGGACATCTGCAGACCCGGACGGTTGAGGTCGGAAGTATTGACCTCAATCTCTTCCCGCATGGCCTTATATACCGGCGTCAGTTTCAGCGATTTCGCAAAACTTTCAATATTCAGTGACTTTTTCATTTCTCGTTACCATCTCCCGCAAAAAGTAGAACGGTTTCCCGTCAGAAGCAGAATTTTTCAATGGCTTTGGCCACGCCCGACTCCAGAACGTCATCGGTCACATAGTCGGCAACCGCTTTAATATGCTCGGACGAATTGCCCATCGCCACTCCGATACCAGCATATTCTATCATAGATATGTCAATTTCGCTATCGCCGATTGCCATCATCTCTTCCTGTTTGATGCCGAGCATTTCACCCAAAGCTTTTAAGGCCGAACCCTTGCCGCAGTCTTCGTGGTTAATCTCGAGATAATGCGGGAAGGACCTTAAAGCCTTGATGTGCGAAAACCGGCTTTCCACGATGGGTATCAGCGCCTCAATTCGTTCGGGTGTGTCGATGAACAGAATTTTGGCCGTTTCAATGGTTTCCCGTTCGGGCAATGTTTCGTCCAGAACACCGGGCACACCGGTGGCTTCCTCATAGAGCGCCGATTCCTTCCCTTCGCGATAGAAGCAAAAATCGTCGTTATAGTATACTTGCGCGTAGTATCCGCCCGTATAGGCAAAGCGGATGATCTCGGCCGCGGTTTTGGGCTCCACAAACTTGGTGTACAGCCGTTTGTTGTTCTTGTCGGATATAATCGCGCCGCCGGTGGATATGCTGTAGGTGTCCATGTTCAGGCGGTCCAGAAAAACCTTCAGCGAACGGTACGCGCGCCCCGACGCCAGACAGACGTATATTCCTGCGTCTCTTGCTTTTTCAATCGCCGCCAAATCCGCCTTGGAAAAGTCGGTAGTTTTGGTAACCAGCGTGTTGTCCAAATCCAGTGCAATCAATTTGATGCTCATGTTATCTCCTGTTTTCCCCTTGTCCTGCTTTTTTTCATGACCTCTATTATAGCCCATCACGCGCAAAAAAGCGAAAACTGTTTATAAGGAAATGATGAACTTTTTTTGCTTTCGACCGGGAAACAGGCGTAAAAATAAGGATTCTTCAAGTTCAAGAATAATTCATAAATAGAGGTTGACTATTCGGGATAGATGGGTTAAGATATTACTTGCCGTTTTCAGCGGGTTTTTTTATGACGCGGGGTAGAGCAGTTTGGCAGCTCGTCGGGCTCATAACCCGGAGGTCAAGGGTTCAAATCCCTTCCCCGCAACCATTTTGGCGGCGTGGCTCAGCTGGCTAGAGCATTCGGTTCATACCCGGAGGGTCACTGGTTCGACTCCAGTCGCCGCTACCAGTAAAAAGCATTCCATTATTGGGTGCTTTTTTTATTTTTAATAACTTATAGATATTGCACACCCGTCTGTCATGCTGGAGATAGAATATTTCCATTATAGCCAAATCCTTCACACAGGTGTTAGAATTAATTCAGAAAATCAATGAGCAAACTATATGGAGCGAATAATGAATTATGAGATTTTGCCTTATGAAGGTACAACAACATTAAAACTGGGTATGTCAAGCCGAGAAATACAGGAAGTAATAGGCTGTGAGCTAAAAAGGAAGTTTAAGAAATTTGAGGATGATAAGTACGATACAGAAAGGTATGAGGATTTTTTTGTTTATTATAAAGACCCTGGTGCTTGTGAAGCTTTTGAGTTTTTTCATCCTGCAAAGGTTTTCTTTATGCAAAAAGATTTGTTAGATATACCGTTTGAAGAAGCAAAGGCGCTTTTTGTAGCATTGGATAACGATATAAAATACAATGGTGTGGGACTGATTTCACTTAAATGCGGTATTGCGATTTATGCGCCTGATGCAGCCGAAAACCCTGAAAAAAAATCTGAAGGAGTTCTTGTTTTTGAGAAGGGTTATTATGGCGAACTCTATAAGTGAAAATACAAGAAAATAAGAACCTGCCACAGCCCCAGGCACGCCTCGGCGTGTTTGGGGCTGCTAAAAAAGCGCTATTCATAGCGCTTTTGATGATGTTGGAATTTTATTTTGGCAGGCAATACAAGGAGATGAAATAAACAAAACCAGCAAGGTACTTAAATAGAAAAAGGGAGAATAGAGATGATAAAAGAAAGAGTTGATAATAGCGAAGAAGTATTAAGATTACTTAAAAAGATTATTTATAAGACTGTCAATAAAAAACTATCAAGAGAGGAAGTAGCGGAAGGCTACCTTGATAAGCTCATGGTAGTATGGGACCATAATGTCGATTATGAGTTTATGATTTCAGATTGCTATTATGGATTAATGCATATATTTGAAGAAAAATACGAAACATCCTATGCAGAAATCATGTATTTTTACGAGTAGGTTTTTTGAGGGTAGAAAGTATAATCTTGAAGATAAAATAGCGTACACTATTGAAAACAGTGAAAAAATGAAGCGGCCCGGGTGGGAGTATTAATGCACTAAAAAAAGATGCCGCTTTATCGCAGCATCTTGATTCACGCTATATTGTTCAGTTCGGGTCGATATGCCCGATATTTCCGTCTTTACGCATATACAACACGTTGATGTTGTCGCTGGTCGCGTCGCGGTAGACAAAGAAGCTGTGTCCCAAAAGCTCCATCTGCAAAGCCGCTTCCTCCATGCTCATCGGTTTTAAATCAAAGCGCTTGGTTTTAACCACCTTCTTCGGTTCGTCCGGTTCGCCGGATTCCTGATATACGAGTTCGCCGGTGTTGTAGGCATCCTGATGCAGCTTTTTTTCCAGCTTGGTTCTGTGCTTCATAATCTGGCGTTCAATCTTTAAAAGCGCACCATCGATGGCCGCGTACATATCGGTCGCGGCTTCTTCTCCGCGCATGACGATGCCGTCAAACGGGATGGTCACTTCCGCAATGTGGCGGCTCTTTTCAATATTCAGCGTCACCTGTGCGGCCGTATCGGGCTTAAAATACTTTTTCAGCTTACCCACTTTCTTGTCGACGAGTTCTTTTAGATAATCGGATACTTCCATGTTTTTGCCTGTAATCGTAATGTCCATGTTTTTAAGCCTCCTTGTCCTCAAAAGCTTAAGTTCGTCTCTCCCGCTTATGAGGTTTATATCATCCTTCGGGATGTCCCAAAGGAAGCTGTTCAGAATCATTGATTCGCTTTGGATGTGGCGAACACCGCCGGAATCACCTTGGCATAGCCCGCGCTTTTCAGCGCTTCGGTTGCGGCCGACATGGTCGCCCCGGTGGTATACACATCATCTAACAGTATTATAACAGATTCTTTCGAAACTTTTGTATTCTTGTCACACACAAACGCATTTTTAACATTTTGTTTTCTATTTTCGGCCGTCAGCTTGGCCTGCGTTCGGGTGCGCTTCACGCGTTTCAGCGTCCGTGCGGCCGGCAAACCCATCTCGGCCGCCACAGCCTCGGCCACCTTCTGCATCTGGTCAAACCCGCGCTTTTTGCGCTTGGTTCTGTGCAGGGGTACAAAGGACACCACGTCGGCTTTCACCTTCTGGCTTTTCAGCATTTCGGCGATGCGCTCGGCCATAAAATCCGCCAAATCCTCGATGCGCGAGTACTTATACTCCCAAATCGCTTTTTTCACGACACCGTCGTAATAAAAGCAGGCGTACGGTTTCTTTTGCTTTCCTTTGACTTTCAGCGTTGCCCATTCATCCCGGCAAGCCTCGCATTCGCTTTCCGCCGTCTCCTTGCGCGCGCCGCAGAATCGGCAGACCGGCAGGGGCGGAAACAGGAAGTCATACACGGCCCCGAAGAACCAGCCTAGTCTACTCATCGGCGTCCTCCCCGGGGTGCTTGATGCGATCGAAGACATCTGCGAGTTCACGAATTTCGTTATTTAAGACAGTATACCGCCGCGTGATGCGGTTGTTGCTGACCATATGCTGAATGGTCTTGTTTAGGCCAATCAGCACCACCTTTTTCCGTGCGCGCGTCACCGCCGTATACAGCAGGTTCTTGGTCAAAAACGGCGACGCTCCGTAGAACAGCGGCAGGATGACCGTATCGAACTCAGACCCTTGCGCCTTATGCACGGTGATGGCGTAGGCGTGCTCCAGCTGTTCCAGCTCGGTCTGGCTGTACTCGGCCAGCCGATCGTCGAACAGAATGCGTGCAACCTTGGCGTCCCGGTCAATTTCGGTGATTTCCCCGATATCTCCGTTAAACACGCCAAACCCCTGCTGATAGTACACATCGGGGCGTAAGTAGAACCACTCTTTGTTGTAGTTGTTGGTGGTCTGAATCACCTTGTCGCCCTGACGGTAGGTGGTTTCGCCTTTTTTCAGTTCGGGTACGCTGACCAGATAGGGGTTCTTCTGCTCGCGCACCTTCTCGTTGATATTATATACCCCGATTATGCCTTTCTTAAGCGGACAAAGCACCTGCGCATCGGCATAAGTTTCGTCCTCCAGAAGCTTTAACAGCGTACTTAACGTGCTCTCGTGGTCGGGCGCGGGCATAAACACAAAGTCGCCGGTCTGGTACATGCTGGGCATGACGCCCATGTTGATCTTGTGGGCGTTGGCGATGATGTTGCCGCCTTCCTCCTGACGATAGAACTTGGTCAGCCGGAAAACCGGCAGAAATTCGGATTTGATGATGTCACGTAAGAAGTTTCCCGCCCCCACGCTGGGCAGCTGGTCGGCGTCCCCTACAAAAATCAGGCGCGTTCCGGGTTTCATCGCTTTTAGCAGAGAATTGGCCAGAAAGATATCCACCATGGACACCTCGTCCACAATGACCGCGTCGGCGTCCAGCGGGTTCTCGTCGTTGCGCATAAATTTATTATACGTGCTTTGCTCAATCCCTTCGCCGAAGTCATAGCCGTATTCCAGCAGCCGGTGGATGGTTTTGGCGGCCTTGCCCGTGCTCTCCTCCATGCGCTTGGCCGCCCGTCCGGTGGGCGCGCAAAGCGCCGTCATGATGCCGTTGGCTTCCATGATTTTTAAAAGCACTTTGATGATGGTGGTCTTGCCGGTGCCCGGCCCGCCTGTGATGACCGAGACGCTGTTTTTCAGCGCACTCTGCACCGCCGCCTGCTG